>FTCU01003254.1_pt1 | contig 17508 bp, 18 predicted proteins | sample 1639521 | NCBI WGS metagenome assembly FTCU01 (sample SAMEA3914864, study PRJEB12502) | metagenome | biome: forest; material: soil | place: USA | collected 2012-03-12 | depth 0.3 m
GCCCTACGCCTCGAACTCGCGCGTCTCAAGGCCGAAAACAGCCTCCTCCGCAATAACATGACGGTAGCCTCCGAGAACGAGAAGCTCCGCAGCGAGCTTGACGGCGCCAGCCAAAAGGTAGAGCACTACCGCCTCCAGTGCATGGAAGCCATGGAGAAGCATGCGGTAGCGCAGGAGCAAATCAACGCACTGGTCGACCATGCCACCGGCGAAGGGTTAGTCGTCGCCATCAAGGCCGCTATGGCCGCCCACTCCCACCTCCATCTGCTAACGCCCGGCTACTTAGGGATGAACCCTTCATCAAGATGCGCCAGAACCTTCTCAACACGACAAGAGACCTCGAACAAGTCCGCAAAGGCGCGCAAGAGCTCGAGCGCGACGCCGCGGACCGCGAGCGCGAGTTGCTCCGCCTCAAGGCAGATTGTATGTTGCAAGACTCTTAGACCAGACTGACCTATGTGCGAACCTAGCTGACTTAGGCATCGCCGCCGTCACAGTGGACGCCATCGGGGAAGACCAAACAGCCGCGCTGGCCGCGCTCAAGTCGTCCGATGAGCTCATCTCAGACTCACTGCGCACCGAGCTGGAGGCCACGCGCAAGCAGCTCGCGCAGAAAGTCTTTGAGCTGGACGAGATGAAAGAGATGCTCATGACCGCACTCGTGTCCAAGGATAAGGTCCAAAAGCGGCTTGATGACACGCTCGCTTCAGCCACCGGCCAACAACCTCCTCCGGCCCAGGAAGAGGCTGCTCAGCCCAAGGGCAAAAAGGAGGACGCGGAGAAGATTGATAAGCTCAAGGCCGCGTTACGCCAGAAGATGGAGGTGAGTCTTGATCCTTATTCTGAACCTTAATTTGGCTGCTGACGCAATTTCTCCTCCAGCAACTGGAAAAGTCTGAGCAGGAAAAGTACGATCTCCAACGACGGCTCAAGGCCGCCGAGAGCGGTGGCGCATATGCGGCGCAAAAAGTACGTTTTCATCCCAAGAATCGTGGTCATCTGTCGGTGCTGTGCCGCCACTAACATCCCAGCAGACTGCCCTGGAGCAAATCATCAAGAATTTGCAGCGCGAAAACGCCATGATTACCACAGCCTGGTACGACCTCACCAGCCGCCTGCAGAGCAACCACGTGGTGCTGCAGCGGCGGCACGACGCGCCGCGGAGCTGGCTGAACAAGCAGAGGCAGATGGTGAATGGTGAGTTTTCCCTCTACCTCCGCAACTATGCCCCAAGCAGAGCTCTCCCATACTGACCCACTTCCCCGATTTGCCAGCTACGCCGAGGAGGTAGTGGCTCCAAGAGTGTTAGCAGCTCCTTCGTCATCTGCGCAGGTCCCTGCTCGTCCTCTATTACTATTACTGCTATTTCGTCTCCTCCACCTCTCCCTCCACCTCCCTCTCGTTCCCTTCTGGTGTGGACAAGCGCCGAATGACGGGCGTGGGAGTCGGAGGCGTGGATGTGGACGGGCCGTTCTGGTCGGTAGTCAGCATTGCTTGGGCGGCATGGGTGTTTGTGCGGGAAGGGGGGCTGGTGGCGTGAGTGAGCCCTTGGGGGCGGGCGGCTATACCTTATATTGGAGTATTCAGTATGTCAGTTTTTTCTTTTTCGTTATGGGGTGGATGGGTTGGTTTGCATATGGAATACCCTTTACATACACACGAGAGACAGGGGCGGTGGTTTGGTGGAAGTTTTATTTTATCACTGCTATCGGGCTTGACTGGCTGGCTGGTTCTGTTGGCTGAACTGGTCCTGGTAGAGTCAATTTATATACCCCTTGAATAGACATTTTCTTTTGAGAAGGGTTGATGGTGAGCGGTGAGTCAAATGGGGCGGCATGAGAACACATTTTAGAGGTTAAGGTAAAGGCATTTCTACATTGTTGTAAGTACAAGGCTTCTATCACGACCTCGCCATCTCGACGAATCTCATGCCGAGATCCGCGACGGTTGGAACTGGGTATCAGCCGATTTTCCGGTAACTCCCCCCAATGAAACCCTCAGGAAGTCCGTCGATCGGATGGTGTTGGGCGACAGAGACAAATTTCGGATATCCGGATTGGCCCCCTCTCAGGGGTCAAGAAGCGGACGTCAAGAACGTCGGCAAAAGGTCCAACGACTCCTCCATCAACCGCGGCTGATCTAAAGCAGCATGTCGAGTTCCTACCACTTCAAATTCCTGCCGCTCTGCCCTGTCTCGGCCGCACTTCCGTCCCCAGCCCCGTCCACGCCCTCGCCGCACATCTACGCGCTGGGCACGAGCTTGGCGGCGAGGCTGCTGCCGGCGGCGCTGGCCTTGGCCTTGTCGCCGTCGAAGATGGTGAGCAGGCTCTTCCAGACCTGGGCGGGCTTCTGGGCGGCGTCGATGGCCTGCCAGATGCCCGTCTTCCTGTAGTAGTCGACGACCGGGGTGGTCTGCTTGTGGTAGGTGGCCAGACGCTTCTTGAGGGCGTCGGCGTTGTCGTCGCTGCGCTGGATCAGCGGCTCGCCGGTGATGTCGTCGGTCATGGCGACCTTGGGCGGGTTGAAGGTGGTGTGGTAGCTGCGCCCGCTGGCGGGGTGGACGAGGCGGCCCGTGATGCGCGAGACGAGCAGGGCGTCGTCGATCTGCAGCTCGACGGCGTGCTGCAGCGACTGCTTGCGCTCGCGGAGCATCTTGTCGAGGCCCTCGGCCTGGGGAACGGTGCGGGGGAAGCCGTCGAGGATGAAGCTAGGGGTGAACAAGTATTAGCGCACACAGGCCCAGATCGGATCCCGCCATCGGAGCTCGAGACAAAACATACCCGCCCTTGCACTCCTTGTTGTTGTCCAGCTCCTCCTTGATCATGCCGATGACGATGTCATCGCTGACAAGGCCGCCCGCGTCCATGATCTTCTTGGCCTCCACGCCGAGCTTCGTCTTCTTGGCGACCTGGGACCGCAGCATGTCGCCGGTGGCCTAGTTGTCGCAAACGAGCCGACATTAGCGATCGGGGGCGTGTCGTTGGGGGTCGAGGGTGGGCCAATTGGCTTACCAGATGGCAGCAGTTGAACTTCTCCTTGATCTTGGGCGCTTGTGTCCCCTTGCCTATGGCGTGTGTGTGAGCGCATTTGGCTTCGTGTGTCCGGGGGGCTTCGCCGGCGCCGCCGACGATGCTCACGTACCAGCACCGGGAGGGCCGATGAGGATCATGCGAATCTCCTCCGCCGTCTTCTTTTGGCCGCCGCCTAATTGCCTGCTCTCCAGGGCATGTACCCGGCCCTCGATGCTGGAGATGATGCCGTGCAGGCGCTTGACTTCGTCGTCGAGGTAGCCCATCTTGTCCGGTATCGGTCTGGGGAGGCTGGTTGGTGTGGGAAAGGGAAACCGGGCGAAAGGCGAGTTCGCAAGCGGCGGTGGAGGAGGGGAGAGGGGAGGGCTGAAGCACAATTGACCGCGGTCGGCGAGGAACGAGGTTGCGTTGAAGAATCTATTCGAGCGACGATTTTGAATGGGATTTTGTCCCTCGTACGGAGAACTGCGACTTGGAATGGACGCGGCAGGCGGGCGACAGGGGTGGCCTTGCCGGCCCAACGGGATTGCAACCCCGTCCTGTGATGCTCACAGCACAACATCGACTGCTCCGAAACACCACTGTGCTGTGTAACACTCTGGACTCTCGTCATGGTGAGAGTGGGTTATTATCGACATGTATCCGCATTCTTTGATCCCTCCAGATGCCTCCAAAGCGTTGGCCAGAGTCCCTTCTGCACACTTCTCGGTTTGCGACAAAGCTGCCCCAACAGGACTGTGGACAGCTCCCGTCCACCCGGCGGAAGAATCCAGAAAAGCGGGCCACAAGTCCGCTGCGGCAGCGGGGATCGGTCTTACAGCCTGCCTCGGTCCCTGCTCGCGTCATGTACCTAGGTAGGTATTCTCGACTCTCGGGAGAGTCGTCGCCGTCCGACCAACTTTCCAGGCTGTTGCCCAGCAACTGCAGCAAGCCTGCCTGGTTTTCTTTTGCTGCTGTTTGCTCCCAACTTTATCTGGGGCTGTTGAAGTGTGCAGGCCTTGGTTTGTAACCCGACATTGCTAGTCCGAGCTTCCAAGTTGCTCTGGAAGTGAGCACATGCTGGACACTTGATATACAAAACCCTAACCCTTCTGTCCTCAACTTCCCCGCCAGGCACTCTAACATCGGCTTGCCGCCTCACTCACTTGTGCCAGCCACCCCCTGGCTCAGGCGGTAAGCGGGTATACCTCTAGCCCGGGAGAGAGTCAATTGTGAGATGGAATTGACCTTGCGGCCGGCTTCTGGGAACCCAGCATCGAGCAAAGTGGTAGCAAGGTTCTGGCGCGCAGCCTCTTCCACGAATACCCCGTTGGCATCCGTGCTGTCGCTAAAGGTCTTGATCTCGAAGTCGTGGCCCTTGGTGCTCGCTTTGGGGCGGTGCCCACGGTGCCCAGCAACACCAGCTCATGCTCCTCGGTGGCCTGCTTCAGAAGTTCGTCGAAGACCTGAGGGCAGTCTACAATAGTGCAGTCCCTGCTGGTAGAAAGAGAAAAGAAAAACAGAGCCTGAGGAGAGAGAAAAGACTTTGTGTGTGGAAGAGAGGATACCAGAAAGTAGAAAGGAGAAAGAAGAGAGAAAGAAAGAGAGAAGAAGATTTAAAAGTGCATATCAAAAAGAAAGGACGAGGAGAGAAGGAGATAGAAAAAAGACAAGAAAGAGAGAAGAGAAAGAAGAGGGGAGAAGAGAAGAGAAATGGTAGAATGAGAGAATGAAAACGTGATAGGAAAGAGGACAGATGAGGAGAAAAGAAAAGATATAGACGAGAGAAAAGGTAGAAAAGGAAATGAAAAAAAGAAGCGATCGTCGACACGACAGCTCTTGAAACCAGGCTTATCACTGTAACGAGCGCCTCCCTTTGCAGGGCGGAGATTTGACGTCTCCCGGTGGTCAGTGAGAATACATCCGACAGGTAAGAGACAAGAAGTACTTGCTGACTCGTTGTTCTGGCAAGTCCTCTCGCCGAAGATTGAGTTAAGTTGTGACGGCGAGCCGTGAAAATGCTCCTGTTTCCGAAGAAAGACACGAGTGATCCCTCACGACATAAAGCACACAAACACAAACAACACACACAGACACACACAATTCGAGGAGAAAGTTGCGAGTTCTTAGAACTTTGTTGATTCGTGACCAACAACCAGAAACTCGCAACACCAGACCATTGGCCAATCACGGCAACCCAAGTGAATGATCAAGGCAGAGTATATGGCAGCCAGTAAAATCAACTTGGCAGATCACTCTGAAGCGGGTTGTCCCAGAAATTGGACGAAATCTCCAAGACTGCTTCCCGCCCGAGAATTATCATCGCGGTCGAGTTCAAGGTTTCAACCAACTCCCTACCAAGTGCGCTGCTATGTAACACTTGCAAACTTGCAGGCATTGTGGGAGTGCCGTAGCAATCGTAGATGATATCAAAACTTCCCCAGGCTGAAGTGTCCTGCTTGTGATTGCAGAACGAGGGGTTGTGCACACAGCAAACGATCTCGGCCATCACCCCCCGATATCTTACCCGACACAATACCGTTCGCGGTCCAGCAACAGTCCAACAGATGAGTCCATGTTCTCGGGATTCAGGGGTCAAGCCTGATGCAACAGCGCAAATGCAACACTGCAAAGTGGACACTGGAAGTCAATGCGAGCCCCTGAATGGCGCAGGCCAAATCCAAATCCAAGCGGCTGAAGTTAGGTATTTATTAGCCTGACCTGCGACGTGGCGCAGCTCGCGAGCCGTGCCTGCAGCACTCTACGTCGGTAGACGCCATGGCTCGGGCACGGGTATGGAAGAAAGCCCGAGGACCAATCGTGGGCGATGGAGAGATCTGCCGAAGAAAACCTTCTGCCCACTAGGGACGCAGCCAGCGGGTCGTTGGTTGTCAGTTGTGAGCTGACATCAAATTCCATATACAAAGCCGGACCGTCCAGGCGTGATCACTCCCGGTCAAGTTTCTTTCCCTCACAAACACCATTCCCTGCCGACCATGCAGCTCCTCTCCTCACGGGTCGTTGGTGGCCGTGCCGCAGCCTTGCTGGCTTGCGTTGCAGCTGTCCATGCCGCGTCCGGTCTTGTCGAGGTGGACTTGATGTTTCCGCAGAACGACACGTACGCGCCGACGCATCTTTTGCCCGTCGTCTGGGCCATTCGAGGAACCGACGGGCTTGCTGCCTACCTCCACCCACATCTCGAATACTCGATTTATCCCTATGGAAACTTTTCCGAGAAGCTCGAAAACAGTTGGGGCTATTACGACGAGACATGGACCAACTTTACGAGCAACGACCCCTACATTGAATACGGCGGCGCTCTGGAGTCTCTCAACACCGAGGGCATCTGGACGCTTCGATGGGGACTAAGAACAGCCCATTGCTCCGCCTCGGGTGACCTGAACGCCTCGCTGACGTCCAACGGAGGGGAGGTGACTTTCACGACCAAAAACGGGGCTCAGAAGCCAGATGTGAGCGGCACCTTGCCTCGCGATACATGCCAGGCCGACGGCTTCGCGTTCAACATTACCTCAACCCGTGATGCAAAGAACGTCTTCGAAAACGGCAAACCTTGTGCTGTCCTGGCTGAGACAACGGCAACCCCCAGCGCCTGTGGCGTCAAGATCGAGGCCTCTGCCGCATCCAGTATCTCCGCCTACCTAACCCACAGAGCATGCACTTTCAACACGGCCCCAGCAACTTGGTGCCCGCCACCGGACAAGAACATGGCTGGGAGCTTGATAATGCCAAGCGCGGTCGTGGGTGGCGTGGTGTGTCTGGCAGCAGCGGTTGGCGGATTCGGTTTCTTGGCTATGGTGTGAACCTGTGAATAGTCCGGTGTCTTTTCGGTGGTACTTGCTTTCCTGTGTCTCCGACGCATATATCTTGTAATAGAACAGTATAGTAATAGGCAATGAAACGTGTGCAGCAGAGACAGGGGCGAGGCTCATCTCTTGGAGAATTACCCACAGAGCTCCCCGTCTCGGAGATGGCCAGCATGCCGTGCGTGTTGGAGCTCCAGCAGACACAATGTATATATTGGTTTGGGGCAAAGAAAGCCATCTTGGAGGGTGGATAGATAAAAATCCACTTTTCCGTTCTAGGATAGATATTGCCAGTCTGCACACTGCAGTGCGCTGAGCCTGGGACCAACAACGATGGCTGGCAGTACCGGACTCTTGAGACGGGTTCCTTGGTCTAAATTAATCGACCGGGAGACTGGCGGGACGACAGCCAACGCCAAAAGTAAGGCCGAATCACTCCCGCGTCGGTGAACGGTTCGAGGTTGAGCCGCGGTTCTCTCGGGTGGTTGGGAGTCTTGAGGACCACTCCTCCAGTCGGGAGAAAGGGAAGGAGAACGTCGGAGATCTACGCTTGCCATTGGATCGAGATACGCGATTGTTGCAACACTCCAGAAATACAAGAAGCAAGCCTGCGTGGCGTGTCCGTCTGTCCGTGATCGGGCCATGGTTGTCCCTCTCGCTCGAGCTTCACCAGGTACTTTCGTTTTGCTCCAACCAGTCCTTCATATTGGATTTCGTCCCCTGATGTTCTCTCCTTCGACAAGGGCGGCCCTCAAGGCATACGCCCTCTTGATGTCCACCAGCGTTGTCCTGGGCTACCGCAACAGCCACTGCCCGCAGCGTTGCGCTGTAGTTGGGCCCGACCCAGGCAACTGGACCTCGTACCACAACCTGGAGCAGTTTGATTCCTGTCCTCTCGCGGTTCTGCAGGCCTTTTCCATCTACAATGACGTTGATGATGCCTCAGACCCCCACGGCATCTACGCCTGCAGCTCGTACGGCTCTGACTTCGAAAACATGCCGTCGGCACCGAGCGGCCAGGTTCGGACAACAGCTGCGGGATCTGTCAACGCCACCTTTGAGGTTGGCTGGTGGGACGATGGCCGTGGCCTTGCCGCTGCCGACATCCGTTCCGCCTCGAGCCAGCTCCGCAAGTACTTGGCCGGTGGTCACGGCGGTGGCCCATCCTCCAACGCGGCCATCTTGTACGCCCGATCTGGCGCGGCTGCAGTTGGTCTGTACATCGGCCAGGGCCTGCAGCGGGACGCTGTCAGCAACGTTGCCCTCAAGATGCTGGAGGACAACATGAGCGCTCTGAACGCCTCGTCCCGGGCGGTCGCCATGCAGTTCTGCCAGCCCGGTCTCACCAGCGAACATATTTTTGGCTTCTTTGCCACGACGAACAAGACCTTCGCCCCCGTTCAGCAGGCAATGCGCTCGTGGTCCAATGCAACCTGCCTGTCCTTCACCAACTCGCGGAACTTCACTGGCCAGGCTACCCTTGCCAGCCCGATCGTGTCCGCGGTTACCACGTCTGGCTCCAAGTCGACCGCCATTTATTCCAACTCTACGACCTTAGCCGCTACGCGACGGCTGACCGGGCGTGCGATGCCACACGCCCGCGCGACGTGCTCCACCGTCCAGGTCCAGTCCGGGGACAGCTGCGGCTCTCTCGCGTCCAAGTGCGGCATCTCTGGCAGCGACTTCACCAAGTACAACAGCGGGAGCGGGCTCTGCTCTCAATTGAAACCGGGACAGCACGTCTGCTGCTCTGCTGGCGTCCTGCCTGACTTCCGGCCTAAGACCAACGCGGACGGGACGTGCTTCGTGTACTACGTCGCCAGGGACGACAACTGCGCCAACATCGCGGCTGCTAACTCACTTACCACGGATGATCTGGAGAAGTTCAACAGGCAGACTTGGGCCTGGAACGGATGCAAACTCCTGCAGTTCAACATGAACATCTGTCTCAGCGACGGCGCCCCGCCCATGCCGGCCCCTCTGTCTGGCACAGACTGCGGCCCGCAGATGCTCGGCACCCAGCGGCCTGCAGACAGAAACGCCAATCTCGCTGACTTGAACCCCTGCCCGTTGAACGCGTGCTGCGACGTCTGGGGTCAGTGCGGCACGACGCCGGAGTTCTGCACCGAGAGCGGCACCGGCAACCCGGGCACCGCAAGGCCCGGAACCAACGGCTGCATCTCCAACTGTGGCATGAACATTGTCCGGGGCGACCCGCCTGCGGCTCCCCGCAGGATCGCCTACTTTGAAGGGTTTGGCCTCAAGCGCGAGTGCCTTTTGCAGGACGCTCTCCAGATTGACACAGCCGGGTATACCCACTTGCACTTCGCGTTTGGCATTCTCACGGCCGACTACAAAGTCCAATTTGGTGATGTCCTCACGTCGTACGAGTTTGAGAACTTCAAGCGTATCAGAGGCCCGGCACGGATCCTCTCTTTCGGCGGTTGGGACTTCTCGACGAAGCCTGACACTTACATGATCTTCCGCGAGGGCGTCACTCCCGCCAACCGGCTGAAGATGGCTCAGAACATTGCCAACTTTGTCAAGGACAACGGCCTCGACGGTGTCGACATTGACTGGGAGTACCCGGGTGCTCCCGACATCCCAGGCATCCCAAGCGCGAGCGCGGATGATGGCGACAACTACCTCTCATTCCTCGTGATCCTCAAGAACCTGCTTCCCGGCAAGTCTGTGTCGATTGCGGCACCGTCCTCGTACTGGTACTTGCGCGCCTTCCCTATCGCGACAATCGCCAGAATTGTCGACTATATTGTCTACATGACGTATGATCTTCATGGACAGTGGGATGCCGAGAGCGCTTTTTCGCAAGACGGCTGCGCTTACGGCAACTGCCTTCGCAGCCAGGTCAACTTGACCGAGACGATGAACTCTTTGATTATGATCACTAAAGCGGGTGTCCCGTCCAACAAGGTTGTCGTCGGGGTCACGAGCTACGGCCGTTCGTTCAAGATGGCCCAGTCCGGATGCTACGGCCCCGGCTGTCTCTTCACGGGCCCTCGATATGGGTCGGAAGCCAAGAAGGGCCGCTGCACCGACACGGCGGGCTACATCTCAGGCGCCGAGATCAAAGAGATTGCAGCGCAGGGGGAACGTGTGGTCACGCACTATTACGACGCGCAGAGCGACAGCAACATCCTCGTCTACGACGACACGCAGTGGGTCGGCTACATGGACGACAATGCCAAGAGCCACCGGGAATTGCTCTACTCGCGCCTCAACATGGGCGGCACGACGAGCTGGGCCACAGACCTGGAGGCTTTCTACCCTGTGCCGCGGCCGTCGGAGAGCTGGCTGGACTTCAAGCTGGACGTCAAGGCCGGCAAAGACCCGTGGGTCGTGGGCAATCGGAGCGGCGACTGGACGCAGGAGACGTGTGATGGCCAGGCGGCGAGGGATATCAGGGGCCTGACCCCCTCGCAACGATGGGACAAATTGGACTGCGTCAATGCCTGGAAGTATGCAATCAATGTCTGGAAGAACACCGACCGCCCTCAAAACCTTGTCAACTTCACCGAGTCCGTCTCCAACTCACTCAAAGGGCCGCCGCATGCCTACTGCCATTCCCTCACCGATCTCAACAACTGCGGGCAAACTCTACCGTGCGAGTCATTTAGCCATCAAGGAGCGAGCGGCGCTGAGATCTGGAACTCGTTGGTCATAATTCACGAAGTGTATCAGAGTTACCACGACGCCCTGTCCAAGGTTGCCGGGGAGGCTATCAGCCCTTCGCTCGCCGACTTTCAGAACAAGTTCGCGCCGATCCCCGTCAAAGAGAAATCAGCATGGAGTATCCTTCTCGACCTTGTGAGCATGGGAGCACCTGTCGTCCTGGCGCGCATGCTTCGCCCCTTGATTACGCGGTTGCCTGCCCTGCTTAGCGGCGAGCAGTCGGACAAGGCGGCAAACAGTCTGGGCGAGCTTCTTGTCGGCCAGTCCGTCGACATCGCTAAGAACCTGATGGACATCAAGGGAAACAAATGGTCAGCCGTGAACCAGGCGGAGCTGTCCAATTACCTTGGCCAGGCCATCACGGCGTGGGCCAACGTCACTTCGTTGACGCTGGAGGGGCTCTTCGACGGGCAGGACAAGAATATCGACACACTGTACGCGGTCATCTCTGACGGCAAGCTCATGGAGGGCGGCGGCCGTACAATCAGCTCGGGGCTTTTTAGCATCAGCGAGCACGATCTTGAGGCCACCATCGCAAGGACCTTCTTTTCTTATGCCATACCAACGGCCTGGACATTCTCCAAGCACCACCCCTTCATCATCGACTCTGGGTTCAACTGCGACTCGGTCGGCTTGACCAAAGGCCTCGCCGACCCCTACACCATGAACCACCCCAGCGCCTGCTACAACGGCAAGCTGTACTATCTCGCCGCGGTCGAGGGCAAATCCGAAGTGTGCACCTGCCTCCAGGAAAAGGGGTGCGTCCAAATCTGCAACAAGGCAAAGTTCCCTTCCCCCCCAGGCCTCGCTGCTCTCGACGGCAAGTCATTTGGCGGCGTGACTGTTGAAGACATAATTATCGGGTAAGTTGAGCTTCATTCAGCGGAGAATTTGCCCCAGGTACTGTGCGCGGGAAATCTAGAAGCTAACTAAGGTAACCCATTTCCAACATGGCCGCAGCTCCGTCCGCTCCTACGAAAAGAATGGCAACCAGAACGGCGGGGACTTCGTCGACCTACGCGACGACAGCGCCTTTGCCGACCTGTCGGGCGGTAGTGTGACCACACCCGGGCTGATTCGCCTGCCCGTGTGTGCCGCGGAGCAGGCGTACCGAACGTGGAATAAGGGCGGGTCGGCCGACGTCGACCCGATGTACCCATGCAACATCGCCAAGGGCAAGGACCTGTGCCAGAGCTCGATCTTCGTGGATAATACTACGGACACGTCGCCGTCCATCGCGGATTGCCTGCAGATCATCAAGAACTTTCAGGGCGACAGCACTGGCGAGTTAGCAGTCGGCATCAGCGAGCATCGCGAGGAAGGGTCGGGCACGTGCAAGTTCATCGTCCACAGTGTCCGCGGCGCCGACGGGAACGTCAGGTTCTTCGTGGGGTTGGGGGACATCATCGACATCATCCACGACGCCATCTCGAAATTCGGCCGCGGCGGTAGGATTGGCGCGACGGGAATCGTCGATTGTGCCGGGAACGTCCACGACACGACAATAGAATGGGAAATCCGTGCTTGACGAAGTCACGAGGGTGAGATCAACAAGGCCTAACCGTGTTGATTGAAGACCGCAAAACAGCTGTGGGAGGGAGGAAGAGAGCCTGTCTAGGTCGTATACTGTTGCGGGTGGGCGTTTGTTCCTCTGGCTGTTTGTATGGCCAACCACCCGTTTATTTTCCTTGCAGTCGTGCCCCAACAACCCTTTCCTTCTTTCCACAAGACATTAGCAATACCACCACTTCGTTGCTGTGCCTGCTTCCCTCCATGCCACACGACGCTTGCGCCCGCTCGGCGCCCGTTCTAGGTACCAGATACGGTCACCACGCCATAGAGTCCCTGGCCACGACCACAAACCCGGCGCTCGCATGTTCCTCCGCTGCTTTCCTCCAGATCTGCACAACCTCCTCGTCCGGGTAAAAACGGGGTGGCCCTCGAAAACCAGCTCTGCCGTCCCACCACCACCACCACCACCACCATCAACCACGTACTGGACCTCCAGTTCGTGGCCGCCGGGCGGCGAGTCCAGCACAAATCGCAATCCGGCGTATCGCCCGCGCGGCGGCCAGGAGCAGGTCGTGGGCAGCGTCCAGGTCGAACTTGTCGCGGAAGGGGTCCTCCTTCTCGTCGCCGGGCGCGACACCGGGGCCCGTCTCGGACGAGGCCACACTCCACCCGTCGTCCGAGCCCGAATCTGATCGCTGGAAAAGCCACTGGCCCGACGGCGCGATGGCACCTATTTTGATGCTGTAGTCGCGCATTCTTGGCCAGAGCGGATCGTCGTTTTGCGTGCATTCTGATGACCAGAGGACCTCTGGGCCGACGTCGGCTATCAGGTCGAAAGGTGGTAAGGCGTTGAGAGAGTTTGTAGAGGGCGGGGCTGGCCATGGTAAGAAGGCACAGCGACGACTGAAACGGTGTTTAGCATCCATTCCGTCTCGGTTTGCTATCTAGCTAGAGTTTCGTGATCTCCCCTTGCAAACGCTGGTGGAGACTCTGAAGATGGGCTCCCAAGCAGCTGTCTCGATGCGGAATTGAGAACAAATTCACTCAGAACGCCGGCGATGAGTGCCCAACCCAAGGTGGGCACCAGATGGACAGGAACACCACTGGCTGTGGCATTCCACAACAGCCGATTTCTCCGTCTTGGCCCTGACTTCCGCCCTGCCTCCTCTCAGGGGCTGGATTGTCTGTTGGTTCGAGTATCACTTTCTGCCCGAGCACATTGCACCGAACCTAGGTAGTCATCATTTTATTAGGCACATGATCCGTATTATCAGACCAATGACCGAGAGTCAGGCCGGCGTCGGCCTGCTTGCCTGGCCAGGTGCAAGCTGCCTGTCGTCTCTCCACTCCCCTTTAACCGGCTCTGGAGCGTGCAGCGCGACGCAACATCCGTACCTGTGGGATGGGCCTGCAGTCACCGTGTCTTCCCAGCCGGCTCCAAGCAGTTGTTGTTGGACGCGGACGCGGAAAGAAAGCACAGCACCGGCGGTTCCTGTTGCCGGTTACCTAACCGAGCGAGGCGCTACGTATCTACGTGAGGGGTATTATGTGTGTGCACTTTACACCGACTCAGACACAGCCTCATTTCTGCACCAATCAGGCACAGGGAAAGCCACCCGACCCAGGCCGGAACTTTGTGTGTCCGGTAATATGTCGCGGCCCGATAGAAGCCAACAACCCGCCTCGGGCCGTGTCCAGAGAAGCTTCGTGCTAGTTAGCCAACGAGCCGCACGCGGCGGCTGTGTGTTTCGTGCTTGTGGCGATCGATCGTATCTCGAGAGTCTGCCGTATCCCAAACGAGCTCGGTGAGCACGTTGGAGATTGGAAGTTCTTTCAAGTATCCGGCAGCTGCTCGCCTGACCGAAGCAAAGCAGCAAGGTTCTATAGAGAGCGGCACCGTGTTATCAATGGCGAAGCATCTCCCAAAAGATTTGTATATTGGAGGAACATGCCGTTACAGCCAACGTGCCGTGTGGTCTCAATCTGCTGTGCCGTTGCCTACCTAGTGAGTGTTAGACTCCAGAACTCTTGCTGCAGGGCTCGACATGTCGGGGACTTTGCTGCCTCCCCTCCTGGACCCTCCTGGCCACCGGAATCTTTGTTAGGTTGAGCGGCTGGGTTAGGGCAGTCATGTGGTTGGGTAATTACCGGTAAGCAGGGCAGTTGAAAAGAACTGAGCTCTTCAACAACAACAGCAAAGCACACCAATTGCTTTCTTCATCCCTTCCTCGCTTCGTGACCACTGATGCTGAGGAAGTAGGAAGCCTTGAGCATTCAAGGCTTTGGAAATGATGACGCTGAGTGGTATCATCCGACACAGCATGTTGAAATTACAGGGTCGCCGTGTTGGAAAACAGTGACAGCATCCGGACCACGGCATTGTTGGCCTCTAGGTCCTTGGGACGAGGTACCTCTGTTGCATGCCGCATTTTCCCGCCGCGGTAGATTGGGAATAAACAACCAACAACCAACAACCAACAGCGTCAAAACTCTTCGCCGATTCAAGTGCAATCTAGGTCCCTAGAGTACCCGTGCCGACAAGCCCAGCCCCTTGTGATTGGAGCCAGGATGCCAGCCAAGACACCGAAACCATGGAAAAGAAACATGAAGGTCCCATCCACCCTCCATCTGAAGTGGTTCTTGACTCCGGGACGGCCGAAGGTGCTGTGCCATCGGCGTCTAATATCAGACACACCGAGACGAGCCAGACTGGAAACTCGCCCACAGTGGCCCAGGATTGTCGTTGGCCAGTTTCCGAGTGCTCTCCGATGCCTTGAATCATCTTGGGCAGAGGAATAAACTCGACCAAGGTGACCGACATGGCACTTTACACGCAACCAACAGCACAACCATTGGCGAGGTACCTCACTGTACATACACGCCTCCTCGAAGATGCCGAACGTCCGACCCAGCGTGGCAGTGTAGAGAGCCCGGAAACCTGGGGCCTGTTCGGTACTAAATAGGTAGGTACTGATCTTGTCTACCGACATGAACCTTGATGCTTCCCAGCTGGGTCCAGTCCTCCGAGCCACCCCCAGCTGCACAAACATCCAGCCTAAAGAGCCCAGGTCAACAGAAAACACGGCTTACGTATTGGTCGAAGTAATTCTAGCTCTGGCATCACGCCAACTCACTTGAAGGCAACCAAGACACGGAGATGAGCTGTGAGGCCGAGTATAACTTGTCTCCTGCTCCACAGCCTGCCCCTTTCTCATGCCTCCGAAGCATCAGTCCACCCCGGCTTGCAATTTCCCTCACCTCCTCCCTCCCCTGATTTTTTCAAACCTCATCAGAATCGCCCAGTCTCCAAACATGCAACTGCAATACTTTCTTGCCGCTGGGATCGCCCTCGGAACTGCCTCTGCCCGGGGCCTATCCATTCGAGGCTTTCAATGCCAGTTTTCGCTCAAGCCTCCTAACAACGATGCGACCTGCGAAAGCTTTGCAGCCGGCTGGGGACTGTCGGTCACCGATTTCATGAAGTGGAACCCTGGGGTCACTTGTCCTGGCCTGGATACTAGCAAGGAGTACTGCGTGATCGGCGCTGGTACTGATGACCTCGCTACCACCACGTCCTCCCAGTCCCAAAAGCCCTCCTCCCTCGGTTCAGCCACCACCCGGTCCTCAACTACCGCGCCACCCGTGACTACCTCAGTTCCGCCCTCAACAACCATCAAATCATCGTCGCTTACCACCAAATCCCCGACTACGACAGCTCCCGCAAACGGCATCACGACGCCGACGCCGCCGCACCCAGGCATGGTCAGCAACTGCAATAAGTTTGTCAAGGTCAACCCGGGCGATACCTGCGATGTCGTTGCCTTCTTCAACGGCCCCATCCCAACCGAGGACTTCGTGCTGTGGAACACGGGGGTTGGAGGCCGGGAGTGTCGTGGACTGCAAGCGGGCACATGGGCCTGCATTGGCGTCATGTGAAGAAGGGGGATGCTGAGACAGCTCATGGGATAGCCCAGAAAATGGTATGACCCTGTCAACAGGCAATCGGCACACCTCGACATCGAGGCTCTGGCGCTTTGGCTAGGTTGTTAGCCAGGACCTAAGTCGGCCCTCGCTAGTCGTCACGGGCGGGGCACTGCAGAGGCCTGGGCAACTCTCGGCCGGACCCCTGAGTATCTTCTGTCCAGCGACTCTATGGCGCTTGCCCCCTTCATTCATCATCTCCACCCTTGTAGAAACCAAGACAGCTCAATAGCCATTTTCTTTGTTTATCCCGTTTCTTTCTTCAAGCTTACCTACCACGTGCCTACTTGTCTTGAGTACCTAGGTACCTAGCGATTCCGTAGACTTTGTTAGCAGTCTCCTGATCACGAATGCTGTCCTCGCCGGTTGAACTGGCTCTCTGCCGCGGTGGTTTTGCCGTTTAAGTGCAAAAACTGTTTGGGCTATTGAGATCAAGGCCGTGTCAAAGATGGCCATGAGGTGTTCGAGGAAGGGGATCGAGGAAGGGGGTGTTGGGGGCTTCTCTGAGCTTCTTATGGACCGTTGTTAGAATTGATTCCTGAAGATCCCAGGTTCCCACTGACTTTCTTGTATGGAAGTCGGCATCATTTGACATTGCTGAGATCCTGCCGCGCTCTCAAGACTCCCTCCGCCCCTTCAAGATCCCCTCCTCGTGCCCAGAGCCCTCCCTGCAATCTTATACCCCTGGGCGTTGCGTGTTCGGGCGTCGTTGCAAATTTGATGATTGCAAATCTCACAACGTGGGTTTCTTACCAGGATTGTTTGGGGACTGGCGCTTAATTAATGCTCGTCGTTGGTGAAGCAGTGTTCGGTCTGCTCCGCTTGTCCTCCCCCCTTACCTCCGCTATCCTTACCTCCCAGGTTGCCACCGACGAGATCATTAAAATAAATCACCAGGATTCTCCAGAAAACTGGTGCTTGCTTTGGCGTTGTCTTCCGCCATACCCCTGGATCTTTCCCGTCGGGACCGCCACCACTCGTCAAGATGACTTCTTACGGTGAGGACAAGCTGCCTGCCCCTTCTATACTTCGACTAACACTAAACAGAGATCATCTAATCCGCTGCCCTTGCCCCTGCCGCTACCTAGTTAAGCCAACCCAGGCAAACGCAACTTCGAGGACCATGAGCATCTCCTCACGCCTGCCCCTGCAGCAAAGCGTTATTGGCTTAATGGTGGACAGCCTCAACTTTCAGGTGGTATCCTTTAATCCCTTTGGCACTCTCTTGGGCTCTGACAGGCAACTCTCTCGTCTCGTCTCGTTCTGAAGCGTCTGTACTTAAGTCTGCCGCGGCTCCTCCTCCTGTGTTGCCGCTCCTGCCAATATACTCCTAGCGCTGCCCTCATCAGACGAGGAAGAGGACAGGTTGTCCGCTCACACCCACGCAAATGATGCCCACATAATACCACCGGGTCGCCCCTGAAAATCTCACGACGAACCTCTCACAGTAGCACCGCGCTTTATCCTCTACAGAACTTCTGAAAAATATATTA
>FTCU01000839.1_pt1 | contig 17488 bp, 20 predicted proteins | sample 1639521 | NCBI WGS metagenome assembly FTCU01 (sample SAMEA3914864, study PRJEB12502) | metagenome | biome: forest; material: soil | place: USA | collected 2012-03-12 | depth 0.3 m
AACTAACATGAAACGTGAAACTTGTAGGGAAGGGATGCTGCGGCCTGCGTCAACGACCTTGCTCGCAAGGGCAACAGCGGAGTGAACTGCGTCATTGGAGCTGGCGTGTCCTCGATTCAGATGTGCCGGATCGGTGGCGCGCAGATCGTCGGCAGCAAGGGCGACTCCTCTCGACAGTCCGCCAACTGGTATGTTGAAACATGACACCTCCTTTTTTGCATTTACCTCATTGAGTCCCTTGGTCTGTAAGTTTGTATTAATCCAGCTCCTTCTGTGTCAGCAACGATGTCGCACGCACGGCAGGGAAAGTCTTTGACAACTGCTGGCGATCCGATGATACTATTGTGGGCAGTGAGATCTGCCTTACCAACAACCAAATGCAGATTAATGTTCTCGGGGTCTGAGGGTGGACGTCTACAAGGAAAAGGTAATAAGTACCAGGTCCTCTCGATACTGCTAGGGTTACAGGCTCTCATTAATTACCGCCCAAATCGTCCCTCTATTACTTCGTACAAGCGGAGCCTTCTCCCTGTCAGTGTTGAGCGTGAAGTTCCAGGTGGCTATGGTGTGATGTGAATGTGAAGCCGAGCCGCTCTCCTTGGGTCCGATCAGGCCACCCCTTCCTCGCTTAAGCCCTTGTCGGGTCGGTGTCCCTCCGTCCCAGAAACTCCCATTGTATCTGTGCGCAGCCTTGCGCCGTCCTGCGACTGGAGCCCTCTTCTCTGCAGCCCTTTTCTCGGACTCTTGACTTGTCCCTTCTCGTCGTTCTATTTTCTCCTGACCATGCTGGCCATACAAAAACCGCGATTCGGCTTGCATGCCAGAAGTGGTTTCCAAGTCCGCAGACCCCTCACATCCCTGGAACCAAGGATGAAACAGTTTGAAGTCGCGCGCGGCTGCTTGCCATTCACTGCCTGTCGGATGGAGGGTGGTGGTTCAACCGAGAGAAACTGACGGGTCTATTTTTGGCCGGACTCGTTGGCCTCAATTGTTGGCCGCGGGGCTGCCAGTGAGGTGGCTGTTGGGGCGCGCAGCGGTTAGCCCGCCGGGTCTCGTCCGTGGCTGGGTTGCGTGCATGAAGGGCGGTGCCCCCCTGTAGGCTCTGCCGCCTAGGCGCCGTCCCAAGGCTTGTTCTTGGTTGGCAAAAATATAAGTACAGAAATGAACGAGGGCTTGCCATCGTTCGCGCCTTACCAGGTACACTGAAAACCAGTCCATCGTCACCTCTTCACATCGTCAGAGTCAACCGGAAAAATGTCAGAACACGGCAACTCTTGTCAGCTCACACCACCAACCAGCACCAGGCGCCGTCGGACGAGTCACCGCCTTCGGAAGCCCGAGCAGACGGCATTGGACAACGATCAAGATTCCTCTAAGCTCTGTTCGCCCCCACGCACTCCCATCCCGACATCTCGTCCAACCGCTACTCGACGCTCAGAATCTACTCCAGACGGCTCAGTTAATGCACCGCTCGAAATCTTGTCGTCAGAAGATGAGTCGCCATCCGTCTCTCGTGCCAGGCGACGACAGCGGTTGGCCTCCTCCAGCACGTCGACTCCGAGCGGACCCCCACGGCCCGCCCTTCGCGCTGCTCGTCCCAAGACCGAAGCTCGGTCCGCCAGCGATCCTCTACCATCCCGTGGACAAAAGAACTCCCCTAATATCAGCGACACGGCCATCGAGACCCTCATCAGACAGCCTCCCAACGCCCGCGAGGGGCGCGCCTCCGTCTACGTCATGACGGCCACACACAACGAAACCCCCATCGTCAAGATCGGCTTCACCACCTCCGTCGACCAGCGCATCAAACGGCTCGAGCAGACCTGCCACGGCATCCGCTTCCACCGCTCCACCACGGACCTCCACCCGCCGCCGATCGACCTCTACTACATGACCGTCGAGAAGCTCGCGCACGCCGAGCTGCAGCACGTCCGGTACTCCTTCGACTGCGCCTGCAAGACGCGCCACCGCGAGTACTTTTCCGTCGACGCCGCCACGGCGCGCCACATCGTCCAGCGCTGGACCCGGTTCTGCGAGGCCCGCCCGTGGGAGGTCGCCGCCGCCGGCCAGAAGCTCGCGCTCAAGGACCAGTGGCGCGACTGTCTGGCGGGCTGGAAGGAGGAACATGCCCGCGCAGCGGCGGAGGAGGCGGCGGAGGAGGCGGCGACGGCGGTGGCGGCAGACCCTAAACGGCGCCTGGCGCGGTGGGACCGCTTCGTGAACACGCCACGGTGGAAGTGGCTGTGGTACGATCTGCGCGTCTGGGCGGAGTGGCTGTCGAGGTTTTGGTGGCAGGCGCTGTTTGTGGTGTTGTGTGTGATTATTCGGGTTCTGGTGCGGGATCGGGGATGGCTGGCGAGGGCCGCGGAGGGTGCAATGCTGATGACCATCGTGAGTTTGGGAGGGTTTAGGTGCGTGGCGGCGGAGGGCATGCTGGAGCCGTTGTTGAAGTTGGCGTGGACTGTCGCCGCGGCGGTTCTGACGGAGATGCCGGATGACTCCATGGGGAAGGCCATATACCAGGATGTTTGGGCTGATAGTGGTGACGAAGATGACGATATGGAGGCCGGTGATGGCAGGGACGACTTGGACGACAGGAATAGCCATGGCGAGGGGGACGACGCGGGCAATACAAGTGACAGGGACCACAGCGACAACAGGGACGAAGAGAAAAACGGGGAGGACGACGAAAACAGGGAGGAAGAGGACAACTCAGACAATGGAGATGAGAGGGACAGTACAAGTGGCGAGGGCGGAGGGAGTTGAAGAAAGTGATGGAAATGGTGGCAACACTGAAACTGGCGATTGACCTGAAAGATATGGTACCTTGAGCATGTAAATTGAGAAGCAGTGTACTTACTCGGGCTACTAAACTTCCCGACAACCCACCTCCTGTCGTCTCCTCCTCTCATGTCCTCCCTGGACCAGTCTTGGGAGGCATCCCAATGGCCGTCAAACATCAAACAAAAACAACCCCGGCCGAACGGCAGCGCGAAACGTCAGGCCTTGGCTGTCGACGGGCTGCAGCGCCTCGGCGGAAAACAGCCACCAGCCAACGGCGGTGCAGGGCACTTTCTCCATGGCCTCAAAGATCTCCTTCTCCTCCGGGGACTCGCAACGGTACTTGGGATGCTGGAGGGCGATGTCGCCGCTTACCCAGTACCGGATGTTGCGGTTCTGCTCCCAGAGCGCGGCTTCGTACTGCAGGTGGGACTCAAGCTCGGCGCGTGTCCAGACGGCGCGGGCCTCGGCCTCGGCCCGCTCCCACCCCGTCATAGAGGCGGAGTCATCAATAGTAGGCATGGTCGGGACGAGGCCCATGTTGTCCAGGGGCCAGTGCTGCGCCGGGCAGATGTAGACGCGGAGGTCCGGGTTCGTGACGCCGAATGCACGCTGCAGCAGGGCCCAGCCATGCGCGACGGCCTGCGGGCTCACGCTGAGCGGGAGCTGGCGCAGGTCGAGCTCGACGCCGGGGCGCGGGTCGGCCGCGAGCCAAGCGAGGCCGCCGAGCGGGCGGCCGCGCCGGTGCAGCGGGAACGTCTGCGCAAAGTGTGCCGCGGGGAACACACCCGTGGGGAGCGGACTCATGCCCCGCGTCGAGCACTGGAAGTCGAAGAGGCAAAAGACGGAACGGAGTTTCTGGCCGAGGATCTCGGCGAAGGATACCGCCCCCACGGGGCTGCGCAGGCTTCGCGGGTCCAAGAAAGCCCTCTCTCCTGTGGACAGGTCGAACAGGTGCAAGAGGCCACGACGGTCCAGTGCGAGGTGGGCGATCCTGGACCAGCATCAGCAAGCGGTGCAAAGGAGAACGGGTTGCGGTGCGTAGCTAAGGTACGTACCCTTGATCTTTGCAATCGTAAGCTCTGGCATCGTGTAGGAAGTCGACAAGGATGATATCGAATCCAGGGTAGAGAAGAGGGAATCTGACCTGGAAGACATGGGGATCCGGCGGCGGCGACCTCGGGCGTGGTTTAGGCTCTCGCGACCGGAGGTAGACGACGTCGTACTCTGGGCTGAGGTACAGGACTTGATCGCTTCCAGGAAAGGGCAAGTGAATGCGGTAGAAGCTGCGCGCGACCTCTCTCGCCTCGTGGTTGACGTGGAAGAGGGGGCTGAGGGAGGCAGCATACGATCCACGACCCCGGAGGGCAAAGGTGTACGAAAGCCCGCCGCTGATAACCCGGCCCAGATGGTTGCGGTCGGTGTACCTAGGAAATGGGTAAGAACCGTCAGGAAGCACCTCAGGGGCGAGATCAATATCGATCAGGCGGTGCCGCCGGAGGCAGAGAACCCAGATGTGCAGTCGTAGCTCGGCAGGGAGGCGGGGAAAAGGTGCCCACGTGCCTGTGCTGCCAGTTCTCATGCAACGGGCGGCCAGAGCTGTATACACATCGTTGAAGAGCAATGGGGCCGGCTGGTCTTTGGTGTGGTCCATGATCTCTGATTGCGCTGCAAGCTGCCCGGGCACCTAGAGGTACCGACCTACCTATATGGTCGAGTCGTTCGTCGAGAACAAAGAAGAGAGGGCGGGAGAGCGGGGGCGATTAGCCGGCGGTATTCGTGAAACAGCGCGTTTTTGGGCACCCTTGCTCTCTGCATATGCAGGACAGCCACAAAGCGAAACCAGCAGTGACGCCCAGCCATTGGGAATTGACTCAGCCCCCGCTCGCAAAGCTTCCTCCCAGCCTTCAACTTGAAGTTTTCATCATCCCAAAACTCCAAAATCGCCGCCATGGCCTCAGAACCTCAGCTGCCATGGATCCCACTCTGATGGTGGACTTTAAAACGAAATGGCGGGCTGTCGGTGGTGCGCGCATCCACAAACTGAAAGGTCCCTTCTCTCAACGTGGCAGTTCGTCGGCACCCGCCCGGCGTCCACTCGATCTGCGTCGCGGGAAGAGAGGCAAGTACCTCAGTAGGTCTCGTCTAATCCGTAATTATATCCGAAGTCTCTTGTAAACACGCTGTTCTCGCCACGTCGCAAACATGACAACGCTATGTGGCAGGATCTTTCCATGTCACAAGGACAAAGCCAGATCTCAGTTGTCTGCGTAGCCCGAAGCGTACCTATATAAAGGCTGGTTTAACTGCATCTCTGGGTAGAAAGGCAACCAGCTTCGCCTATCTAACTAGAAGTATCTCTCAGTCTTAGACCGGTACTTCTCAAACAACTAATTAAGCAGCTTGTCGACGCGGTAGCATACTCACCTGGACTGCTTACCGAGACCAAACCTTCAAAATGGCTTGCTTTGCTCATTCCTGGCACGGGGACAAGGAAAGATGCCCAGAATGCAACAGCCGGAGGGAGGCGGAGGAGAGGAAGAAAGAAGAGAAAAAGAAGGAAGAGGAGAGAAAGAAGGAAGAGGAGAAGAAGAAGGAGGAGGAGAGGAAGAAACAGGAAGAAAATAAGTAGGAAAATAAGAAGAGAAACAAGGCAGAGAGAGGTCTACTAGTTAATCCGCGGGACTTGCATTGACATTTTTAATATTTACATACGTAGGGTCAGAGCAGTCCCTTCTCATCTGCTAATCGTTGGCCTACGCACATTCCACTTGGTCTTGCATTCCTTGCTTGTCGCACTCTTCCTCTCAGTTTATCCCTCTCTTAATCAGAGAAGACATTCACAGTGCCGGTGGCTAGTGCCGCCGAACGACATGGTTCTACCATGACGCAGGAATGCCGGAGGGAGATGCCCATCCTTTCAACAACGATGCCGCCCAGACCGGGGCAGAAAATGCCCGGCAACAGCTACGGCAGCGCTGGCGCCTAGGCTATACACGTGGCCAAGGGTGCGCAGGGCAAGTCCATAGCTCAGCAGATGACAGCTGGCACTAAGGCAAAGTCATATAAAGAGAACTCCTACAACCCCAAAAACCAGCGAACGGAGCCACCAATACCAAGACCTTTAGTAATCGCTAAGACCCTCGACAGCTCGGCTCCAAACCCTCTTGGCATCGCTTGTGCCCAGATATAGTTTGCGAAGGTGCGAATCTGGCCTCTCTCAGTCTGGATCCAACATGTTGCTGACGCAAAGGGTTTCTCTAGGCTGAGGCACCTGAATCACCATGTGCACTTTTCAGATCTCCCTGTGCCCAGGCTGCGAGAAGGCACAAGCGGTGGTGCGAGTCTCCGGTACCGACTGTGGTGGAAATTGCGCAATGTCGGCATCCAATTCAACATTCCATAGTTACAAGTGAATCGTATAGGTGCGGCGGGTGTACTGCAGCAAAGTCTCAAAGCTCAGGCTGACGTAGGTGACGGTTTATTCGGGGAAAAAGAGAGGCTCGCTTAGCGATTCAAGTAAATCTGCCAGAATTCTAACGCGTTGATTTAGTTCGCGGCCGGAGGTTGATGGATATAGGTGATGATCGTGGCGCTCGATTTTTTGACATAGAGTAATAGATGCTACCTTGTTACAAAATATCACCAAGTGCTTTGGCGCATAGTACGGGGTGGCTGCAAATCATCTGGAAATTAAACGAGGGGTGGAAATTAAGGTGGGAAATGACCCAAGGAAGTCGGAAGTGAGAATGCTTCCTGTCACGGATGAACATGGTCACAGAGGTTTGGGGGCTGCTTGATGCTGCTCCATTATGTAGACCAACAGCTAAGGAAAGGAAAAGACAGAATCAACCGTGCCTCTTCCTCTCGGCAGACATGAAGGCTCCTGGTGCTCGTCCTTTGGAGAGGGGTCCTTGGTAAGCTCCATCCCGTCACCGGGCAAATCCTTCTCAATGACCCAGAAAATCCGTTCCGGCGTAGTCCCCATCCCGCAGTCAAATTTGATCTTCCAGTACTCCATGTAGACGATAGGGTTCCTCCTGCGCTTGACCTGCTCGTTCCGCGGCATGTGCCAACTAAACTCGTCCGAGTCATGGTGCTTGAGCCGATAATTCTCGACCGCGTTTCCTTCGCAAATTCAGCCAAAAACCGTCGTCCTTCAGAGAGATGTCCATAAAAAACGCGCTGGCCGCGTTGAAGCACTTGCCAACGTACGCTTGAAGCGGTTTTGGCAGACTGACGAACTTGCCGGCCAACTCCGCCTTCAGCTGCTCTTCAATGCGGTCGTACGTCCCCAGGCCAAATTCCAGAGTGTCCCGAGCCAACGCGACATAGTCATGCTTGATGGTATCATTGAACAACGTCTGGATGATGAGATGGCCGATCCAGTCCGGCCCGTCGTTGATGGCAACGGCGTTTGACAGGAGGAGCACTGCCGTCTCGGTTTCCGGGAAGAGATAGACGGCGTTGTTGAAGCCAACAAGCATGCCGTGGTGGTAAAGGGCAAGGCGGGGGTGCTCAGGCGTGCCGATGACGGGCATCCGGGCCATCGTGGCTTGGTTTCGAGAAGTATCGCACAGCACACCCGGTAGCTGGACGCGAGCCCAGCCCATCGCATAGCTCTGCTCACGCAAACTCGGCGCGGTTCGGATGTTGGAGCTCAGGATCCGCGTGAGTTGTTTGAGCGGCGATCCTGGAGTTGACGTGTCCCCCAATTGGTACTGATCGTTTGCCGACTTCATGAGGATGCCGTAAAACTTGAGCAGGTCGTTGACAGTGCTTTGGATGCCGCCGGCAGGGTTCATCAGTACATGTAACCCTTGGCCACGTTGGTCGCGCCATGGCATTCCGAGTCATTGTTGAAAGTGCGTGTCATCCCCAGCGGTTCGAGGATTTTCTCGGACAGAAACTCGGCGTACGTCTTGCCAGTCAAGTTCTCGATGGCTCTGCCGGCGATCTCGTAGTCCCAGTTGTTGTATCGAAATTCTCCCCGGAACGGCGTCACGGCTCGTAGCTGGTTAACGGTTCGCATTCCCTGCTCTCGGCTCAGGAGGATGTTGTTGTTGGATTGGGCCAGAAGGAGTCGGCTCGCTCAAGTCCCGTTCGATGGCTGAGGAGATCGATCATGTTGGAATGCCTGTAGATCAGGTCGTCATTCGGGCGGAATTCGGGAACGACGTCCTTCACCGGGGCTGTCCACTGGAGTTTCCCTTCCGCGACAAGTATCCCAATGGCTGCGGCTGTAAAGCCTTTTGTCATGGACCCGAGATAGTAGACGGTGTCAGCGTCACCCTTGAGGCCGCCCTCGACGTCCCGAAAATCGAAGCTCTCCCGGTAAATGACCTCGTCATGATGGAGAACCCCAATGGAGACTCCAGCAACGCCAGTGATGGAGCGTATCTCCCGAATGGTGGGGTCCAACGATTGGAGTTGGATGGAGGACATGTCGGCGGGCTTGCTGCAGGTGGGCAAGGGGGTTGGTTAATTGAAGTGAAGAAGCAAAGCAAACAGTCGGCTGGTAAACTTACGGTGATGACTCGGAACAAAGCCGAGTCAAGAGGACAGAGGAGCAAGGTACTTTGTGGTGGTGGAGGAAACCCTTTTTCGAGGCAGGGCATGGAAAGGAATTGCTGAGAACACAGCGCGCGAAGAGGAAAGAGGGGGAAAGAGTCGGGCAGGTGAAACGGGAATGATATTTGGATGCACGGCGCTCTGCGCGAGAAAAAAGAGTTCCTGCTTTTTTGGCGGTGCGATTCGGGCAGCAACTGCCAATCGCAACCACCACCGCGGGGAAGGCACGCGTCTGTGGCACAGCGGTTTCGCCAAAGTACAACCAATTGCATCCCTTCGAGCAGAGAGTGCAATTTCTCGGCGATATAGTGGCTTTGAGAACTGAGCACGCTCCGAGCCATGGAACTCGTACAATGCCACCCCCACGCGGCCTCCCGTTGCATTGCCATTGCTGGACGTCAAGCTCCAGTCGAGCAACAGAATGGGCCAACGGACAGAGCGGGGTAATTTGTCGCAAAAGAGAAACGCGGTGAACCCTGTCCCGAGTTGCTGAGGAACTCATTCGCTCGGCCTCCCGAACCTGCCGCGACAACAAGCAACCGTGGACGTGTGCAACCTCGGGGTGAGTGTGGAGCCCAAAACGACGACACGACCAACTGGTAGGCATGAAATGGGGAGTGAATATTTGGTGATCTTGCCAGCAAGCCCATCTAGGTAATTAGGTACCTACGTACAGTGTCTAGCAAAGTCGCGCACAAAACCTGATGACATCCCATGGTCAACCTGTAGGTGGCAGTCTTCTCCTAATAATTAATGCCGGGTCGCACCCATCTCTCCAAGCTTTGAACATCCATCCACTTCCTTCAAATACCTGCTGTTTGACTACCTATCGACCTAATTTCTCGCAAAGCAGACAAACTTTAGTCTGGGCAAGCGGTGAGAGAATCTCCCTCTATCAGTCCAAGAAGAACCTCCTCACCATCTTCTCCATGGCTGTCAGAAAATTGCCTCATGATTCGAGACGCCTCATTTTCCCTTGAATGTGCTTCGTCAGATTCAACATCAAATGTCAACCTTCATCAATGGATAACCGGTGGTACTGAGTCAGGGCTAGAATTTCTCCCGAAAACTGGCCGCCAGCCGGGGCTACGAACGTCCCGCAGGCTCGCCCTCCTCAAGAACCGCATCTCTGACCGCTGCTTCAAGACGCAGCCTCTTCCATTCCTGGTATGCCTCATGTTCCCAAGGGCGCGAAGAAGGCAGCCGTCGCCAAGTTACCTCTCGCCTTCTTATCCTAGATGAGGCTTCGTTGACCCCTTCTCACACAAAACATAAGCTTTTAAGGGCCAGATCAGTAGTTGGGTCGGTGACGACCAGCGAATCCCTGGTGTTGTTTGTTCTTTTTTGGAGACTTAAAAGTGGCCCGGTGATGTCACCTCTCCAACCCGCAACACGAAAACGCCGTGTCCTAACCCATCGCCCACCTCATTTTGCGCCTCACCGGCATCTCTCAACTGCCATCGCCGAAAATGTTCCGCACAACCCTCCTCCGCCCGTTCACCCGTCCCTTGACCCGGCTCCCCGGACGGGTCTCATCCTCCTTCCCCTTCTCAACCACCCCCCGCCGTCTCATCTCCGTAGGCGACCACCTCCCCGACACGGACGCCCTCATGGAACACGCCCCGGACCAGCACGTGAATCTGTTTACCGAGGCCGAAAAGGTGCACAACATGCTGTTGATTGGCGTGCCGGCGGCCTTTTCGCCGGGATGTTCGGGGACACACGTCCCGGGATACATCCACCACCCGCGGGCGGCTGAGTTTGACATGGTCGGAGTGGTGAGCGTCAATGACGTGTTTGTGTGAGTTTGCCGTCCCAAATACATGATTGTTGATGGGCGGGGCCTTATACGGTGGTGGACAGGATGAAGGCGTGGGGGGAGGGGTTGGATCCGCATCAGGACGAAACTGGGGACTGGGACGAATCCGTGGAACGGGACGAGATGGGGGCGAGGCGGGAAAGGGTACGTCACTTATGTTACGTCCATTTTCCTTGCGAGGGCACAGCACAAGGGAGTATTTGCTGACTGGCTTCCTCGGGATGTGCTAGTTCCGCTTCTTTGCCGACCCGACCGGCAAGTTCACCAAGATGCTGGGCATGGCGTTCGACGGGTCAGCCATCTTTGGCGGGGAGCGGTCCAAGCGGTACGCTATTGTCGTTGAGAAGGGCAAGGTCAAGTCGATTGCTGTGGAGCCCGACAACACAGGCACTGATGTTTCGCTGGCGGAGAAGGTGCTCGGTGCGCCTTTGGAGTAGGGTGCTTAGGAACTGTGTTTGGGACAGGGGGAAAGGCAGAAGAGGCGGCGAGCAAAAGTATGGGCAAGGAAAATGTATGGCGTGACTATCAGAGCAAGCGCAAGCAAAAGCGAACGAGGACAATGTGTTGTTCTCAGAGACTGCGCGAGAAATGAATCGGCGAGGAATCAATAGAAAGAGCAACTCCACGTGCCTGTATTACGTGTAGGAATCGATGAAAGTGTAAGTGTCATGTTCGGATTCAACTTCTCCTCGCTTGCGAGCGATAATACGTGGATTCATCGAGACATAGTTACCTATAAGAAGCATGAGTTCAGGCAGATCTGCAAGGCCTGTGCTAGGAGGATATAGCAAACTGGAAGCTTCTACACCCTCCGGTCGTCCAGTCTCAATAAACCCAACAAGGCGCCGAGGTCAACGACAAGGTATTCGTGCTTGCCATTATACGTCGGAGAAAGACCATCATCGCTCGCTTGCTATTGAAAGGTGTCGACGTCAATGCCGAAAACGCACACGGTACTGCTCTTTAGTTTACGATCAGGGCCAAGGACCAAGCAACGATCGACGCTCTGCTTCAAGATCCAGCCATTGACATCAACGCCAGGATCCGTCTTGGCGGGCATACGGCGCTCTGCCGCGCCATTGAGAGCGAAGACGTTGTCCTTGTCAAGCGGCTCCTTTTGCTCGGTGGAGACGTTCGAGAGCCTTGTGGGACCGACGAGACCTGCCTTCGCCATGCCGTGCGCAGCCGAAACATACCCATCATTGAGTTGCTCCTACAAAGCGGCGCGGATATCAATCCTGGCCCTCCCGGCTGGGTATCACCGCTCGAGGTCGCATGCGAGATGGGCGACGAGGTTTTGGTCCGCTACCTCCTTGGCCAGGGCGCGGATGTCAACACGCGCATCGGGTAAGACCACCTCCACACCTTCCCACGTTGTAATAATTATTACTCTCGGCTAACCCAAGTTGGACCCAAAGATGCGCTCCAAGTAGCCGCAAGGGGAGGATACGAGAACATCGTCAAGTGCTTGCTCGACCGCGGAGCGGACGTCAAAGCGCCCGAGGGGCCCCTTGGTATGTCCTCAGAGTCCACCTTGTGCCCAAACGATCGATCAATAGCTTCATATCAATTAATACATCTCAACTGTCAAGGATCTTGCCTTGAGGCCGCCATCCGTGCCAGAAGCCCCACCCTGACCCGATTGTTCCTCGATGCCGGCGCAAATATCAACCTCTCTCAGCCGCTGGAGGGATTTGATCTTCGGTGGGAAGGAACCTGCGTTCTTTCTGCTGCCATCTCGCACCCTCAGGAAGGTCTATTGACTGAGTTGATTAAGCGTGGTGCCGACGTGAACGTTGGCGGCCCCGCCCCTCATCAAGGTCAGTCCGCGCGTCGCCACACCACAACCCGTCATTCATCGTGTCATGTCACAAGATGGCACTCGTATTGTTGCTGACAAGTGCCCGTCGTCTGCCTCACAATAGGGTGTCCGCTGGTGCAGGCCGTCGAACAAGGCCGAGTCGACGCCGTCGAGGTTTTGCTCAAGAGCGGGGCCAATGTCAACCAGGTTGGCGGGCAGCAGGGTTGGTAAGTTGATGTTCTCCAGGTGACACGGACCTGCGGTTGTTGCTATAATTACTAGTCCGCACGCTTAATACGTCATTGGTATAATAGTGCTCTCATGTCTGCCATCCTGATCGACAGCGGTAATGCAGACATCGAGATGGTTTCACGGCTGCTGGACGCTGGCGCCGACGTCAACCTACAGGCCGGGGAATGCGGGTGCCCGCTAGCTGTGAGTCAAGAGAGCGTAGCTCCGCTCACCAGCCAAACTTGTCATATCCAAACACTCATACTGATGCCAACTGGCTAGGTGGCGGTCAAGAAGAGCAACTTGCGTCTGATTGAGAAGCTGCTTGACCTCGGCGCGGACGTGAACGCGCGCGGGGGACGACAGGCGTATGACTTTGAGGACAAGCTCAAAATACGTGGTGATCAACAATTGCTAACATCTAGCCATCCAGATCCCCCCTAATAGTCGCGATTCGCGAAGGCGATATTGATGTTTTCAGGCTGTTGCTTGCTCGAGGCGCAGACGTCAACGCCCTTTACGAGGGCCGGGAACGAAGCGCGCTTGAGGTGGCGGGCGGGCGAATGGCCGACACCATGTTCAACGAACTCCTAGAACACGGAGCGGACGCGAGTGTGAACAAATCTGCTGCTGTCTTATCCTGCGCACGGGTTGGCAATACTAGTGGCCTGATCTCGCTGCTCGACCGCGGCGCCAACTTGCACATCCAGCAAGGGGTGCCTGGAAGAGCCCTCCACGAGGCCGCCGAGGGCGGTCATGTCAGCACAGTCAGGCTTTTGCTCAAACGCGGTGTCAACGTGAACTCATTTGGAGGGACGCAAGGGTGAGTTCAATATTTCTATCACGATATTATCATGCTTTTGTCACCCACCAAGCCTTGTTCTTTTGGGCCAACAGCAATGCACTCATGGCCACCCTGGGCACCTGCAACACAGGAAACCTTGTTGCACCCATCTTCGAGCTTCTGCTTGACGCCGGCGCCAGCGCAAACTCGCCTCCGTCGGAACAGTACACAAGTCCCTTGCAAGCTGCGATTCACAACAAACATTATGCCTTGGCTCTCAGACTGCTCGACAACGGCGCCAACGCCAACGCTCACGATCCCCGATTTGCCACCGCGCTGACTGCAGCCTCCTTCAGAGGCAAAGTCGAGCTAATGAAGAAACTGGTTTGAGATGGGAGCCGATCCCAACCTCGCCGGGGAGCAATACGGGTCAGTCTTTTGCAGTGTCCAAGTCAAATGACCGGCTGACAGCGAGTGAAGCTCTGCCCTCCAAGCCGCCGCCCGAGGCGGGTGCCTCCCTGCTGCCGTATACCTCATCACTCTCCCCACTGTCGATGTCAACCAATTCTCCGGCAAACGAGGGTTTGCCCTGCACGCTGCCTGCTGGCTCGACCCTGGTGACAGCATGGTGCGGCTGGACAGCATGGTGCGGCTGCTGTTGGCCCACGGGGCCGATGTCAACGCGCGCGGTGGCCAGTATGGAACAGCGCTGCACGCAGCCGCGATCAAGGGCCGTCTTGGAGCTGTCAAATTGTTGATCCAACATGGCGCCGACCCCAGGGTCAAAGCCGGCAAGTTCGGGTCGGCCCTGGAGGCGGCGATGGGTGGGAGGTGGCGGCAATACCACGTTGCCAACTATCTGAGGAGGCATCTGGCAAAGGTGCAGGCGCAGGAGTTGGCGGTGAAGGTGGAGGCGGCCACTGCCTAGATAGGTAGGTACCTACCTGGTAATTAAGATGCTGTTACGGGTTGCTTCGGCGGTGTTGCTGGTGTCTGGTGTGACTCGGAAAGGAGACGCACAGCGTGTGCAGGCCGGCGTGCGGCCCCCAATGCTACCACACGTACATACAGCATGCAGGTTGTGCGGCTCGCTCGAGTCTGATCCTGCTCTCTTGTTGGTTGTTTGCTGAAGCCATGCCGCGGCCAAGTCGGGAGGGGCCACATTTTGGGCCATCAATGGAGGCACAGGTCATGCACATGCACGCGCAACGGGACAACCCCAGCAGCAGGTGCTTGCATTGCAGTGTGTAGAATTCTCTTGACGCATGATTCTGGCATCGATCAGAGAGACCAGAAAAGTATATCAAGGGCAGCCCAGTTTCCGCTTCTCCTTTCCAAGTTCCAAGGTCTCACAACTCCCACTTCAAGTCGCCGAGACCTATTACTTGACCTGTAACACTCCGGGAAAACCGCACGCTTTCCATAATCGCCAGTCCAACCGCCCACCCACAAACACCATGTCTACCTCCCAGCCCGCCGCCGTCCCCTTCACCATCGAGAACGTCCTCTCGGGCCAGCTCGCCTTCCCCTCCTCGCCAGACGTGTACCGCATCCGCCTCCAGCGCGAGCACGCCGCCGGCGGGCCGACCATCAAGTACCTGGCCGGGCCCAACACAGTCCGCGTCTTCACCGGCCCCGACGCCCACCACCGCCGCCGGACCAACCTCGCCTTCGACCACGTCCCCACAGGCGACTGGGTCGTCGGCCATCTCACCACCGCCGCCGAGGAAGGAGCCGAGACCACCAAGCTGGAGCTCACCTCCACGACCGGCGCCGACGCGCTCCTGGACCTCGGTCTTGCCAGCGCCGAGCCCGTCTGGTGCGGCACGACGGTCGACGAGGCCGACTGCGCCGAGGCGCCACCCAGCGCACGCTGGACCACCGTGGTCGAAGCGGCCGGCGCGGAGATCCGCGTGCCCAAGCCGGCCGACCTGCAGTGCATGGACTACGTGTCGGCGTCGGTCATCCCCGCGCCGCAGGCCGTCGTCGCCGCCGCCCGCCTCCACCACCACCCGGGACCTGGACAGCAGGAACTGCGCGTAGTGCGCGTGTCGGACTGGTTCCCGGGCCACTGGGCGGGCATCGAGAACGAGACGTGCGCGTACCGCCTCATGCAGGAGCGCGATCCGGGGCTGGCGCCGCGGTTCCTGGCGCACGTCACCGAGAACGGCTCGCGCGTGGTCGGGTTCCTGCTGGAGCATGTGCCCGACGCGCGCGAGGCCGGGCCCGCGGACGCGGATCGGTGCAGGGCTGTCCTGGGGAGGCTGCACGCGCTGGGGATTGCCAAGGGGCGGCTGAGCCGGCACTCGTTCCTTGTGAAGGCCGATGGGGAGGTGTTGGTCCGGGGGCCGTTTGATGGGCCTCCTGAGGGGGCGAGCGAGGAGATGTTGCGCGCGGAGATGGAGAGCCTGGAGCGGGTTTTGGCAAAGAGCCCGTCCGAGTTTGAGGACCAGGCTGCGAGGATGCTGAGGATGGCTGACCCCGAGAGGGTGAAGTTGCTGGGCGAGTTTCAGAAGGCCCATGGCTTCGTGCTGCCGTTTGTGTACTGGTTGGAACAGCGTGCAGGAAGCATAACCCTCACGGTGGAAGAGCATGGTATCTTGGCTAAGGAGTACGACGAGAACGGCTTTGCTTGGAGCGAGGAATTGCAGGAGCGGGCTGAGAAGCGGTTTGGGCCGTCCGCAAAGGGGGTCTAAGCTTGCCCGGGACGTTTTGGGGTAGAGTATAGGGTTTCTCTCAGTATCGTCCGTATAGTAGCCGACAAGGCAGTTCTTGACTCCCACGTTTCCGTTCCCGATGACCCTGTGGTAGCCATCCTTTTGCTCCTTGGTGTACTCAATGGCATCCTCATTGATCGCATCGACTTGTTTCTCAGATCATTGGCAAAAGGCGTCGCGTCGTACTCCCATGTATTCACCGACAGGCTCCTCGGCAAAGCGGGACGGCGCGTGCTCGCGCCTTGGCTCAGTGGAGGGCACATCTCCATCTTGGGCCAATATCTTCTCCACAGAATCCTTCTTCACCTCTTCTCCACAAGACGAAACCCTCTTTTCCGCAACCAAAACTCCCCCCTTTTCGGCGCTTGGAGCCGCTGATGCTCGGCAGAGTCAGCCCCCTTGCCAGCAGACGACTCTCTCCACCGAAGGCCAGCAACTCCAGGATGCCCACCGTCATCAAGCCAGACCCCCAGAGTGGCAAGAACCGCCACCGGGTTCGGTCGTCGTCGTCGCCCTCCCAGCTGCTCCACCGTCTCTCGCCTCATCCCACCCCATCCTGCGCTCGTCCTTCAGCTTCCAACACGATCCAGCCTCAGAAGGCCTTTCCCGCCCCATTGTACCCAACAAGAATGGCTTCGCCCACACCGTCATCCGCGCCTGGCAGCAAGACCTGCACCTGAGGCTCCGGCCCGACGATGTGTGGCTCGCCATTCTCTCCCAGTTCAGCTTCTTCGTCAACGGAAATGCCGAGGCTCTTCGCCCTCTTCTCGTTGCCCATACAAACCGGCCGAAGCTAGTCCTCGACCATCCCGGGACCCTTGAGACCGTGGACCTTGGCGCCGTTGCCCAGTAGCTGGCTGCGATGGTGAAGGAGCACCTCCAGGACCCCAACGTCGCCACCACCCTCTTACCCAGCTTTACCACTACCACGTCTCACGACCAAGCCACGGCTGCTATGGCATATCTAGGCACGATGAAGGAGTATTTCAGCTATGGCGTTAACTTTGGTTGTAGCTTCACGTCCGTAACGTTGTTAGGCGAGAGAAGTGACTGGGCCGACATGCTCCAGCGCGTGGCTTGGTTTGGGACGATTGGCCACGAGGAGACTACTGCGTGGGCTGTACGGCTGACCAAAGTGCTCGAGTACATGGTGGCAAGCTTTGACCGCCCAGAAGATGTCAAGCGCTTTTGGAACCGGGCAGTTCACGAGACGGACGAAACTATGTCGGGCGGCATCGTGACTCTGTCGGGATGGTTGACGGCGTTTTGTTGGTGGGGGGCTGATGGCAAGAGGGTGCGAAGCTACAGCGATGAAGAGCTTAATTGGGTGGACGGATATCGGAGGTTGACGCTGGACGGCGTCGGGTTCCCTGTCATTGAACGGAAGAAAGTCCCTCTCGGAATTGTAAGGGTCCCTTTAACGTTGCACCAGGATGAGGTAGGGCCTCAGAAAGCGACGCTGTTGGCTGGGTCGATGGGGATGCAGGTGATCGAGGAAGATGATGAAACCGCCGTTCAGCCTGTTTCAGGGTGGTGGTTGTTGTCAACCCCAAAAGGGTTGCCGACGGGCATATCCCCGTCGGGGATTATGGACAGACGTCTCCTCCTTAGCCGCCAAAAAGGCCAGTTGGGGACGGCCATGAACGTTGACCCTGGCCAGGCAAAGTAGCATAGCCCATTTGTGTGACACCGCTCGAAATGCACTAACGTATTTGATAAGCGAGTGCACCAGATAAGCGAGTGCACCACTTTTCACCACCCTATAGATTCTCTTGTCAATTACC
>FTCU01002048.1_pt1 | contig 17487 bp, 11 predicted proteins | sample 1639521 | NCBI WGS metagenome assembly FTCU01 (sample SAMEA3914864, study PRJEB12502) | metagenome | biome: forest; material: soil | place: USA | collected 2012-03-12 | depth 0.3 m
CAACAAACGTTGGGGAGAAAGCTCCAGCCCAGGAGGGAGAGCAGGGCCGACATGGTTGCCGACTACCTGCGGGCAGCGCTGGTTCGGTTTATTGGTTTTTTATTCGGGGTTTCAATGGTTATTCATCGAGCAAGAATGTGTGCTGGCGTGTCAGGAGATTGCGAAAAGAAGGGCGGGCAGGTTGGTGGTGAACGAGTGACAAAGGGCTGACTCCTGACGCGAGTTGCGTTCGTCGCGCCAGGAATCGCTGAATTCTGGCCTTTGAAATGTCCACCAGGGTGTCGGTTGCTGGGTGGCTTGGCAGGGGAGGGGTCCCCGCTCTGCAGATAACCCGGTAGTCCCGCCCAATGATATCCAAGGCGTGGTGGCAGAGTGGTCTAATGCGCAAGACTAGAAATCTTGTTCCTTCGGGAGCGTCTGTTCGAATCAGGCCCACGTCGTTTCTCTTTTGCACTTTTGCTACACTTTGCTTCGAGGTTGGGCAACGGGGCAACTCGAGGATGGGAAGTCAAATCAATCTTTTGTTTGAACTGGCTGCAGCAGCGGGATATGTCAAATCCACAAGACCATACTTTGAGATCTGCTAGGCCGCCGGCGACTTGACTCTCCCCCCACGCCAACCTCACTTGTTGCGGACAAGTTCAAGTGTGTCAAACACTTCACCACACACCTTTCATCAACTCAAGTCCCTCCACCGTCTCACAACAGCAGCGTCCCAGTCATCGTCAACACCAGCACCAACCCCCCAACAACAAACGGCGCCATCTCCACACTCCCGGGCCCTCCTCCCGCAGCGTTCTCACTCCCAGCCGGCTTCCCCGTCTCGCTCACCGTCCCAGAGCCAGGCGTCGCATCTCCCGTGCTCGAGCCCTCCCCCGCGTTCTGCGACCCGTCCCCCTTCAACCCGGGCCCTTTGCCCGCTCCATCAGACAACATCTACCAACCCTGTCAGCAGAATTCCAAATTCCTAGTTTCCAACCAACCCCAAAAGAACAAACCAAGAAAGGGGAAATAGAAAAGAACAAAACAAACCTTTGCCCCCCCCTCAGGAATAGCAGGCAACAGCGTACTATCAACCAACCAGCTCCCATCCTTGGTCGGACACGCCACGCCGCGCGACGTGGGCTCGGCGCCGCCGTTCCCAGAGGTCGGCGCCGGGTTCGCCTTGAGCGCGTCCGCAAACTGCGCGAACCCGTCCTCCTCCTGCACGCCGTCGCCCCCGCCCTGGATCTTGGCGATGCCGTACCCGTTGGCCTCGAGCGCGTACTCGTACATCAGGCCGCCTGAGTAGACGGGGGTCATGTCGCTGCTCATGACTAAGAGAGGGGGGTGTTAGTTGGGGTAGGTTGAGTGAGGTGGATGAGGTAGGGAGGATTGGACGTACGGGCGGCGACCTCGGAGAAGGAGCGGCCGTTGGTGATGCAGCCGTATTCGGAGAGGCTAGAAAGAGGGTTAGTTTTGGTGTTTGGGTGGGCGAGGGAGTCCGGGCTTACAAGATGGGGATGCCGTAGCCGGTAAAGTTTTTGACTTTTTGGTCCCAGCCCGAGGATTGGAAGTTGGAGTTGCACCACGAGTAGTCGTTCTGGTTGTTGGTTCGTCCGTCTCTTGTCAGTGCTGCTGTTATGGGCTAACGGTGTAGTGGCAACAGGGACACTCACAAACGCAAAGAAATCACTCCGCTCGTCGTCGGTCCCGCAGTTCATATAATGGGCAAGCTGCATGCGGTTCTGCGCCACGTCGGCCGCCGAGTACCCGACCGGCACGGCGCGGAGGCCGCGGCTGCGGATGTAGCTGCGCATGTCGCGCGTCACCGCCTTGACGTAGCGCGCGGCCAGGGTGCTCGTGACGTTGTCGTTGATCACCTCGTTGCCCGAGAAGAAGGCGAGCGTGTTGTCGTACTTTGCGAACTCGTCGATGCTCGCAAACACGCTCTGGAGGTACTTTGTGTTGTACGACGGGCCCGGATCGAGGCGGTTGATCGAGTAGAGCGGGTTGTTGGCGTCGATGATGGCGTAGATGCCCGCGTCGGCGAGCGCCGCCATGCACTCGTCGTGGTCCGCCGAGTTGTCGATGATGTAGACGCGGACCGTGTTGATGCCCAGCTTCTTGAACTGGGCGATATCGCGCTTGCAGACGGTCGGATCTGCCAGGGGGTCCGCCATGGCCGAGGACCCTCCCGGCTGGTAGTCCAGGCCCCGGACATAGAAGCGAGTGTTGCCCGTCCAGAAGGCTGTTTGGTTCTCCTATGTCAACATAGGACGGGGTCACCACGTGGTACACAGTTGGGATACCGCACCGTTTCCTGACGCCGTCACCGTCGGCAAGGAGTCCCGCTTGCTCGGGGGCTCTTGCTCCGTAGGCGTTGGATTCCCTGTCGTCGTTCTCGTCCCCAGACTGAGGAGTGTTGCCAAGACGGGCACTAGGGGGGCGCTGGATCTCATCTTGGCACGGGAGGATCGATTGCCAGGGTCAGTTGCCAAGCTCTAGAGTAGTAAAGCTTGAGATGGAGATGCCGGAGTGGTGTTTTGGGGTCCCGGAAGAAACGAGGGCTGGTCCAAGAGATAGCTAGGGCAATGGCTTAAGAGGAAACGAGCGAGAGACGTGAAACAAGAGAAATTACGAGGAGGAAGTGATCACCGCGAGCAACGAGGAGCTGCGGGTTGCAGAGTTCCACGCGGTGGAACACGACCGGGAGCAGCAACGAAGGGAGGAGAGGGATCCATGCCACCGTGTTTGTGTGTGTGTGTATCTGTCTGCCTGTGTGTGCTGGGCTCTAGGTTGTTGTATTATCAGTGCGGTACACACGCATTGACCCGCCTGTGCGATGTATTCTTGGATGTCTTACCAAATATTTCCACCCCAACACGAAGTCGGCCAGCCCAGTCGAGTGGAACCCGCATGTTCATCCTCATCCCAATTTTGGAGCTTCGTGATGGAAGACGGGATGATGGACAGGGGCATCAACTGCGTCGACGTCATCTGGCGAGCTCCAGACCAGACCTGGAAACCCCACGCTCGCCAGGACATCCCCGTCCGAGCACGGTAGCAGCAATCTCACCAACGCAGGTAGGGTTCACCAACCCGACAGACGCCGTTACGGCTTCCAAAAATAAGAATGCCCAAGTCTGCATTGCCCCAATACAAGTTCGCTCTCCCGGCAGTACACAGCACCTCAGCCCACAACAACAACCCTACACCCCACCATCACCCCACCACGCCTTAAAACCTCCCCCCTCATACAGCCTGCACATAACTAGCAGGCACACTCTTCGCCACCCCCCCCTTCTCCACCTCAGCCCACCCATCCCCCTGGTCCTCCCTGATCAGCACAAACCGCTCGCCCTCGGCCATGCTATGCTCGGCGTCGCTCTGCGCCGCATAGTCGTACACGGCCTCGACGTAGCGCAGCTTCTTGCCCCCCCGCCGCGGCGCCACCGCAGGGCCCTTCTTCTTGCCCCCCGTCGCTGCCGTGCCGATCGACGAGCCGCTGTTGGAGTACGTCGACTGGCCCGTGTGCTGCGGCGCGATGGCTGCCGGGGCTGGGGTGGTGTTGGGGAGGATCTCGAGGTAGCTGGCCGGGACGAGGCCTTCTTTGTAGCCGGCGCGGACTTTGACCCAGCCGGAGCCGGCTGTGATGATGGTGTTAGAGTTGTGGTGGTGGGGGTTTCAGGGTGTCAAGAGGGGTATGCTTACTGTCTGGTTCTAATACGACGACTTCCCGGCCTTCGGCCACGCCTAGCTCGCCTGATGCCCCGGCCTCAAATGTGTACAGCATCTTGGCTTTTTGCTCCGACGGCTGCGGCGAGCCGTTCGGAGCGCTACCCGGCAGCTCGCTTATGTAGGCCGTCGGTGGGGGCGCGATGACACGGTTCCTCCGGGCGGCGGGCGGCGTGACTGTGCTGGTTGGCCGGGTGGAGCTCGGGATTTCCGGAGGGGTGTCGTCGGTGGGAGACAGGGGGCCCGTCATGGACCGCTGCGAGCTGGCGGCGTACCCTGACCTCCCGGAGGTCACCGTGTCGGAGCGGCTGAGGGCGGGCAGCTCGGCCACGTGCTCTGGCGGTCCGGATGGCTTGACCACCGTGTTTGACGCGCTTTGGCGTTCCTGCTTCAACTTCTTGCGCTCCTCCTTGGATTGCTCCCCTGGGCATTCGGCGGGGACTTTCATCTCGCACTTGCTGTGGCATGTGTAGCCGCAGTCGCGGCAGTCGAATCCCTTGGCCGACAGCCCCCATATCCTCTCCCCGCAGAGGTCGCAGTTTGTCGGGATCTTGAAGGTCTGCGACTTGAAGTTGTGGTTCTTCGCGCCCAGCGTGACATCGCCCACCGTCGCCGTGATGGTTGCCGTCTCGACCTCGGCCATGATGCGCTTCCGGTCCACCGTGTTCAGGTCTTCCTGTGTCGCCAATATCTGCAGCAGCACAGTCGACTCGTCCTTCCCCTCTGAGCCGTCCCTAACTTTTTGCTTTACCCGCTTCAACGCCTCCACGTCCCGCCCCTTTTTGTCCGCCTCGCGGCGCAGCTCCCCCAGCTGGCCCTTCGACTTGTTGAGCAGGTTACGCAGGTAGACTTTGGCGGCGTCGTCTACCACCATGCTGCCGTCGTCGTGCCACACCGGGCTCGGCTCGAAGACTTTGTCTGAGGGCTCCTGGAAGCCTCCCATGTTGTGCCGTATGTACATCATCGAGTCCAGGTGTGGTTGGTTCCGCGTGATCTCCTGGCTCAAGTGGTCCACCTGGCCGGAGCTATTTTTAAGCATTTTGGCCTCGAGCTGGGCAGCGAGCGTCCAGTACCCATTCAGCTTGAAGGTGCGCAATTCCGAGAGGTCCTGCAGGCTGTCCATGAGGCCGGGCAGCCACTCGTAGTAGTACTTTTCCTTCTGCTTGTTTGTAACGTTGATGGAAATCAGGTATGTGTTTTTGACGTTGTTCATCTCGAGGATCTGCTGCTGGAAGCTGCTCTGCGCCTTGGCCTTGTCGAACGAGGACTCGGTCTTTTTGCGTTTGCTTTCTACCTCCTGGCAGACCGCATCGTACTTGCCCTTCGTCTTGCGAAGGTCGGCGTAGGAAGCATCCCGGTCCTTCTCGAGCCTCTCGGCGTAGTCGACGTGGCGCTTGCGCAGCTCCTCAAAGCGCAGCGACATCTGCTTCAGGGGCTCGGCCACTCTGCCGACCAAGTCGTTCCCGTAGCGCTCGTGCTCGTCAGCCCGTGACTCCAGCGTCGTGAGATGTGTCGTCCATGTCGTGAGTGAGGCGCTAGGTGGTCGTGGGTAAGCCGGGCGTGAACAGCACACAGGGCCGCCGGGTGTCGCGGAAAGCGTACCTTTCGAGCGAGCCGGGGGTCATGGTCGGGGTGTCGCCGACACTCAGACTCGCCGACTTGCGCGTCTTCTTCTCAAAGTACTTCTTGGCCAAGGCATTGAGCTTCGCGGCGTACTCCTTCTCGATCGCACTGCGCTCGCGGTAGAAGGACTGAATGTCGTCGAGCCAGGCGATCCCGCCGGCGACCCAGGCAGCGGCCGGCTTGAAGCCATCCTGCGGCACCGGACGTCAGCGCAACTGCGGAGAGGAATATCCGTCCAAGAGACATAGGCGAGAGAGAAGAAAGCGACAAAAGTAAGGACGAACCTTGAGCTCCGACCCCAATGTCGGGGCGACATCCACCTCAGCCATGCTTCCCTTGCGTTTCCAAGATGGTCGGATCCCCGGCTCTAATCATGAAAGCAGACAGGCGACGTAACCAAAGGGTTTCTTTGTCCGGGTGGGCTGAAGGCCTGTGATATGCGGGGGTTCAGGGACGCGGCCCGGGCCAGGCCAGAAGCGCTGTAACTGGCCCTCCATGCGAGTGGGAAGGTGGCTGAGTGCAACGCACCCCAGACGCTGCAACGGCGCCAAGGACGGCTGTATTCTGTATTGAATGGTGTATTCCGGGGCTTCCCTTTCGCAGGCCAGAATCGGAGAAGGCGTAAATTACCGTACGGGGCCCTTGCAGAACCCAGGCGCTGTCCGCATTGTGTGCCTCATGCATCAGGCCGCGAAGCTAAGAATTACCCCGCCAAACCTCGAGGGACGCAGCCCCACCATTTGCAGGTCCACCATCTTCAAGCGCGGGTTTGTCTGAGCTGAGCTTCCATTTCCATTTCCTTGTGCGAGCACGAGCAAGAAAACAGCCCAGAGGAGGTTGACTCGCCTTTCCTCCCCTCCACCAATTTGGGCTTGTCAAGCTTACATCGCCTCTTTGGCTGAATTATTTTTGTGAGTTTAATTTCTCAGTTCGGCTGTGCCAGACGAAGCGCACTCCAGGTCGCATCGCTCCAGCACTGGCTCTGGTCAGACACCAAGCAGCGCCGTCAGAACCTGGTCGCGTTGTTGGCATTGAGACCTCCCTTGCACTTCGTTTTTCCTTATTTTTTTTTACACTTCTACCAACGCGCGCACTCCCAACTCTGTGTGCGACTGAGCTAACACCAACCGCCTTGCCTTTACAGCCCTTCCTCGAGCATCACAACCGCAACCATGGCGGACCTTGCCAGCCGCATCTCCAAGCCGAGCGACGCGCCCGCCGCTGCCTCGGCTTCCACTCCGGCTCCGGACAACGGCAATGACACCGGCGCCGAGGCACCGATCGAAGACGATGGCATTCAGCGCGGGATCATCGAGCCCGCCTACGACGTCGAAGTTAAGTTCGCCGACGACACGACGAGCCCGCTGAGCACGCAAGTCTCCTCCTTTGAAGAACTCGGCCTCCCCAAGCCGATCAACGACGGCCTCTTGGCCATGAACTTCAAGAAGCCCTCCAAGATTCAGGAGAGAGCCCTGCCGCTCATGATCAGCGACCCGCCCACGAATATGATCGCCCAGTCGCAGTCGGGCACCGGCAAGACGGCCGCTTTCGTCCTCACCGTTCTCTCCCGCGTCGATTTCAGCAAGCCCCAGCAGCCCCAGGCACTGCTTCTGGCGCCCAGCAGAGAGCTTGCGCGCCAGATCCAAGGCGTCATCCAGACCATCGGCCAGTTTTGCGAGAACCTGATCGTCGAGGCTGCCATCCCTGGCTCCATTTCGCGCGAGCACGGCGTCAAGTCGAGTGTTGTGGTGGGAACTCCGGGCACAGTCATGGACCTGATTAGGCGTCGGCAGTTCGACGTGTCCCAGTTGAAGGTGCTGGTTATTGACGAGGCCGACAACATGCTGGACCAGCAGGGGATGGGCGACCAGTGCATCCGCGTCAAGGGGTGCGTAAACAGAGGACTGTTACTCTTGGTCGGGGGTCATGTGCTGACACAAACGCTAGGATGCTCCCGAAAACCATTCAGATCCTCCTATTCTCGGCCACCTTCCCCGACAAGGTCATGGCCTACGCACGGAAATACGCGCCCAACTCCAACGAGATCAAGCTCCGCCACCAGGAGCTCACAGTCAAGGGCATTTCTCAGATGTACATGGATTGCCCGGACGAGAACAAGAAGTACGACGTGCTCTGCAAGCTCTACGGTCTCATGACGATTGGCTCGTCCGTTATCTTTGTCAGGGTATGTTTCGTCCTGTCCTTCTCTTTATTCCCCGAAGGGCACGTGCTGACGATGATCGGCTCCAGACCCGCGAGAGCGCCAACGAGATCCAGCGGCGCATGGAGGCGGACGGACACAAGGTCTCGGCTCTGCACGGTGCGTTTGAGGGCCAAAACCGCGACGCGCTGCTCGACGACTTCCGGTCCGGCCGGTCCAAGGTGCTCATCACGACCAACGTGCTGGCGCGCGGCATCGACGTGTCGAGCGTGTCCATGGTGATCAACTACGACATCCCGATGAAGGGCTACGGGGATAAGGAACCCGACGCGGAGACGTATCTCCATCGTATTGGTCGCACGGGCCGCTTTGGGCGTGTCGGCGTGAGTATCAGCTTCGTGTACGACCGCAAGAGCTTTGAGGCGCTCTCGCAGATCGCCGAGTTCTACGGCATCGACCTGATCCAGCTGCGCCCGGACGACTGGGACCTCACGGAGAAGAAGGTGCAGGAAGTCATCAAGTCGAGCCGGGCGAAGCCCGACTACGTTCCGGTGGCGGACGGCAACTGAGAGGGCTTGGTCTTGTAGGGGTATGTTTTGGCATGGGTGTATCTGAGATTGCAGCTTAGCGATGTATGTCCCACGCGGATCGAGCAGCAATGGCGGACAGCTCATGCAATGGTGGATGGAGAGATGGCAGTGCCACATGATTATTATGAGACCAAAATTTGCACGCGCAGGGAGGACTGAGGAGTTCGTCATCAGATAGATACCAAGGGGGCCAAGGATTTCTGTACCTGCGTCTTCCATGTCATGTCATGCACTAGAGTGAGATGGAAAGGACTGACTGACTGACTGATGTCTGGCTTTGGCGCCGGACCGGACATCTTATGCATCCCCCGGATGTATCACAAGACGTCGGGGGTGCATGTTTGTTTCGGTTGACAGAGTGATGACCCCTTGGGCGCTTGCTTGTGCAGGTCCGCGGCTCGAACGCTTCTGCTGATCGTCCCGCTTCCGGCTGCGCGCTTCAGCCCTATCCGCGCCCTGTGCCTCTTGCTTCTGCCTTTGCTTCTGGGTTCTGCAGCAGGACAGCGCAATTAACTTTTGAAATTATTATTGATGATGGATGATGATCTTGAACCGTGCAACATACATCCGTTCCTATCCGCATCCACTCAGCGATGCTCGATCCCCGATCATCAACCTGGCAAATGGGATGCTCCATTCCAAATCTCGGCCCAAGATTGCCGCTGGAACGGCCTCTTGCCTTTGAAGCAGCCCCAACAGGCCATTGGCCAACCGCCCAATCCTCCCAGCCGAGCCAGCCCACCCCACGTGACCACCCTGTTTGGTACCCCCTCCTTGGCACCCCAATCGCCAACCGGCATCTCGCATGCCCACATTCCCTTTTTTTAGCCGCCGACCAAGCGCGCGCGCCCGTCGAGCCCTCGCCGCAGTCATTCGCCCGCATGCTGCAGGGGCCACCAGCCGGCCCATCTTTAGAGCCGCCGATGGTGTACCGCGTGCAGTGAACCGCCACGCCCTCCCCCTCGGCCAATCTGGCGGCGTGCTTCTTCTTGTCTGGCATCTGCACTTGCCGGGCCCGGCCAATCGCGCGGCCGCCCTGCGCCCTGGCTGGCCTTGCCTGGTTATGACTGGCCTTGACCGGGGGGGGGGGGCGTTGCATGTTGCACGTCCTGTGTGTGGACGGGTGTGCCTGTCGATGCCAATTCCGGGGTGCCGGGGCCCATCGCGTCTCTGCGAGCTGCCACGCTGCCAGTCATGCCACGGGACTGCGAGAAGGGCGAACGGTGATGCAGAGAGACGCGGTGGGCGAGGCGGTGGCAGGGGGGACGTGGTGGGTGGTCCGCCTTGGGCATGTACTGTATCATTAAGCGCAGGGCCACGCTGCGAGACCGTTCGCCGAGGGCGGCAAGAGGGAGTAAAACCAGTTACATGGCCGCCTTGGACGGCCTCATGCGATCGATCTTGTTCTGTCGTTCTCTCTGGCTCGTCACGTCTTTTCCTTGGCCGTCTGTTGTCTTTGTTTCAAGTTTCTTGGGAGTTGGCCCCCTCGTCTTGGATACCCTCCGCCGCCGTGTATTCCGCTGTTTCCTTGTGTTGTTGTTGTCGTAGTCAACACGCTCTCTCAGCTTCCTTTCTTCCCTCTGTTGTCTTTCCCATTCCGGCCGCTTCGCCTCAGTAGACTCATACTTCTACGACGAGAGATGCTGGCCGTCTCCCTCTAATGTTTAAACTCTAGGGCATGAACACGTCGGCCGCTTCGCCGACTCATCTGCCCGTCCGCAGCTGCCGAGGCCACCCGGCGGCCGGCTCTCCTAGCAGGCCTCCCAGCCCGGCCTGGCTGTGATAGAGCTACTACTATCCCGCCCTCGTCCGGCCCATCGAGGGACCACCTCGTTGTGGACTCAACATCCCATGCAGTCCTAAGCGCAGATGGACTGAACCCCTTTGAGGTGCGGCGAGGACAATCACATCTTCCTTTGGCCCCCGATGGCTGACATCCAGCTTCAGATGTTGCTCGGGAGGATGGCATACTGGCTGCCCTTACTGTGCCTCGCGATATCGACGACGCTCCCTGTCGCTGCTGCCGCCGAAACCGCCAACATCCCCGCCGAGATCTTGAACTTCGTCCCGCCGTGCGCCCAGAAATGCTTCGAGTCCTTCATCTCGGCCAACTTCGACTCCGCGATATGCGGGAACTCGCCCTCCTTACAGTGCCTGTGCCGGCAGCTGGGAAACTCGGGATACACCATCGGCGAGGGCGCGGCGTCATGTCTTGTGGGGGAGAGCCGGTTCGGCGCTTGCCAGGGCCAAGACGGAATTGGTGAGTAGACTGCTGAAGAATCATTACCGTTCCCTAGCTACAGATCGTGCTAACCAGTAGCAGCCAGCGCAGAAGAAACAGGATACAACATGTGTGTCGGGGTTTCCAATGCCGCGCCCAAGACACACTCGACCATTGTGGCCACTCTCGTGGTGCCTGTGTCCGGGACGGGACCTCTTCTCGTCCCGACGGCCCTTCGGACGGCAACAAACACGGGAGCAACATCGGCCACACCGACACCGACTGTCAGTCTCCCAGCCGGCACCAAGTCCGAATCCACGACAGCGTCACGAACCACACCAGCTGCGGCGTCTCGAACCTCTCGAGCCACCGCCACCACGGGCCCTATCCCAGACGGTCCACCACAGTTTACTAACGCACAGATCGCTGGCCTTGTGCTCGGGGGGATCTCTGTTCTGATTTTCGGTGTCCTCCTGGTGCTGCTGGCCCGGTGTGTGCGGAGGAAGAGGTACGGCGACCTCGAGAAAGGGTTTTCCAAACTGAGGGACTCGATGAGCTTTGGGAGAAAAAGCCAGCCGAACAGCCCGCCAGAAGGGGGGCTTCAAATCTCCAGCCCGCTACACCAAGTCCAGGCCGTGCGGAATCCGACTGACCCCCGATGGCAGCCGAATATGCAGCAGAAGGGTGTTGGCCTTGCCATCTCTCCCATGACCGCCGCCCGGGGCGGAGTGCTCACAAGGCCTTCACCAGCCCTGACCTCGCTCCTTTCGGCGCCTCTTCCCAGAACCCCTCCCAAGGATCCGTTCCAGATCTCCGCTCCGAGACTGGCTCCCGCTCCGCCATCCGTACCGACGCTCATCCTGACCCCACCCAGACCCAGCCCGCCGGCAGCCCGAGGGAGCCCACCAAAGCCGACGTTAGCCCTCGCCATACCCAAGGGCCAGGCGCGCGCGCCGCCCGTACGAACCAGCTCAAGGGACAGCGTGGTTACCGAGTTTGCGGAGGACGGAGAGGGCGACGCGGCGCCGGTGCCTGCCGTCTGGCGGCCGCCCCCGACAGACCCGCTGTCGGCGACGACGCTGTACTTTTCCGACGGGAGGGGCAACTGGATTCTCCGCAACTCGTCAGTGCGGCAGCCGGAGCCGCCCGTACCCGCGAGACGGACCGTTAAGGAAACCACCGCGGCGCCTGTCCAGATCGAGCTGCCGAGTCCGCACCACCAGACGAGGGCCGAGAGAGCCAAGGATGCGTATGGCGGGTTTTCGCCCGATGCTGTTGTCTCGCCGCTCAGACTGCCCTTAAAGCCCGGCAACCCGAGACTGGGTTCTCCGATCGCGTTCAAGGACCAGCGCCGGGAGCCGCAGATCTCGAGCCCTAGCCTCTCTGCGAGGCTGTCGCAAACGGCGGAATCGATCCAGGGAGACACGAGGAACCATGCCCCGGACGTGTACTTTGGCTTGATGCGAGAGGCGAGAGATTTGACGGGCGGGAAAAGCAGGCGGCGCTCCGCCAGGAGGGCTAGCACAAGCCGCAGGGTGTCGCAAGGCTCGGTGACGTCGATCGAGTCAGGGGCCGAGGACGACGACGCCGAGCCGCAGGACCTCTCCCCGGTGGTCGAATCCCCGCAGACGCCCATTTCTCCCGGAAAGTCGCCCGTTACGTATCCCAAGATCCGCAAGCGCAACGACGGACAGGGGGCTGCTCCCACCAGGGCGGCGGAACCCGACCTGCTCCCCTCAGCGCACAAGTACAACGTCTGGCACCCCCCGGGACGCTCCAGCCCGACCGGAGCCGGCTCGCTGTCAACCACCGGGACCGCAAACCCACCCCTCCCCTCGTCCAACGGGCCCAGGAGACCCTGGAACGCCCCGGCCCTAAACCCAAACCGCAACCCAGGCCAGCTCCGGACCGGATCCCCCGAGACCCGTTTCACTCCCGCACCCCCCGACGACAACCAATACCGCCCAAGCCAACGCCCGCCCGCACCCAACCCATCATCCTACTGGACCCAGCCGCAAACCCAGCCGGCACGCAACACCCGTCCGCCACCACCCCCATCCCCGCCATACGAACTCCCCGGCGAAGCCAACACAAAACGCTATCAAACACCACCCCCACAGCAGCAGCAACAACAACAACCGCGCCGCCCCCCGCGCCCAACCAACAACAACAACAACGCGCCTTTCTTCCTCCCCACTCCAGCAGCCACCCCGCAACAACAACAACCAACCCCAAAACGCACCCCCGCACCCTCCACGCCCCAACCATCAGCAGGAACACCCAACCAACCCCAAAACCAAGCCTCCCTCCTCGCCAAACGCCGCGGCGCCGAGAAAGCTGCTTCATTGACTCTTGCCAACAATAACAAGAAGAAGCAGAACGGCAGTGGGAGCGGGGGTGAGGGGAAGCAGAGACGTGCTGGTGGTGGTGGTGGTGCTGGATGGACGAGGGAGGATCAGTATGGGAATGGGAATAATGGTGGTGATGATGGTGGGATTGGGCCGGTGCCGATTACGCCTGGGTGGGTGCCTGAGTTGACGCCTACTAGGAGGGGGGGGGATTTGGTGTTGAATGTGCGGTGATCTACGGGCTTTTGCGATGCGGAGGTCAAGACATACTCGACTATTGTTGGAGTGCTGTATTATCGTTTTCTTTCGTTTTTCTTTTTTCTTTTTTCTTTTTTCTTGGGGGGAGGCGGGTTTTTTCTTCTTCTTGAGAAGTCTGTCACACACACCATGGCATGGCAACGGGATGCATGGAACGGCGTTGGGTTATTTGACATTTGTTGGGGGAGGGTGTGGAAGGGAGAGGCATACAGCGGCGTCTTATGATGACATTTTGGGTTGTGGGTTCTATATGCCCGATGACATTGGGTTGTTGTAATGATACACTCTACATCTATATTTCATTTCTGTCATACAAGCACTCGGACGATGTTTTGAATGTTCTTGTTCGCGTGGTGGAGGTTGAAAAGGGGTCACTAGATGCATGCCAGGGTTAGGGTGCGCGTCAACATCACCCCGCCGGCGGTATCTTATCACCCCGCGCTCCGTTCCTGAATGAGCGGGGCATGTGAAAGGCACAACACAACTCCTTCCCGCCTCAACGACAATGCAAAGGCACCACGCGGCCCATCTCGTCGCTGCAAAGTATCTCTTACTCAGCCTCGGGGCGTGGCCTGCAGCGTCGCAGCCAGACGGCGCAAATGCTACAGTGCTCCGCGCGTCGAGCGAGCCCAAGCGCACGTTTTCTGCGGCGTCGCGGACGAACTCTGTTGCCGTTAGCTACTTTATTTGATCCAAGTAGCCGGATTTCTAAGCAGCGCGCAGCGAGGACCAGCGGAGACCGCCCGAGGACCCACGCTGCCCGTCAGCATCGGATCCCTTTTTCGTCCCAAGTTTGAGTGTCCCCGCAAGGACGAGACTGGGAAAAATTCCAACGCCTTGCCATTGCCATGCCACGCCCTGCCACGCCCTGCCACACCATGCCAGGGCCGGGCCACGGCAGCTTCCACACCCAGCGGCGCTCCCGAGAGGGGCCGAGAACCTCGACTCCACAAGGCGAGCCTAAACACCGGTAAGGAGAGGCAGGGTCGGCAGGGTTGAAGATTTTTAGAAATCTCCCGCGGTGTGTGTGCCTTGTCCTGTTCTTCTGACCCCCGCGATCGGAACTCATTCTCCGTTTTGGGCGCTTCTTTCCATCGCTTCGGTTGCGAAAATTTCCAGGCTCCCGCAGCGTAGCGACTCGGTGTGTGTGTGAAAAGGAAGGGGGACGATTACTCAATCCGCGGCATTTATCTTGCAGCTTCTTGTAGGACCCCAGCAGGACCGGCCCACGGCTCAACAGTCAGTCAACGACTACGGAGTGCCTCCTGTGTAACAGCCAGTCCACAGTCTGCGATCGATCCACAGCCCGAGGTGCTCAACCCGGCCACTTATAGCCCCGGGGGTTTCCGTTTCCAACTTGGGACCGATTCCCTTCCCCCACACCCACACCCACCCTCACCCGACATCTCATCAGCCCTGGCATCTGCGGCCTAATACCCCGCGTAACCGTTGGGCTGTCCAGTTGAAGCCGCTGCCGATTGCGTGCTCCGAATGACGCCTTCGCACCACCGACCTTCTCGCAGGCTTCACACTCTCTGATTCGCCCCGACTCGCGCCTAGACGCCAAGCAGCAACCACCTGCGAGGCTGCCGACGTGGGGGTTTGCAGGCCGTTCACTCAGACGATTGCTCCCATCACGCTGTGTCCGGGTGGGAGACACTGTCAGAGGACTCAACCTGAGAAGGCGAAGGGAGAGGGGAAAGTTGCAGGGAGGGGGGCGCAGAGACATTATATCGACTTGCCAACAAACAACTCTGCTCTCACCATCCAAGCCTGTCAGATATCCGTCTTGTTCATCGCGCATCCTCGGTTTCGCCGACAAGCCTTTTGCTTGCCCTGTTGCCTTCAGTTGCCACAATAGGCTGCTCTCGGCCGACTCTCGATCAACCATTGGCTCTCGGCTCTCCCGCACCCTGCTCACCCCGGACGTCGCCCTCCAACAAACAACTCGACCGCAACGACTTACACCATTCTCTCCTTCTGTCTGAAGGGGCGCCAGTCATCTTCTCATCTCCCGCGAATCATCATCTGGCCTGGGCACATAGACTGCCGGCCCTCCTTCTCGCCGGCACACCCACCCTCTGTCTCTCACACACACACTGTTAAGACACACCCAACAAGGAAGCACCGTCCGTAACAATGGGTCTTCTGTGCGTTTCCTCACCCTCTCTCTCTCATATTGGCCACTCGTCTCCCGCGAGGTAGCACCAAATCCCCCCTGCCATGACGCCATGCTGATACCCTGCGGGAAGAGCGCTGGGAACGGCTCTGGATTGGTCCGAGGCGAAACAGCACGCTCACCTCGTCCGGTCTTGGGGAATCAAGGTGAGAGCGATTCATGAATTTACCCTTTTCTGACCGGATCGTCCGGTTCCGTCGCGGCAGTGATTGACCAATGCGTGTTGCAGCAACTGCTCGAGATATGGAACAAGGCCAAGGGCAAGGAGCGGGATATCATGCTCTGGGGCGATGAGGTACTGCTACCTCCTCCCGCTGCTGTTTGCTTGGCACAGCCCTCTAACGTGCTTCCGTGTATATAGGTCGAGTACTTGGTTGTGACCTATTCCGAGGATGACCCCAAGGTTCTCTTGTCCTTGAGGCAAGCAGACATCCTCGAGGCCTTGGCAAATGACAAGGCTCTCGCACAGGCACGCTGTGCCCCGGCACTGTGAGTCTTGCCGTCAATCACACCGAGACCAACGACATGCTAACGCTTGCTTAGGGCCAGCCAACCGCCTCCGGTGTTCCACCCCGAATTCGGGCGGTTCATGCTCGAGGCTACTCCCGGCAAGCCCTGGGGCATCGGGTTCAAGGAGCTGCTGGAAGTCGAGCCGAACATGAAGCTGAGGTGCGTAGTCAACCCCTGATGATACCATTTCGTTCTAACCTGTCCCACAGGAGGTGTATTGCCAAGGACCACATGCTGCCCAACGAATACCCCATCACACTGACGACGTTCCCGAGGCTGGGCAGCCCCGGGGTGTTCACTGAGCCGCATTATCCCGCCTCGGGCTCCAGGCTGAGGTCCCAGTTCGTCCCCGACGAGATCGCCAACCCGCACATCCGCTTCCCGACTCTCGCCGCCAACATCCGCTCCCGTCGCGGGCGGAAGGTGCAGGTGAACGTGCCCGTCTTCCGGGACGAGCAGACCCCCTGGCCGTGGAGGGACCCCACCGTCAACTACGACCTGCACCAGTGGCCCGAGGACGACGATGTCCGCAACGGGGCCGCGCCCGACAACTTCATCCACATGGACGCCATGGCGTTCGGCATGGGCAGCTGCTGCCTGCAGATCACGTTCCAGGCCAAGAACCTGACCGAGGGCAGGCAGATGTACGACCAGCTGAGCCCGCTCGGGCCGATCATGCTGGCCCTGACGGCCGCAACGCCCGTGTACAAGGGGTTCTTGGCCGACACGGACGTCAGGTGGAACCAGATCGGCGCCGCGGTGGATGACCGGACGCCCGAGGAGCTGGGCGAGAAGGTGAGTTGCGACGACCTGTCCAAACTTTCCACCACTGACCCAGAGCTAGCCCCTCGTGAACGACCGCTGGCGGATCCCCAAGTCGCGCTACGCCTCCAACTCGACCTACATCTCCGAGGACCCGCGGCTGCGGCCCGAGTACTTCGACCCGGACCTGGTCATCGACGAGAACATCAAGCAGCAGCTGCTCGACGGCGGCATGGACGACCGGCTGGCCACGCACTTTGCGCACCTCTTCATCCGCGACCCCATCGTCATCTTCTCCGAGGACCTCCAGGAGCTCGACCTCACCAAAACCGACCACTTCGAAAACATCCAGAGCACCAACTGGCAGCACATGCGCTTCAAGCCCCCGCCCGCCGACAACTCAATCGGCTGGCGCGTCGAGTTCCGCCCCATGGAAATCCAAATCACCGACTTCGAAAACGCCGCCTTCACCGTCTTCATGGTGCTCATCACGCGCGTCATCCTCAGCTACAACCTCAACTTCTACATCCCCATCAAAAAGGTCGACGAGAACATGGAAACCGCCCACGCCCGCGACGCGGTGCTCGACAAGACCTTCTTCTTCCGCCGCAACCTCTTCCCGCCCGCGCGCGCCCCGCGCTCCTCGTCCGCCTCCGCCTCGGGCGCCTCCACCCCGCTCCCCTCCCGCCCGGCCTCCCCCGCGGGGCCCGTCGACGCAGAGTACCGCCCCATGACCGTCAACGAGATCATCAACGGCTCCGCCTACGCCCGCGCGCATCCCACGCGGGGTACCACCACCGCCCCCTCCTCCTCCTCTACTCCTGCCGACGACGACGGCAGCGAGGAAGACGAGGAGTTCTTCCCCGGCCTGATCCCCCTGGTAGAAAGCTACCTCGACTCGGTCAACGTGGACGTCGCCACGCGGTGCCAGCTGGCGCGGTATCTGGATCTGATTCGGAAGAGGGCCAGCGGGGAGCTGTGGACCGCGGCGAGGTGGATCAGGCATTTTGTGACGAGCCATCCCGAGTATCGGAGGGATAGTGTCGTTTCGGAGGGGGTGACGAGGGATTTGGTTGGGAAGGTTGTCGGCGTTGGGGAGGGGAGGGTTGACGGGTTGG
>FTCU01000791.1_pt1 | contig 17456 bp, 25 predicted proteins | sample 1639521 | NCBI WGS metagenome assembly FTCU01 (sample SAMEA3914864, study PRJEB12502) | metagenome | biome: forest; material: soil | place: USA | collected 2012-03-12 | depth 0.3 m
CACAAAACACACTTATACCGTCGCGAGCCGGTGTCTGAGAGAAAATTGTTAAGTCATGTCCCCAATACGGTAACTGAAGAAGGAAAAGGGGACTTACGTTGACGGGAGTGGCGCCTCAAGTGCTGCTCGTGCAGGTAAGTCTTGCCGCAATGAGAGCAAGGAAATTCCCCGTCGGCATCCTTCTGAGCAATCGGGTTCTCCGTTTGGGTCGTTCCAGTAGCTGGTGCCGCGGTGTTCAGATTGCCTCTCCAGCCCTGCGAGCCCAGAACATAAGGAGGAGGACCACTGCCGAGCACAGAAGTCTGAGCAATCTGACTTCCTTGACTATACATGGCTGCCTCGTCGCAGCCCGAGCCCACTCGGTCTTCAAATGCAAGCCCATCATGTCCAAGTGAATCCCAGAGCAGGTCCCAATCAATGCCTAGGTCGGCATTAGGATGGGCTGTGGCTTTGTGCCGGGCAACGTCGTAAGCCCTCGAAATGATCATGCCGCAGGGCGTCCCTGTGCTTGGGTCGATCCAGTCGCAGGCGGTAGCGTCCCACTGGTTATGATCCTCCCTTCTGTGCTCCAGCAGCAGCTCTAGCGTGTCGAACTGGTGGGTGCCGCGGTAAGTGCAGGTATGGTTGCCGGTGTCGGCCCGGATGTCGAGCGGCCGCTTGGGAGTACTACTGTAGGCCAACTCGGTTGCGCTTGTGTCTACAGCCCCGAACGTTGGTCGGAAGCTCCGTATTTCTATCCCGGAACAGAGGACTTGATGAGTCGAGACATCGGATGCGAGCGCGCTTGATGCCCCTTCTGCCCTGTGCCGGCGAGGGACTGAGAAGAAAGAGGGCGTCTGGGTCACGGCGTGGGATTGGAGAACGTGGCGGTGGAGAGGTTTCTTGCTGACGAATTTCTCGTTGCACAAGGAGCACTCGTACTGGTTGTCGCCAATGACTGTGAGAAATCGTCAAGTCACGCCCTGCAGAAGGTGGCTATAGAGGCAAAAGAAAGCCTTACCTCGGCAATGTTTGTCGTACAGGGCTCTGCGGAAGAGGCGTTGCAGGTGCATCGCCTTGCCCGGAAAGTTAGAATCGGGATGGCACGTGCGGTAGTGCTGAGTGAGCCTGTCCGCTCTACCGAATGTTTTCTTGCATACGTCGCACTGGACCTTCTGCTTGCGCGCGTTGTGGACTGTCTCTTCGTGCCGGGTAAGGTCGTAGGGTCTCGAGAAGACCGTGTTGCAGGGCTTCCCTGTGCTCGGGTTGGTCCGATCGCACCGGTGAGGGCCCGACTGCGTGTTGAGCAGCGCCGAAGTCATGCCTACGGCGCCCGGCGGCCGGTGCCCCTCCCTCTGGTGCTGCTTCGGCGGCGCCGTTGTGGTGGACCGGGGCCCAGTCGCCGCCGCTGGTTCGTCGTCTGTGTCCACGGGCAGGCCGCTGGGCATCGGTCCCCGTCCCCGTCCCTGCCCGTATCCCTCCGCCCGTGGATACACCGGTAACGGCATCGGCACCTCGGGGGGCAGCGCGGCGTGCGGCTGGCCATTGTGGTAAGTGACATCAGGATACGCCGGCGGCGAGCGGGTCTGTAGTGTCGCTAGTGTCGGCTCCCAGACCATTGGTTGCTGGTGGTGCGAGAATGGGACCACAGCCGGGGGACACGCACAACGATGAGACAAGAGATCGGATGCGAGCGCGCTTGGTGCCCCTTTGCAGTTGGTCAGTATCTCGGATCAATTCGACCTCGAACGGGCCGCTGGATAACAACGAGCCTTACCTCTGTTCGCGTGTTGCCCCTGGGCAGCGGCGACCCCGTCCTCGTCGAACCCGTTGTTTCTCTCCAGTGGCATGAAGTTTTCATCACCCTCAGGCTTGCGGTCGAGCACGCCACCTTCGAGCGATGTTGTTCGCTGTGTAGACATCTCGTCCCCTATGGCCTCGTTCGGCCCCCATCTCCCCTGATCCAACAAAAGCCACGACCCGATATTTGACGCGAAGTCGCGTATGGGTTGAGGAGCCTCGACTGGCCCTTGGCCGAACGACGATCTGTTGTTGGCGGACGCGTGCCCCTGCGTGGCGACACCCCACATGTTGAGCTCGTCCCAGGTGAGGCCGAACAGGTCGCCGTCGCCGTCGAGCGTGCAGTCGGCCGCGTCCGGGATGTGATATGCCGAGCTGGCGTGCTGCTGGTTTTGCGTGTCGCCCTGGGTGCAGTCTTTTTGCTGTTGCACCTTCTCGCCTGGTTGGGCGATGCGGTTTTGGGTGCGGCGCCGCTTAGAGGCGCGCGATGCTGATATGTTCGACGGCTCAATTTCTGTGTCTGAGCCGGGCTGGGGGCCTGTGGTGGTGATGGTAAGGATTGGTGTGGACGACGGGGGCCTGCTGTCTTGGTCCGAGTCGTCTGTCACTGAGGACACGGCTGACAGGCTCAGCATGCCAGGCTTCTCGGAAACAGGCGCGGTCGCTGCAACCCACGTCTGCCACCAGCCCGAAGCCGGCTTGCTGTCTAACTCGCAACTTGGTCCTGGCAAAGAGGGCGCCTGGATCACGGCGCACCCGCGGTCATTCTCGGTTGGATCGGTGGAGGGAGGCGCGGATAGGGGAAAGGAATGCATTCCTGGTCTCCAATACTCGTCGGCCCTGGGCCCGCGACGCTGCTGAAGCTGTCTCTGGTGTCAGCAGGCCGAGAATAACATAGAGCAATGGACTTACTGGCGTAGGTGCAGGCTGCCCCAGCCCAGCTGCACCGTTTACAATGCACTGACGTGCCCGGAGTCGCGGCGCTATCATCGGGCTCACAGCGGAGTTTTTTCCCACGACAACGTTCGCACGATTTCTTGAGGTCCATGGCAGGAATGAAGACGTGGGTGGGTCTGCCTGTGTCGATGTAAATCGGCCGGCGGGCGGAGCGGGAGGCGCACTCATATACAGGCGCAAGCACTCTAAGGGAGTGAACAGGGTGAAAGAACGATTCCTGGCAGTCAGGAAGGAAAAAAATCCAATGCGGAGAGGAGGACAGGTTGTGCCATTTTACCTCGCGTCACGGGTAAGATCAGCAGGTCCGGTCGCCAGCCCACGGAATGCGGAAATGAAGGCGCCGAACGCATCTACGAGGTGTGTTCTGTGCCGCCAGCGCAAGGGAGTCAAGGAAGTGGAGAGAAATGGGAGGGAGGGTGCCGAAAGAGCTTGTTCTGCGTCAACCGGCCGGGAAGTGCATGATGACGCGGGAAGCGCTGGCTGAAGAACCCTCGAACGCCATCTGTTCAAGGGCGAAAAAGGGGAGGGGCTGGTCGGTAAGAACAGTGAACGCCCTATGCACTCTGGGTAGGATTGAGGACTTCTCAAGGATGGCTTGGCCACCGATGGTTGCGTGTAGGGAGGGGTTGACGGGACTTGAGCAAAGAAAGAAATGGGGACACTGGATTGATGTGTTGGGGGATTGCGGACTTGTCCTGTCGGTCAAACCGGTACCTGGTCAAAAGCACATCTTCGTCTGTTCACTCCCACGAGCCCTGCCAAAGTCGCGAGAAAGTGAAGAGCCCAAACAAGAAAAAAAAAAGAAAACAAAAAAAGAAAAACCAAATCCACAAAGCAGGAGATGGCCCGTCCAGTCTCGCTCCTCCGCGCAGCCTCACCAGCGCCCGAGCACCCGCAGAACCCGGGTGTGAATCGGCGTGCATTCTTGGGCCCAACAGGCCATCAGACAGCAATATGTAATTAAAACTCCAGTATACACTTCTACCCGCGGAAAGAATGACCCTCAAGCATCGAATGTGGCACCCCCGGAATTGGTTGTCGAGCGACTCGCGAGTTGACGCCCATGCCGATCCCATGCTAACTTCCTCACCACCGGTATCACCGGTTTACCCAAAACGACAGCCGTAGAAAACAGACACTGAATCAGAGGCACCACCTTCAAACCACATCCTGCGACGACCATCGGTACCACAACCGCCACGAGGTTGAGTATTGCCCAACACAGAAAACTGATCATGTACCCGCGCTGCTGGCTTCTGTTCTTTTCCAGCCCACCGTAGAATAGGCCCCATGCCATGAAAACAGCTACCAAACAAAAAACAGCATGGAGAGAAGCCGGCGTTGCCCAGATATACTCAGAGCCGTGCTGCACCCAATACCAAAGCGCTGTAGGAAGGTAAACACAATGAAACACTAGGGCAGCCACCCAACAATGCTTCAATGGATATCTTATCCAGCGCGATTGCCACAGGTTATCGACTAGCTCGATGTAAGCCGGGTAAGCTGGGTACACCACCACCACAACCTACAGCTTGTTAGTGATATTCAAGGATGAGAGAGCTTGGGATTACCTCGGAGGCCTCGGCAGCCAGCACAGACAGCCCTTTCCACACATCGAGGAGCGCTGGCGCGTACGGGAGTCCGCCAGCCCTGGCGATCTCAAAGAGAACCGCAACCGCAATCCCAGCACAGGGGCAGACCAGCCAACAGCAGAGCTGAACCCAAAGGGTCCATGCTGCATTCCTGTCGGTCCCCGAGCGAAGAGATCGGCCCGGCCCAAGGTAGGCGCAACCGAGGTGGAGGAGGAAAGTGAGTGCCCATGCAGCAGCCGCCTCACCGTGCTCTTCAGGGGCAATGTCGCCCTGCATCTGATGAACGAATGACAGAGTGCAGACGATGCGAAGAGGCAAACAAGGCAAACGTGGCAAGGTCGAAGGTCCCCGTCTGGGGACGAAAAGAAGGCAGCGAACGAGGCAACCGACGTGGCTGCAGGGAGATGCAGGTTTTCGTCCAGGATGTCTGCAGACGCCTTGCGGAAGTGCAGCCTGACCGCCCTGAGTGCAGGGCCCGGCAGACATAAATACATCAAATCGGATCATGAACTGCTTGACCAAGTGGACTGCAGTGTCAGGGGCCGTCCCGAGCAGCGCGGGATGATTCTCAGCTCGTCGGATCATCGAACCCACAGGGCCATCAACGCTCGTTTCGCGGCAAGGACACCAGATTGCATGGCGTCGGGTAGTAGCGCCGAGCGCCCCGAAGGAAGATGTGATAGTGACAAAGGGGGGGTGGACAACAGGTTCCCGAGGACGTCCAGGGGTGCGGGTCTCAAGGTCACCAGAGGGATGCATTACGCTACCTGATCTTGACCCCTGTTCAAAATTTCGAGAAATTTTGAACAGGGGTTTGGACGCCACACCCGGAACAAGCCCGATCCGCCACCACGGAGTGACGGAGTAGGACTTAATGTTGGGGAGGGGGGCGGGGAACTCGTCCAAACCTCCTCGCCAGCACCTACAGTCACGATGTTTACGGAAAGCTGTTCCCTCCGCGTGTATGACGCGCGTGGAGAGGCGGGACCCGTCCTGGAAACCTCCGATGTTGAGGCTATTCACAATCGATTCGTTGTGCGAGACACCAGCCACTCTGCTGTAATTGATGTTGTTTGTTCTCCTCTCCCCATCGCGGCCTTTCCTGGGAAAACATATCACATCGTTCAGGCTGTCTTTGTGCCTTGCTGCGATATCTCGTTGTCGACATATCGCGAATGCATCTCTAGGTACATTGGCGAGAAGTTCGAGCCCGGCCGCTGGATCGACGGCGAATGGTAAGTACAGCGGTTGCTTCAAGCTGCTAAAGAGCTAATGGATAGATAGCTTCCAGTTGAGCCCCGTTGACATACCAAATGGAACGTGTGAGGAGAGGACGCAAGCGGCTTCACATGGAGAGTTTCCCGACAGCGCAAAGAAGTCGACCGCGTCGACCGCCAATGCAAAGAAGTCAGCCGCCAGCGCAAAGAAGTCGACCGCCAGCGCTAAGAAGTCGACCGCGTCGACCGCCAGCGCTAAGAAGTCGACCGCGTCGACCGCCAGCGCAAAAAAGTCGGCCGCCAAAGCCAATGACCTCGTGACCATCGCCGGACGCATGATCCAACAGCTTACGAAAGGCATCGAAGACGTAATGATCGATGACCTTGCCCCAGCGATTCCGATGCGCTTCGGCGATGACTTGGCACTGTGCCGCTATGAACAAATGCCGGCGGACGATGGGGAGGGGTTGGAGGAGATGCTCTGGAAAAAGGGCGCCGATGACGAAAAAACGGGGAAAGAATCCGCATGGATGCACAGGCTCATGTTTTCAACCTGTCGATCCTATCGCCGTATCAAGCAGCTCAACATCCGCGTGAATCCGGACCCCTCGATTGAAGCCATGCAGAAGAGGTGGGAGGTCGGAGGACAAGTGCTCAACGAAATCGTCGACCGTCTCTATCGGTCTCGGAAAGAGCTCGCTTTGGTTGTGTACCGGGCTGCCCAAAGTAGGTATTCGAGATGCGTCGCCCTCCCCATCCGCTAACTGATGCAGAAAACGGCTTTTTTTTTTCCGCCTGTGCAAATGTCAGTGTCAAGCGGCGCGCGATAATCGTGAAGGCAGTCGTAGAAGCGTTGCGTTTCACGCCCATCGCTGCCGCCTCGGATTCATCCGTAACGCTTCCTCCAGCATACCTGAGCGTCAAACGGGGCCTCGAGTAAGTTTACTGCAATTGTAATGCCACTAAATCGTTCGTCGCTCACTCAAGGCAGGTATTCCGAAGTGTGCACAACCCTAAGACTCGGGAACCTCGCGGACCTGAAGTTCACCGAGTCGTCATGGGATATGCCGCTGTCTTCCTTGGTTGAGAAGCGAAATGATCCTGAAGGTGTTCGGATCATCGAAAAAAATGGGGTTCGGTTGCTGACAGACAGCGTTGCGAAACCGATCAGTACCGGTTGTAGGGGCCTGTCAGCCGGCGAACTCAGCCAGGCGGCGACTGCGCTCTCGCCGCACAACAGCCCCGCCGGGCCGGTTGATTCCGAGTCCGGCGCCGGGAGTGAACAAACGCCTCTTTGTCTGCCTCCTATCGACGCGATCAGGACAAGGTCCTTCCAGCCTATCAACTCCAACCCCAGCTCGCAACACCGGGACAAACCGACAGAGTCCAGCCGCCCAACCAAGCGACTAAGGGCGGGGGCAGACGCGGCGGGTGAACTCTGTCAAAGCAACTCGGGTTGTTCGGCAACTCCAGAACGGCCATCCCTCAACCTGCTTGCTGATGTGGCCGGATTCGCGGGACGAAATTCGGGCAACTGGACCTCGCTGCCACGCGAATCCGGTGTTGGTGATCAGGGTCACCTCCATGTTCTCTCGCCACATCATGTCGCTGCGGGTAAACAAGTGGATGGCGATGCACCCCTTGGAGAGGAGACAGCGGGCGTACCCTCGGGGCCAGAAAGCGACCAGCGTACGGGGACGCCAGTCGGCCTTGCGTCGGATGCCGCTGTCGGAGATGCCGCGTTACCACCTCAGCCCTGGAATGACTTGGGTCAGCCCACGAGTGAAGAAGACCCGGGAGTCACGTTGGATGTATCAGACTATTGGAACATGTTCTTCCCGCCTGATTTGGATCCGTCCGCGTGGGGCTTGCCCGACGAGCCGGATCTCACGGAGCAGCCTCAGTGATCACGGCTCTCTCGACTACCTTATACTTCAGTACAAGCAACGCAATTCCACCACTCTTCACCTCCATCGTCTCATTTTCGTCAAGCCGGAGAATGTCACCATTCCGCAGCGTGACCCGCCCACCCTCCCTATCCGACTCGCGGACCACAACCTCGTGGGTCTCTTGCAATCTTCCAGACGGAGAACTGCCCGCAGCTGCTGCCAGATCCCTTGGAGATTGGGGAGGCGGTGGGACAACTATGACCACGTAAACTTGGTCCTTTGCGGATAGGGCTCCTTCTACATAGTCAACTCCAAGTGCTTGCTGAAGCTCGATCGTTGTCCCCTGATCTCTCGCCTCTTGCTCAATGGACATTCGCTATACTTCCAGTCAGTAAAGTGCATTCCCCAAGACGTTAAGCTTTGCTTACCTTGTATATGAAGTATGCCTTTGTAAGATCTTTGATCTCCTGCCGCCGTAGGAGACCATCCAGTGGCATCGCCCGGTGACCTTCGCGTTTCACACTGAACTCATCGTCTTCGAGACGGACTCGCTCGGCGCAACTCCGAAAATCCTCTGTCGATTCAAGGAGATACATGTTGAATCAATTTTAATGGACGTTTGCAGAACAATTTGAGGAAAAGTGGCCAACTTTATATACTTGCGATTTTATGTCGTGCAAGCGACGGAGTCGGGTCGAAATCGGGTTGACCCGACGGGATTCCACCTGATAAGTGATTGCTGCTCGACACGTGGTCAAAGAACACTTGGCAAACCGAGTTCTTGTTCTTGGGTTAGGGTTATAAGACTATATAGATAAGAGCAGATAAGAACAACCGAGGACATAGAACCGTGTCTTCTCTAAACTGTGTTCGAGATCGCCGCGTGCCAACAGCCCTTGAGTGCCTGGATCCATCTGTCCGCAGTTCCCGAGATAACCACACCATTTTTATTCACTCGCGCAATCCGAACTGCTCTGCTGTAGCGTCGTCCAGGGTATGCGTGAAGGGTGGGGATGGTGATGGCGGAGGAGTTGGAGGAGGAGGACGAGGAGAAGAGTGAGGAGGAAGAGGAGGTGGAGGAGGAAGCGGAGGCTCGCCATTGTTGTTTTGTTCGTTAACGGGGACCGGATGCTCAACCTGCTTCTGTGTTCTGTCAGCCAAGAATTTGATACTGGGTTCCTAGTACTTACTGGGGAGCCTTTGTCAGCGCAATTGACGCCTCCACTGCCGCCGACGGCATCCGAAGCCGGGTTGGCCGCATCCGGGAAAACTTCGTCCGGACCCTCGTTCAGGTTGACCTGTTCGGCTCTCCTGTCAGCCTAGTCTCAGCCAGCTGGCTCGAAGAGAACTTACCGGGGAGTTTGGAGGAGCTTGGGAACCTGAGTTCTCATTTTCGTTTACACCCGACATGGTGAGAAGTCCTATACACGGTTAGAGATACTCTATCAAAGGACTGGATCCTAAACCTTCTGAGTATGTCAACAGCGGTTGCAGTACCCGGATCTGCAGATGCCGGGCTGAACTGGTCTGTGCTGGTGGCGGCGGTGCCGGTGATGGGGTGGAGTTCACGACGGGGAATGGGGCATTCTTATAGCCGCTTGCTGGTGAGATCAGTTCCGAGCTGATTAGGAGACTGATGCTGCGATTCCCAACCCAAACTGCCTGTTAGATGCTTTGCCTTTAATCTCTCATGTCACTCCGCCGGCGACAGGGCCTCACAACCCTTCCCCCGGCGCCCGTCGTGGCCGAGCTGCACAAGAACCAGGCATTTCGTTGACCAGTGAGACGCCGTGAGCGCTTCAGCCCGCCCTATCCGGAGACCGATGCATCTGCAGACATGGATGGCAAGATCGTTGCGTTTGTATCGTGGTGGGCTCTTTGCCAACCAACTTGCATGATTAACATCAACATCTTGACTAGCTCGCCCTGACCGATTCCGCGTTTCCCCCCGAGGGAGGGTCCTCGGCGTGAGCAGCCAGGGGTTACTGAGCCATCCCAAGCAAGGCTAACGGACCTGGCTAGGTCAGGAGTATTGAACTCCGTGAACGTATGAACTCTATGCGGCCCAAGCTGGCACATTTGTCCATGACCAGCGGCGCCAACCCCTCCCGAATGCATCTGAATGCAGCTGAATGCACCTGAATGCACAGAAATGCACAGAAATGCACTAAAGCACTCAAATGTACGCAAATGCACCCAAATGCGTTTAGAGCACTACCCCTCCCAAATGCACCTAAATTGACCTAATGCACCTAAATGCGCTTTGGAGCACTAACCTCTCCGAATGCACCCAAATGCACCCAAATGCACCCAAATGCGCCCAAATGCACCAGAGCGCCAACGAAACAGGAGTGCAGTGCAGAACACCGCGTGGGCAGAGCCATTCGTGTCTCAGACCTCGAAGCACTTCGGTCGCACGTCGGTCAACAAGGATTGTACATAACCTCCCAAACAGCGATAATACATTCTAGTTCCACATACCCATGTCTTTCATCCGACGCTCAATTCCTGCCGGCCTTCATTTGCTTCCACCGGCCTTCATTTGCTTCCACCCGGCCTTCATTTGCTTCCACCCGGGTTGCAGAGAGTGCATTCGCGGCCTTCGGGGGTTTTTCCGCCGCTGCATTTGTTTGGGCATTGAGAATCGGGCATTGTGAATTGTTGTTTCCAGGCCGAACTTCTCGAATCAAGTCAGTTGCTTATCTGATAGAGCAGTTCAAGGATCATACCTGACGCTTAGGCGGGAGGATCTTGACGTTGCGTGTGACGGAGAGAATTAGGTTGGGCAGCAAGCAGAGGTCAGAATTTATGTTGCAGCCTGAACGTCTGTTTAATCGAATGTCGGATACTAAAATATTCCCCCTCCCTTCGGGTAAATGGAAGTAGGCTCAGCCAAGCTGCATCACAGTTCGAGGCGGGGTAGAAACTTTTCTGAATGACGCAAAGTCGCACTGGCATCATCAAGTCATCAATTTGTTTCACTAATGGCTTCGTTAAGCTCTGCATCAAGCTCCTTCGAACTAAATCAGATCTCTTTGTCGGTATCTGCGGATGACGTCCTGCATTTCTTGGAGGACCATGGATTTTTCTACCAAGGGAACGCGGTGATAGGGGAGCACGTTGATCAGCTGTTCCGCGATGATCGGGCTAGGAGTGAGGACGCTAAGCTCGAGCATTTCAAACCAGCGCTCTATGATGACTCAGTAAGTAGCATATCAAACGCTCTTTGCGCATCGTTATTCACCATCTTAGCGTCTCAAGAAGATCCTTGATGAGTACCCTATCGAGACTCGCTTCCAGTTTCCCTGGGGCACGACAAAGGGTTACTACAAATGGGACGTAGGGCCAAATGCAGTTGATGGACTAGTCCTCCTCGTCCTAGGCCCCAAGTCGCATTGGTGGTGCTGTGATGGCTCTCACAAATGTGACTCACATGGGGAGCTATTGCGGAACGGCACTCTCGATGCGCCAGACGATGTTGTAAGGGACTACCCGAAGAGGGAAATTAAAATGGAGGAAGGAGGCGTGTAAGGTCATCCACCCTATTTGCTGTCTCTTTTCTCTAACGTACAGTAGCCTGCTGATGAAACCGCGACTCGCTCAGAAAGCGGCGGCAGGTCGCTCATTGATGTATGGATTGTACAAAGAGCGACGCTCCTAAATGCTTCTGGAGATTTCTGTAGCCAACTTGACACAGTTGGCTGCCACCAATACGTTACCACTCAGTCCACGATGCTCTGGTTTGATGATTGTGGCCACATCGCGCCTTGCATTCCGTTCCAATCTGGGGCTGCAAATTGTTCCCACAACGTCATGTCAAAGGAATTCCCATCGACATCTGTCGAGGATCTAGGCAGGGAACCAACTTGCGCCGAGGATAGCATCGTTTCCACGGTCTGCGAAGGAGCGTGAGCGAAAGATGACTCTCCTCGAACTGTAGTACTGTCTTCCCGAAGATGCTGAAATGTGGTAGCGGGACCGGAATGGGTTATGCGTTTCCCACGCCGTCGGGTGGTACTGCTGACGCTGACACCCAGACCGTTCTCGACAAGCTTTCGCCGGTGGTGGATTTGTGTTTTTCTTGGCACCTGACCGCGACATTTATGCTGTATGAATGCGCTCGCTAAAGTGAATTTGTCAAAGCACACATCGCAGGGTTGATCCCAGTTGTAATCTGTTCGAGATCCATTAGTGACTCGTTAATTGAGCAAAAGTTGTGCTTCGTACGTGTAAAGATGTGTCGAACGAGGTCTGGCTGTCTCTGAAATTCCATTTCACACCCCTTTGGGCATTTTGTAGAAAGTTGTCGTCGCTCCTTCGATGGCTGATGTCTATCTCCACCCGCATCTCGACCCACAGGGGCATCGTCGGGGTGGCAAGCTGCCCCAGGTGCTCGTTGAAAGAAGATCGAGACAAGCGACGTCATTTGAGACTGTCACGTTAGAGAGCTTCGATTCGATTTTCGCGCGGACTTACCTGGTGTCGCAGAATGTGCTCTGTATGATCAGCCCTAGATGGAAGATCATCCGAACAAACACTGCATTTCATGGGATACTCTGCCATCTTTCGATGTCTGGGATTGGTGGTTTTGGGAAACTTTGGTCGCTCGCGTTCTCGCGTTCCCCGCGTCGACCCCGCTCGTTTCGTTTAGTTGCATAACCACCCCGCTTTTCGGCCATGATTGGTTCGTATTCATGGTGGACAGCGATGAAAGATGGGGAAGCGCATCCGTTGCTGCCCAATGTCTGACTAACAGAGCGATTGCAAACCGCACTCCTACTACTGTACTGGGTTAGGGTTGTGAGTTTTATCTGGCTCTGCCCGCAAAGATGAGTTGGATGGCGACAGTCACGCGCCTCGATTCAAGAGTTGCCTCCACAGCCGAGGAGGTTCAAGGCGACGAGTATTTTGAGGTCTATGTGCTTTATGTGATATTCACACAAGAGGCCAATTTTGTGAGCGCAGAGGAGATGCATTGTAGGGAAGGTGATCTGGAGGGACGGTCCTGTTGAAGACGGCGTCGCAGAGCACGGCCAGACGATGTTGCCCAGCCACCGCGCAAACGCCACGGGCCGCCCGAGCCACAGACTCGCCTGCATCGCACAGACTCTCCCATGTGCCAAAACCTCGCCGAATTTTAACCGAAGCGGGATGCAGGTGCGAGCTTGTGCGGGTTGCTGTTCCGATGAATCATTTCAGCTGCCCACGAGTTCTGGGGGGACGTTGAAGGAGCCAACCCAAACAGCCGCCAGGGCTGTTTGCAAAACGCTATCTGTGAAAGCAAAACGGGTAAGTCACACCAGGAAGCCCCTGAAGAAGTCTTGTAGATCGGGGCGATGCCTGAAGAGGTGGTGACTGAGGCCGGAGGCGGCTGTGATGCGGCTCGGTCGGCCGGATTGCCAATCGGGTATCGGCGGCCAGCCGCACTGCCAGCTCGGGCACCAAGAGGACTGCAGGAACATGACCACGCCCCTCGCCGAGACGAGCTTGTCCCTAACTGACTGCTCCCGCAGCTGCGCCGCGAGCTCGGGTATTAACTGCTCCGTCATCAAGTTCAGCCCGCGGATGCCGTAGTACCCCGGCTGTATTCGCCAAAAGGCGAGAAGACGAGACGAGACGAGACGAGACGCGCGTGTCGCGGCACAAGTAGCGGCATGCAGCATTGGATTGGAATCGGAGGGATTGGAGCGCGAACAGGGGTCAAGAGACAGGCCTGAAAGCCCCAAAACGGACCACTTGGCGCTGTTTCTCGGCAAGCCACATCGGTCCTCACAGCCAACCATCTCGTTGCACGAGCCGCCAGCGGCTGGATGCGTGGGCATGTGAGCACGCAGCCAACCCGCATTGACGGTGGGTGGGTGATTGGTCGAGAGGGTGGCCTTCACCAACGCGGCCCGCGCAAGCGTGGCGTGTTGGGCTGTGCGTGCTGTGTCGTGTCATGTCAGCCCCACGTTGGTTGGCCCACGGTCGGCGGCAGAGGAGGTGCGGGAGGAGAGGGGGCGCAGGAGGTGCGGGAGGGGGCAGCCTGGGGGGCCTTGCTTGGGTTGGACTCTTCCACTGCATGTCGAGGATCCCCCTTCGACACCACTCTCGACGTCTTCCAAGCCCAACCACTCCAAAAGCGGTCAAATGTGAGTGGAATTCGGAGTCGCTGGCAGGGTTGGCAAGATTCGAAGTCAAGAGGGGTAGGCGAAGTTTGAGGTCACGAGCGGGGTGGGCGAGATTCAGGGTCACGAGGTGCGCGAGGTTGAATGAGGCGACGGGCAAGGTAGGGAAAATTCTTGCTCGCCATAGCAGTGACAACACGCAGCCCACGCTAATGCGTAAGACTCCCTGCAAGCTCTGATGGACACCCACTCCTGCAGTCAGTTGCCCCCGCACGCGGCTCTCAGTCAATCCGAAAACGCTACCCCACATCCTACGGCCTGAATGGATATTCTACCCTGCCCAATTGTTTGTCGAGGGTTGCATTGCAAGCCTCGCCGACCAGCAATCCCGCAGGCATCCATCCATAGCCAATCAACAAGAGCCGGCCCGCATGCCGCTATTGGACCTCAAACACCAGAACGGAAGGGTCTGTCGCTTATGTATCAGCTGCACAGGACGTTTGTGTCGCTGCGGGGAAGCACAGGTGTGGTAGGATGCCTGCTTCGAGTTCTGACTCACCGATCAGTTACTGCCCCAAGAACAGCACACCATGAGTTGAATCAATGCTGTGGAACCCTTGGCACTGCTCGGGGAAAAGTCCACCAGCAGTGAGCTACGCTGTACCCCGCACACTGCGCATTGGGGCTGCACACTGCTCACCAATCAATGCTGCTCTACATCCTGCTGCCTGAATGGAAGACACACCCCTGGCTTCGCTTGGCTGTCAGGGTGCCCGCGCCCTGTCGGCCTCACAGATGAGCGAGGCAGCATGCTTCTCACATCGTCTTCTGTACAAAATCGCACTCCTGCGTGAACGTCGCGTGAAACATCAGCAATGTGGCTTGCAGGGAATTCCTGCGTTGAAGCCATCGGGATAAGGCTCGGCGCTGTTCTGTCAGTACTGGTTGGCATTCACATCTACCCAACGCATGGGTGCAACTTGGGAAAGTATAAAACCCATCCTGCCAGTTCCCTTCCCTTCCCTTGTTTTCTTTTTATCTCTTCCTCAAGCTTCCAGCTCCAAGTCCTGAACCCAGCAACCCCAACACATCATTTGGAGGAGCAGATCATACCAAGGTTTGACTCACCCTTGACTTCCCTCGTCCAGAAAGACTGCTGAGTTCCGATGAAATAATAGCAAGAACAGCAATCATGCCGAGCGAGGTCGTGAAATGCCCTGGCGGTTGCGGTACAGATATATCATCGACCCAGAGCCAAGATGATTGCCCCACCTGCAGCTCGTATGTTTAACGCTTGACGCCTGTTCTCCCAGCGTTTACTCTTCAGGGCATGAATCTGACATGAAATGCAGTAAAAAATGATGTCAGGCGGGCTGTGACCCATCGACACGTTGAGGGACTCAGATCTATGACAGCGTTAAGAAAGGAAAGGCGAAGGAGACAGCGCACGCTTATTCAAGTTGGATAACCAGATAGCCACCACCCTGGATAGAATCAATGGGGGCCTTCCTCACTGTGACTGCTCCTCCAGTTTTTCCTTCAATGATGCCAAGTGTTCCATCTCTACTTCGACACAGTGAGCTAAGAGCCACTCGCGACACCGCTCTCTGTCATCTTCCTCGCCTCCAAGGGGAGCGCTAGGTCCTTTTCGCTTCCAATATGGCTGCTCAAACCACTCGGGCCAGAAGCCGCCATACTCCCAGTCGATGATGGCGTTGATTTTCAGTGTTTCGGGGTCGACGATGACGTTATGCTGGCCCAGATCGTTGTGACAGAAGACGTAGCTCCCCTTCTCAGCATCAGACTTCGGCTGCCAGCAAGTGTGATGCTTCCAGAACCGGCTGTGGACCCTGTTGGGAGCACACAGCAGCGTTTGGCCTGGCACGCCGGGGTGGTCGGCTCGGAGCGACTTGAGCGTAGCAACGTGCTCGAGCAGCTCCTTGGTGACCACTTGCTTCTGCTCCTCAGTGAGCCGGGACATGCTGACCCCCGGCACGAGTTCGGTACTGAAGTAGAAGGCCCCATCGTCCTCGAAGGTGTGCTGCAGGCGCGGGAGGGGGATGTTTGTCCTCTCTCGGAGGTACTCCAGGATCGCGGCGTCTGTCTTCCATCGCTGAGGGAGGCAGGCGGATGGTGTCCAGTTGGCGGCCGTTGTCATCCATTCGTGCTGCCGAAGAGTCCGCTTGATGAACGAATTTCCCACCTCGTAGTATTTTTTATCTGCAGTAACTCCAGTGCAACCCGGCTCGCGGTGCCTGTTCAAATCTTGGGTGGACACCATTTTGGGTGCATGAGACAGGGTGGGAAACGGCAAAAAGATGAAACTACGATATTGTTAGTGGTTGGAGTTTGCGGCAGGGAAGGCGGGGAGAAAGGAAGCCACTTGGTCACGTGGTATCTCAGCATGTGACGGCGCCTGGGATCTATTCCCGAAGATGTGCCGAGAGACGGATCCTACTGTGGCTGTCTAAAAACTCGGGGACGAGTATCCGGCCTCTGCTTCAAGAGATACCTCTCGACATTGGCAGCAAAGTCAACCCTCAGCATTTGAACAAACCCGCCTTCCTGCTTAGCGGACGGCCGCTTGTCGACGATGCGATGAGGGCGCAGCTGGACGGCGTGTTGGGTGGTATCCATCATCTCCACTCACTCGGTCTAGTCTATAACGACATTACACCCGCCAACATCATGGTAGAGGAGGACGGCACATGGGTCATCATCGACTTTGACAGCTGCTGGCATGTGGGGGAAGTGCTTCGTGAACACGGGGGCCAAGAGAACGTATGATGGCACGACCCCGACGTGACGGCTTCATCCGAGAAGAACGACCTCGACGCCTTTGCTGAGTTGCGGGTCTGGCTCTTTGGATCATCGGCCGATGAATTCTTGTTCCGGTAATTTGCTGTGCGCGTCAGGCTGTGTCGTGACATCACATGGAACGGTGAGGGCTTGTGCGTGGTTGGCGTTCACCGGCGGTGAGCCGTTGCGGGGCTGTGGAGGTCCGGGGGAGACCGGAAGTCGGTGGTCGCCAACTTCTCTGTGGCAGGCCAATGCAATGGTTTGGAGGCATCGTCTTCTGTGTTGTGCCGTGCCGTGACATCACATGGATTGGTACCAGTGAACGATTCCAACTGTCTAGTTCTGGTGGGAAGGAGCCTAATCCAAACAGCCGCCAGGGCTGTTCGCAGAGCTGCCATTTAAGAAAGCAACAACGGTTAAGCTACACTGGGACGCGCTATCCAACTCCGTAGATACAAAAGACCTATGACACCAAGGAGCGGTTCTTTGACGGCGCGGTGCTGAGCCAACCCCGTGGCGGCTGCTGAATACGGATTACTGTGCCACAGGTCTCAGGGAGCTGTGGGTGCGGGGCCGCGCCGTATCATGCCGTAGGTGTGGGGCGCCGGGAGCCTGCGCGGGGCGTGCGGGTGAGGGCATGTGCGGGGTTGCTGTTCACCGACAGCGAGCCGTTCGTTACAGTGCTGTAAAGATCCCGAGGGAGGGAGGCCGGAGGTCGCGGAGGTGCCAACTCTGTGCGATTTGTACTTACTCTTTGCAGCGCCAAAGGTTGGGACGGCGCTGCCTCTACCTCTGCCTCCTTCCTATGGAGAGAGAAGGAGAGACAGAGAAATGCCCGCAGACCTGGGGGGCGAAAGACTCCCCCCGAGCCCGTAAAAGGTTCATTTCACTTCAACCAATGCGGTACCAAGCGGTCAACCATTCCTCTGTGACGGAAGCGCGCCCAGCTGCGTGCCTGGTGGTCGGTTCCTGCAGCAGTCCCAAACGCCTCTATCCAACAGTTCATTCACATCAGCCCTCGTAGAGCGCAGCCAACACTGCCGCAGCCGCCTGTGCATCGTCTAAGCTGTCTTGTCTAACCCCGTCGGGTTTCGCAACAGGCGGATCAGCCGCGCG
>FTCU01000370.1_pt1 | contig 17450 bp, 25 predicted proteins | sample 1639521 | NCBI WGS metagenome assembly FTCU01 (sample SAMEA3914864, study PRJEB12502) | metagenome | biome: forest; material: soil | place: USA | collected 2012-03-12 | depth 0.3 m
ATGAGCCCGCTGAGCAGCAGCGTGCTGGCCTTCCACGGCAAGAACGTGCCCGCCATCACCATCCTGAGCTACCTCAGCCGCATCCACAAGTACTGCCCGACCACCTACGAAGTGTTTCTCAGCCTGCTGGTGTATTTCGACCGCATGACGGAGCGCGTCAACGACATGGTGACCAAGAGCGAGGAGATCCGCCGCGTGCATCTCGAGCGTCAGCAGCAGCAGCAGTCGCCGGAATCGAGGGACGAGGACAAGGACACCGTCATGCGCGACCGCGACGACGACGACTCGAGCGACGCCACCGAGACGGACTCGGAGCTGGCGGACTCGACCGACGGCGACGACGTCGTCGATCAGCAGGGGAGGAGGCTCGTGGGCAGCGCCGCGGCGGCGGCAGCGGCAATCGCCAACCCCAACGCCCAGGCCACCTACTTTGTCGTCGACAGCTTCAACATCCACCGCCTCATCATTGCGGGCGTTACCTGCGCCAGCAAGTTCTTTTCAGACGTGTTTTATACCAACTCGCGATACGCAAAGGTAGGGCCCGCTCCCGTCGGCGAGGCTTTGGATCCGTAGCATGCTAATAATTTTCATTCATCTTGACAGGTCGGCGGCCTGCCCCTCCCCGAACTGAACCACCTCGAACTGCAGTTCCTCCTCCTAAACGACTTCCGCCTGGCCGTGCCCGTCGAAGACCTCGAGGCCTATGCCACCATGCTGGTCGAGTTTTACGCGCGCGAGGTCGTGCCGCAGAAGGCAAGGCCCGTGGAGTGAGATGGAGGGAATCTTGTCTTAAGGGATACTTGGTTTTGCCTTACCCCTCTAGGGCGTGACGCTCCTGCCCTAGTTCGGTTCTGGCTGCGATCCAGCTCTCCTTGCCCGGGACGGGAGGACTTGGTCGTATTATGCTGTTTTGGTAACAACGGGGGTGTCGAGAGAATGGGGACTTTTACCTACTACCTAGAGCTGAGCGATGATATGATGGCGGTCGTTTCTGCGTTTGCATATAAGGAGGGTTGGCTCGGGCACGCGTGGAGGATGGGAAGGGAAGGGTTGGGGGCGTAGACTTGTTTATCGTACCGTACCCGAACCCCTACCGCCGCCTCCGCCGTGATGCTTTGTTGTTTGTTGGGTGGTTGGCACTGCATGGCCAGTCCAATGGAGGTTGGTCTCAACACACACTCTCTTTTTATGTTTTTAACTAGCTACATTGCGTTAATATCGTAGTATGTCATGACATTCCTGGCGAGTGAGCAATGTGGTGTTCAAAAGTTGCGGTGAGCCCTTAACCAACGGGGTAGATTCGAGGGGAACCTTCTATTGCAACATTCCTCGATCAATACAGCAGCCCGTTCACAGATGCGAGAACTGACCGGGACGACGTCTGATCTCGACAAAGCTGACCCAGCTATCGTACAAGCGCTTTTGGGCTGCAGCCATCAATACCTACGTATTGAGGTCTCCACCGAGCAAACCAACTTGTCGACACCAGCTTGCTGGCTTTCTTGATGCAGGGTCTGAGTCGCTCAATGTCTTGACATCCAGCATCGCTAGTTTAGTTGTCTGCAAGGAACTCCTGTCCTACGAATGACGCGCTCTGCTACAACTCTTCCTGACACTTGGTTGTCTGTAGTTGGTCACCCGGCAGGCAACGAGCATTGCTACTCGTGTTCGAGACACAGACGAAAGAAAACCTCTCGTTAATTACTGGGGCGAAGCTTTTGCCCAGTACCTGAGTTATTTCGCGGTAGCGGCCCCTTGGAAGAACAGCCTCTGCGAGTTCACGAGTTCGCCAGATCTCTCTCCAACAGCGTCACAACCCGCGAGTACACCTCCTGACACAAATCCCCATCCTCCAGCCCGCATCCCTGTTTGTGCAGCTCCCCGTCCACGCACCTCGCAACGGCCGTCCAATAATTCCAGCTCTTCATCCGAACCTCGTCCATGAGGCTTTGCGCGGCGACATAATCCGCTATGGGATCCACACCCGCTCCTCCGCCGGTCGAGCGGTGGGCGGGACTGGAATCCAGAGTCCGCCCCAGGATGACTTCGATCAGCACGTAGCCCAGGGATAAAAGAGTCGGGTTGCGCTCGGCTGTGATGATGGTCTGATCGGCCGGGGCCGGTTGGTCTGGGCCTGCTTCGGGGAGGTGTTTTAGGAGTACCGGGTGCGAGTAAATGTCTGGACTGGGAGAGATATTCTTGCGAAGGAAAAAGACGTGGCGGCTTGTGAGGATGTCGGGGAGCCAGGGGGTGCCGTGGAGCTGTAGGATGCTCGACGAAATGGTGGCGGCCAGCCGGAGACTGGCTTGGTAGGAGAGCGGCGGAAAGCGCGTCTTGTGCTCGAGGACGTCTCGCAGTGAGATGAGCGACCATGAATGTGGCGCCTCGGCGGCGGCTGGGGCTGGGGTGGGGTGGAGGGAATATCTCCGGCTGGGCGAGGGGAGCTGGTCGATGAGGGTTCCGTAGGTGTCGGTGGATGGCTGGTTCTGGGACTGATGCAACTTTCCGCAGAGATCGAGGGCAGCTCCAACGCTCGAAAACGCGATGTTGGTCGCGACGCTTGCGGTCAGGTTGGGGACCAAGGCGTGCAACTCCAGGTCAGGTTGGACCAAGTTGGGGAGTGTCATCGTGCTCGTGCCCGAACCCGTGAGTGTACTCGCGCTTGTGGATGAAGGTGAGACTGCAGACTGGAGAAAGCCAAACGAAACGCTTTTCTTTCCTTTGCCTTTCGCCAGAGCTGGAGTGAGCTTCGCCGTCTGGCTTAGAGTGATACCCGGTGAAGGGGGAAAGCCCGTGGCTTTGACAACCATTTCCTGCCAACCGAGCAAGGCTTCGGGGCTCGCTCCGCCTCCGCCGACCATCGATTGGTACGAGATGGCCAGCTAAAAGGACATGTCCTTGATAATCTCGTCGTCGTCATCCAGCGGTGTGATGGTGGCTGAGCGTCTCTGCAGGCCCAGGCTGACGTGGTGCTTGCAAGAACACGAAAGCCCGGCCCGCAAGGCACGGTAGAAGCTGCTGGACACGTCCCGTAACACCGAGAAGAGCTTTGCTTGAGAGCGGACCCGCCGATCCGGCTCGAGTTCCATGTTCCGGTCCGTAAGATTCTCTAGGTTCAAGATGCCGCTCCTGATGGTTGAGAGCAGAGCTTCGTAGCGTGAGCGCCTGAGGGTGAATACTCCGCGCCTCAGCCTCGAGGAATTGCCGTCCTGTTGCGAGTCGATCTCATCCTTCATCTCGACAATTGCTCCCGCGATACTGCGCACAGTCTCTGCAAACACTGCCCATGACTTCCAAAGGCGGGCACGGATCTTGTTCTCGACGGCTTCTCGGTGCCAGAGATCGCCTAGAGGGCTGTCGATCATGGCTTCGATTTCCGATGCTGGAACGAGACCAACGAGAAGCTTCTCGCAGACATTCTGAAGTTTCACCTGCTCCGTCTCGAGGTTGCGGATGAGGCTCTGCAGTTCCCGGTGGTACTTCCGCCACCGCTGGATTGTCGAGAGACCTTGGTCGTAATGCTCTAGTGCCGATATGAGAAGAGGGATGGATCCGAGCACAATGCCAGCAATTTCAAAGCCTGACATTGTGAAGCTTTTATTTTTGGTGTCGTGGCCAAGTGAGGGGATGAGGAAGGGCACATTTGTCGGCTGAAGTTGACCCGCTGAAAACGAGCAGCGGGGACGAAGCAGCAAGCCTCTGCGCCACATTCGTGCGTGCTTCTCCTCTCCCCAACAACCCCGCTCGATCCTGGCCTTGGGCCTGATTGCACCCTCATCGGCCAGACTTCCTTTTCGACGTCCTATGGCGCCTGGCATAATCATCACCGTTTCTGATCTTCTCACACGTCATGGCCGAGAGTATTTCCATTCACGTCGTTCAGTGCCTTACCCTTTTTCGAGCATTGGCAGCACCTGTGGACGGTACCGAGCTGAACTTTCCGGACCCGGGAATTGTGCTTCAGGTGTCCGACGAGGAATCCCGCTTCAAAGTATGGGCCGGGAACATTGGCGCCCATAAGACCGGCATGAGCTCATTGGACTTCCGGCTCCGAGACGCCTCTCACATCAAATCCCAGGTTATCAATTTGCTGAAGGACCTCATCCAACTGCTTCAAGATGCCTCGGCCATCGCCAAAGGGGAACAAATTCCTTGGGATGATGAAAAGTTCGAGGACCTGGAAGACGAAGAGATGGCAGACGCCGACGCCGACGACGGGCTTCCCGACACGGAGCTTGGCCAGATCGTCGTGGGCATGGCTGATGTGACAACCTGTCTTCTCAGCCTCACCATGGCAATTCGAAACCCAGCGCCCCATGACCGATATATCAAGACGCAATCGGTCGATACGTCTCACTTTGAAACCTACGACATACGCCATGTCCGGTCCAAATTCGACAAGATCGAGCCGTGGCTTGCGGACCGACTTGGAAAAGCCATCAGTAGCAGACGCCAATACTTCAAATATCGGCAGTCTCATCACGAGAAGCTCGCCCAGGGGCTCGACCTCGATGCCGACAAAAATCTAGAAGCTGAAACCGTTGCGTCTTCGATTCCTACCCAGCTGAAGGACGACCACGCTGGCTCCAGCCAGGCCCGCCTCCTCATTCATGACGATGATGGTTCAGACGCCGGAATGTCGCAGACATCATACGCTACATCCACTGGCGGCTTGGCGAGGCTCACAATCCCTCCGTTGCCTGACGAAGCCCACGCCCGTCCCTTCCAGTGCTGCTTTTGTTACACAATGATTGTGGCGAGGGACCGGGCAACATGGAAGTAAGTCTGCGGGCAGGCCGAGTGCTTGTAACTAATACCACAATCCCACTGCGGCTTGCTAACCTAGCTATTGCAAAGGAAACATGTCTACTCAGACCTTCGGCCGTGTAAGCGGTGTCCTTCTTTCCCTTCCACTCTCTTTCCTCCCCTCTAGTACTTACCACCCATTCGCTGGCTCATTTTTGGTACACAGATATCTGTCTCGAGCCCAACTGTCTGACCCCTGAACGAGAGTACCCGCGGCGACATGAGTGGATCAAACACGTCAGGCAAAACCACTGGACAGCGTACCAGTGCCGCAGCTGTGAGCTGGCATGCTCGTCATCTCTGGACTTCAAGCGCCATTTAAAAATCTCGCATCTCGTCGATTGGTCGGCGGCAGAGATGGACGCAATGGTGAAGCTGTGCGAACACCCGGTACTCGACGTCTCGAAGGTGGCCACATGCCCCCTCTGTCACGAGACCCTGCACTCGGTCCAGCAGTACCTGCGCCACGTGGGCCGGCATCAGGAGCAGCTCTCTCTCTTCGCTCTCCCTTCGATGGACACAGATGCAGATGGACAGCCCGAGGGCAGTGGTGGAAGCGATTCAGAGGATGTCGCGTCAGACCAACGCCCCAGCTCCGAGAGCCAGCCTGCCCCCCAGCTTGCGAGTGATATCTTTGTCCGTGACATACTTCAAAAGCAGGAGGATATAGAGGAAGAGCCATACACAATCAAGTGTATTTGCGGGGGTTTTGACGACGACGGAAACACGATACTCTGCGAGGCGTGCTACACGTGGCAGCACATCATGTGCTACTACCCTGACAACGTCGATGATGCCCATCAACCCGACTTTGTGCATTTGTGCGCCGAGTGCGCTCTGGTCCGCCGGCGGGTGGTCGCACGTCAGCAGGCAGAGGCGTCGGTCATAAGACAGCGACCAAGAATGCACAAGCGGAGGCGTCCGGAGGAAAAAGCCAAAGCCGACTGAGCTCTGGATAAACGGCATCCAGCCTAGGTAGGCTTCCGAGAGCGTGCGATGACGACGACGCTCTGGACCCCCCGATGCAGTGGGAGCCAGCGACCGACTTTTTCAGCTTTCTGCTTGAGCGCTGCGTGCGGAAGACAAGGGTGTACGGATTACGGTACGTATCTGAGTTTTTCCAATTGAGCAGATGGTTGTCACCGAGGTGGAGAAACATGCCGTTGCATTTCTTTTGCGTTGTGCCAGTCGCTCTCGTCGTGCTTCTGTGGGTGCGTACTAGTGTTTTTACCCCTGCCAAAGTACTGAGTGAAGCTGGCCTCTCTTCTCAATCGAAATAGAATCGTGTTTGATTAGGTAGGTACTTGGAATAACGAGGAGAAGGAAAAGGAAAGAAGAGAGAAGGGGGAAAAGAAGTAAAAAGAGAGAAAGGAAAAAAGAGAACAGGAGAAAAAAGGTAAAAAAGAGAGAAAAGGAAAAAGAGAAAGGGGGGGGGGGAAAGACAACTGGAAAAAAGCACATCCAGGTTGCCTTTAGGTGCCTGTACCGGGGAAAAAACTTCCCCTTTGTCGTAAGTTGGTGGCTGGGCTTTGACCATGACCTTGATCTTGGTCTCCCTGGTGTGCAGTGCCGCGTCACCTGGTCAGGTTGGGCCTCAGGTCAACACTGCAAAATCTGCAGTGTACTGGTTTTCACAGTACTGATTCCTTGTGAGAAGGCTCTCGCAGAAAACCGCCACTAGGTGCCATGGGCACAAGCAGCCCTGTCCCCCGCTGGTTGGCTGTTTTGCGCGAGGAAGACGGTGCCTTGGGGGCAGCCTGCGTCACAAAGCTTTTTCTAGTAATTAAACCTGCAGTCAGCAGAGTTATTTCAGATCACAGCAGTGTATCTTCCTTACCCCATCCGTGTTACGGTTCCAATTGCAGTTTCGCTCAACGACCTCATTGCTCAAACACAAGATGCGGTTGAGCGACCCATGACATCCGTCCACCTCGGAAGCTGTGTCGGCATTGTAAACTTTGCCATGACCGACCAGGAGCTCATGGTATCCTGGCACAGATGTCCAAACGTTAGCCGTCATTCGACAAGGATACCAGCGAGGTCGGGGAAGTAGGGACACACCCCCAGGACACCCCAGGTTGCGGCGCTCCTGTTCTGTCATGCAGGGAGTCCAATACGCGAGCGGTCTAGCAATGGCCTGGTGCTGGTTGGCCGCATTCTTCTGGAGGTTCAATTCGTTGCTCTCGGCCATTCTCGCTCTGGACCTGAGATACTGGGCCGATGGCGAGTCAGCATTGTCAAGGTCCAGGGCCCAGACCACTGACGCCAAACGGCTGGTTAGCGCGGCTCTCCCTATTTCAGCTTCCTCGGGTCTGGCGTGCGTTAACTTACTCGTCCCTCCCAGTCCCAGCTGGTTGGCAAAATCCATCTTGATCTTGAGGGTGTCGGCATCATCATACGACACCCATTGATCGCCACCCCAACTCATGTACTTGACACCGGCAGCTTGATCAAGTGTCAATTGCAGGTTGTTTTGCTCAAGAATTTCCCGAATCTCAGCATTTGAAAGGATCCCCGGCGTGTCAGTACACTTTCCTGGGTTCCCGCCACCCCTAACAGGGCAGCCGGGCGTGTTGCACAAGGGATCCGAGAGCGTGAACGAGCGGCCGTAAAAGGCGAGGCCCATGACAACCTTCGTGGATGGGATATTGTTCAGCCAGAGAAGATCCAAGCCCTGAGAGATCTCGGTGAGGTTTGTATGAGGATTGAGGACAGCTTGTGGGCGCCTGACGGCGGAAATCTCGTCAGCCTCGTGTCCTCGACGGCGGTGGTTGAGGAGCTCTTACGAGTTATTCCCATCCCGCTCACCGTGAATGTCGTAGCTCATGAAGTTGAACCAGTCGACGGACGGCTCCAGGTTGACAACATCAAAGCCCTGCATGTACCGATAACTGCTGGGGAGTGTGAGAGTCAACCCGAGGCTGCCAGCCGCGGCTTTGAGCTCTTGCATGAATGTAACAAAGTTGGCAAAGTCCGCGGGAGAGCCCCCTCGGTCGCCGGAACCAGGATCTATCGGAACACAGCGTTAGAGACAACGTCAGCGGCGTTGAAGAAGTTGAATCCTACATTCCCAGTCAATATTAATGCCGTCAAAAGCCTGGGTGCGGCAGAACGCAATAACCGAGTTGATAAACGTGTCCCTGTTTGCAGAGGACGATGTCATTTGGGAGAAGGTGCTTCCTCCTGAATCCCAGCCGCCGACTGAAATGTAAACCTAGGGAGAGAACGCGGTGGTCAGCCAAGTTCACGCCAGGCTCAACCAAGGCAATTATGACCGTGGCTGCTGTTCTGGGCAAGCAATGGAAGCAAACAACCTTGAGTGATGGATTGCGCAGCTTGAGGGAGGCGACTCTCGGCCATAGTTGATCATCGTAGCTGTGCATCTGCGTTAATTGGAATGTGGCTGGGTCGATCAGAGCAAAGGCAAAGCTGGGAGGAAGAGATAATTCGAGTCAGCACACAGCATGCCTCAAACACCTTCATGAACAAATGCAGCTGGGGAATGGGAGTTACCCACTTGATGTGCGTCCACACGGTTGGATCAATGTTCTCCGGAGCCACATGATTGCACTGGCGCGCGTATGCCCACGACTGATAATACCCGATGATGCGCTGTCGGGCTGTCTCCCCCTTCATAGATGGCCGAACAACAGCTTCGCAGCCGTTTTGGCAGCCTTGACCACAAAAGCTGATGACAAGTATTAGTATGTCTACTAACTCCCGCTTTCTTATGGTCGTCTGCGGGAGGGTCGTACTCGGCAGTTGTTCCGCAGAACCTGAAGCCAACGCAAGTCAGCCGGGTTGTTCACAGGCGGACCGCTTCAGAGGATGTGGACCAGTCAAGGGGAGAACAAATCGAAGGCTGAATATGACGAACCCATATTGCGAACAGCAGACATTCAGGGGGCACGCCGCTTTTCCCACAGCCGCATACTGGCCACACTCGGCAACTGCGTCGCAGTTGTTGATGCAAGTATCTTCAAGGGAATAACGAGGGGCCGTGTCAGCAGCGCTTTGCAAACATGTAGGTGTGTCAAGAACACGCAGGGACGGCCATGCTCACCTTCGGCGCAGGAGTCTGGGCCGAAACCGCAATTATCTGTGAAAAGCACACAAGTGGTAAGTCAGCGACTTCTCCTTGCTTTGCCTCGGTTCCCTTGACACTTCTCGTCCATTGATATAGCATACCATACTTGGCGCAGCAACCCTGCTTGCAGGGAACAGTCAACGAACATGTTTGGGCGTGGACTTGAAGCAGAGCCGCCACCAAAAAGAATGACAAAAACGTTGAACCGCGGCAGTGGTCCAAGACGCGACAAAGCTGGGAGACCATCCTGACGATGGACATCAGAGGAGCGGCGAAGGGCAAGGAGCAAGAAAAGCCAAAGATGTCACCATACCACAAGTACTTTTGTGTCGCCTGTCGGGATAACGTCAACCTTGAAACTTGTCTGTGGCCCAGTTGACTCTGCGAGCTGGCCCCGTCCTTAGGCCCTCCCGGCTCCTGCGGCGAGGCCCACTCAGCTCGCTACAAGTACTGTGCACAAGCGGGACATGTGCTCGGGCTAGGAAGGAGGAGAGTAACATCGCTCTGGCAAAAGTTCCTCCGGGGCCACTACCCGTCACTCCACGAAGGGCCTCACATTCACAGTAGCCCCTGTATGTTAGTTGGTCATCAGTACAGCTCTTCCTGTTTAGGACGACTCTCGACTGCCGGCTTTCCTCTCTCCGCGTAGCGACACGGTTCAGGAGCCTGGTGTCTTCAAACACGGTTCAACCCTCTGTTCACGCTTGATTGCAACGTATTTCTCCTCTCTCGGCAAACTGATTCCTACCGAAAATGAACGATGCGCTGCGGTCCAAGCACAAGGGTCTCATCGACGGCCTCGGCAGGCTCTTTGACCTGCTCGTCACGCTCCGCTACCTGGGGGCGACTGACGTTTCGCATCCGCCACACGTCGACGCGCCGGCCGACACGGCGGGGATGGATGCCCTGGGCTTTGACCCGGAGGTGGTGGGATGACGGCCCTGCTCCCGCAGCTACGCAGCGGCGTGGTGTGGGGCTATCAGGAAGAGGGCACTGCGCTGATGCCTCGCTCCAAGGCGGTCACCTACCTGACACGTGCGGACAACTGCTACGATGAGGAGTGGGAGCGTCTGCGCAATGGGAAACGGACAAGCGACAGCCCGGTCCCTCTGCTCCCGCCCACGATGATGCGCTTGGCGGATGGCGGAAGTTACGGCACCCATTTGCTGTATGATACCGCTGATCGTAAGCACTGTCGTTGAGATCCATTAGGACCTGTCCCAGCTGACCTTATTGGCATGTAGAAAGCATCACGGTGTGGCGTACACTTCACAACAAGAACTGGGGAAAGTATCCCCGCCAGCCCTGTGGTGTTGTCCTGGACGAGATCATCGATACCTAAGTTGATGCGGCTCGAATGGGTACCGAAGTACAACCCAGACGATGAGCGGGATCCCCCAATACGCGAAATTGTCGAGACGCCGGCCTACATGTTCAACGAGTAGCCCTTTGGCGTGGGCCGGGGGTTGGGCCTTTCAGTGCCGCTCGACGACGACGCTGCGCTCCTGGCACTTTCCCGCGAGCACCTGGAGCAGGCCCGGGTCGACGACGTGCGCCACCAAGTCAACTATTGGCACGCGTTGCAGAAACTGTTCCGCGATGCTTGTTGGGATAGTGCTAACCATAGTGGATTTGACGGTGAACGGTTTGAGCGCGAGAGTGCCGATTGGATTCGGCGGTATAAAGACATGAGGATGGAGTGGGGTCGCCTGTCCGAGCAGCGGGAAGCCTCCTCGATAAAAGGGCAACTCTGGGAGGACGAGTTTACGGAAATATGGGAGGCATTCTGGTCCGAGAGCGCGGGGTACCGCTACGTTTAACTGCCCGGCTAATTATGTCTAACAGGTACCCGGCTACGTTCAACACATAGGGGGTCAATAACCCGGCAGGTAAGGCAGGTACCTGCCTACCTGGGTACCTGCTACCTTGGCAACCGTGAGGGTTGCCCCTTCCTCGACGGCAACAATGCCCACCTAAACCAGAAACTCCCCAAACCAGAACGCAACACGCTGGGAGAAACGCTTGCGATTCTCAAAGCTTGTGGTGTGCCTTGAAAGATGAGGGGGAAGGCCGGCGAGTCGCTTCTATATGGACAGCCAGTTCGAGACCATCCTGCCTGCTAAACTCGACCTGTCGTGGGTCGCCAAAGATTACGCCACGGAGATTCATTGACGCGAGGAAGGTGGTGCCCCGCGAGGCCGCCAAGGAGAAGAGACCGACGACGATGATGAGGGTCACGATGATGAGGGTGCTGGCGACGCCAAACCCTCATGGCATCGGGAGGGCAGTTGGCTGGGTGCCGCAGCCACAGGAGGTGGCCGAGAGTGGCTGCTGAGAGCACGTGGTTAAGCAACGCCGCTCTGTTGTCAGCTTTCCGTCAGCTCGGTGACCTCACACACAAAACCCTTGGTGGATTCCTGGGGATGGGAGCGCCCGCTTTGCTGCGCTTGAGCCGCCAGTTGGGTCATCTGACTCCTGCCCTGCACGCGTGCTGGCACACTGAGCAAAATGACATTCTTAGCGCTGCAAGGCCAGGGGCAGCCTCTATCTGCAATTTCACACGTGGGCGCAAACTTGTGAAATCTCTCCCTCGCAGTTGTCAGTTCCATTTCCAAAGTTCCGCCCAAACCTTCCATATTTTGGCATCGAACCCACCATGCAGTCGCAGACGTTTCACCCCTTTCCGAGGCTACCCAAGGAGCTAAGAGATGCCATCTGGGCTCTTGCGATCCGCCCCGAACAGCCGAGCGCACACTTCTTCACCGTTTTCGACTCCTCCAACGACGCCGAATGGTCGGCCCTGTCCAGGGTTTCGATCCGGCACCCCCTTCAGGCCCGGTGTGGGCCCGCAACCCCTGAAAGCCACGCCACCGACGAGTCCCAGGAGCGGCAGTTTTCGTGGTCCCAAGGCAACCGCTCAGCCTACTTGATCGACAGTGGGTTATGGACGGCCTGTACGGAGTCGAGAAATGCTATCGAGCGCCGGTTCAAAGTATCCGAATGGAAGAAAACGTTCAAGAACAGCAGCACGCGCGACATCTTCGAAAACCCTCCCGTGGCCCCGGCGGTGGTGTCGTTCACATCCGAAAGCGAATGGCAATGTTGCTCGACATATCCGAAGACGGACGTTTTCTTCCTCCGGCTATTCAATCCTACAACAATTGACTGGAAGTTCCTCTGGAGCACAGTCCCGATCTTCCAGCATGAAGAAGGATTCTTTGCCAACCACATTGCTCTTGACTACGACCCCTCATGGTTTAAAGAGGGCAAGTTTCTACCTTCTGAAGTCTCGTGGGAAGGTCCAGGGACCATTGGGTCTGCAATCACAGCGGCTGCAGCGGCTCGCTGGGCAGAGATCTTGTGGTTCGTGGATGCCCGAATCAAGCGAAGCCCAAAAACTGCTCTTTCAACCACAGAAGGCCGGCACCAGTTTTACGGCGACGGATGCAGGTTCACCGAAGTCCGGGAAGGGGACCAGGGCTGGGAGCTCGACAACAACGCGGACGTCTTTAGGTTCTTGGTCGAATTGTGGTGGAAGGTGGATGACTATCTTCGCGACGAGGAGCCGGGCGATGGCTCACCATGCAGCGACGGACCGGTCCTCCATTACCGCACCCCCGTGGTTGGTGTTTTGGCATATGAAGAGGAAGGTTGACGGGGTTTGTCGATAGAGGGAAATTGATGCGTTTATTTTACAACAACTGATTACCTACCTACCTAGGTAAGGTAGCTTGCGTTGGTGTGGTATCTCTGGCAGCTGTTGATCGCCGTGTTCGGCCGCGTGCTCAATTCCGGCGTGGCTGTGGTGGTATAGGACCGAATGGATGCCTCCGTCGTTCCAAGGTGTATTTAAAAGCAATCACGACATCTAGAACACGTTGTTAGGAACATCCTGCTCAAATTGAGATGGATGTGACGATGTGCCGGCCTTTTAAGAAGTCCTCTTTGCCCCTCGCCGAGCAAAGTCGTTCTACCTGCAACCCCGGCCTCCCGTTAATACCAGTTTGCTCTGTTGCTGTATCCTCGGGCCCGTGTAGTTTTGCTACAGCTGAAGTCACACACGGCCCAGCACAAGTGGTTGCCCCAGCTACACTTCTCCGCTTTTGTATAGCGTGTATTGCCAGCGGTGTACTCCTGCGACGGCGATGCGACGAGACTAGTAGCGCTGAGCCGAAATGTCGAAGACTGATGCGACCAGGACCACGCGTTCCGAGAGCCGTATAATCGCTGCTGTGATTTCCGGGGAGCGCCACGGTACACATCAATGATATGTAGGCAAGGACGGCGGCAAAGACAGCGAGAAAGACGGCGAGAAGGACAGCGAGAAAATGGAAACACTACATGAACAAGGGAGCAAGCAAGGAGGTGAGGGAGAGTTGCCGTTCTAGTTTGGGATCAAGCCCGCCGGCTGGAAAACGGGGGAAATCCGGAAAGCTATCTCTAGCTTGAGCCAAATCCACCTGCCCTGGTGTTCACTCCACCTCCTGATCTTCAGTAACCCTTCCTCCAGGTCGCCAACAAGATCCTCGCGGCGTAGAGGATCTCGTACAAGCGCTGCCACTGATGGACTGCCTACCACGGGGAGGCGTTTTCCTCCCCCAATTCCATCGTCGCCCGAGCAGGGGTGGATTGGTTAAGATTTTCGACTATTCACTCGTCGCCTAGGAAGGAGATGGAATTGGCGGCGCTGTAGGAGGTGTTTCATATTTTTCGGAGGAGTGAGGGTTAGAGTATGGGAAGGCTTTCGTCGATGATGTGTCGTATCAGAAGTGGCGCGGGGAGGTGTATAAGAATTATGAGACTGATAGGGTTAAGGGGTGTTTGGTGGTTGTGGGGGAGTGGGATGAGGTTGTCGTGTCGGGTGTTTGGCACAGGGCTGGACGTCTCAGGGGTGGAAGGACGAAATGTTTACAGCCGCTCCTAGGACAGAGTAGGAATTGTCCTTCTCGCAGCCTTTGACCAAACGTCGATCCTCCACCGCTCGTAGTTCCTATCCGAGGTGTTGAAATAACATATTGGACGGAAAGCGGCTCAAAATGTTGGTCAGGAAGCGCAGCTAGGTACGTATTTAAGGGAAAGAGCGGAGCTTCAGCTGCACACGAACAGAGAAATGTTTGCTTGTAGAAAACAGAACGGACTTGTGATGGTGAGAAGGGGAAAACCTCTTCGTCTTTTCCCAACGCGTTCACGCGCCATTGATAGGGTCAAATACAAACCGGTTGAGCATGTCACAACGTTCTCGCAGCTCCAGCGGCATGGTAGTGGCCTCGAACCCGCCCGTAATGTTGTATATCCGCTTGTCACCGCCATACGCCAGCCACCCCAGATCTTCACCGCGTACCAGCGCCAGCAGCTTCGCTTGGAAACCGAGTGCCAGCTCCGGATCGCCGACGGGGGTTTGCTTGTCGTCGACGTAAAAGTAATCTGTCCTTTATTGTCAGATTTATACAGTCATTGATCTAAGGTGAGACTTTCGGCCTGCTTACATGACAGATCTTGTCCGTGAACCGCCGGTGGCGTCGACATGATGTACCGCATTGTCTTGTCCGGAAGCCCGTTTGCCAAATTGTAGGCGTTGCACGCGAACACTCCGTCGGTTGTCCAGTCCCACGCCAGCTCTTTTTCAAATCCCGGATGGTAGTACTGGTCCAGGATGGCCTGTATCGTCGCGTTGCCGGCCGTTGGCATCATCTGGCGCACCATGGTACGGAAGTAGCCCGGCATGCCGACATCGTGCGACGTCTCCTTGCCCTCGAGTGCCATAGTCCCAACCACGAGCCTCTTCAGCTCTTTGTGCATGCAGCCCTGTCTAATCAGTGCCGAGGGGATGTCTGGAATCAGCTTCCCATCGGGGGCCGGGCCAAAGCCCATAACAGGGCCGAGCGTGCCGCCGCCCGTCTCGCTAAGCATCTGGTTGATGAGCCGGTCGTTGACGAGCAGTAGAGTCGACTCAGGCACCGAGCGTAGACAGGCAAGGGTCGTGCAGTTGGCAGTCTCGAGAACCATGTTAAACAGTTCCCGTTGGCGGGCCTTCACGTTACGCCGTTGAGGTGCTGCCGGGGATGAGATGAAAGCCTGCTGGAACGGCAGCGGCTTGCCCATGCCGCCATTCAGGACCATCATGTAGTAGATCATACCGGCACCGGCGCTCTGCCCGATGACCGTAACATGCTTGCCGTCGCCGCCAAACTTGTGGATGTGCGTGGCGGTCCACCGAGCAGCGGCGAGGCAGTCCAGCATGCCAACATTGCCGTCTAGATCCTCGCCGTCAGCCCAAGTAAAGCCAGACACTCCCATTCTGTATCTGCGTTAATGCCTATTCGGTATCAATGTAGCAGAGTTTGGACAATGACAAAGACTAACCTGTAGTTGTTGGCTACGACGATGAACCTGCCCCCGTTCTGCTTGTGCATCAGATCAAACAGGCCCATGGGGTTGAAAAACATCTCCTTGTTGCCGAACGAATAGGCACCGCCGTGAAAGTTGTGGAGCACGGGCACATCGTCTCCCGGTCTCACACCTTCGGGCACATAAACGTCCAGGAACAGGCAGTCTTCGCGGCCCCACGTGGTGCCGTTGAGGCCCGGGAACGGGATGTACCCTGGCGCAGACGCTATGCAGTCAGTGCTCTGCCACGGGAGCCTGCCGTCTTGGATGGTGTCCACGTGTGACAGCTTCGTGTCCGGGGCGCGGAAGCGCCAGTTGCCGGTTGGGGCGTTGGCGAAACGGATGTTCTTGTAGATGGCAACACGCTCGCCCGAGGTTGTGGTGTTGATGTAGGTCGGAACGTGCTTGGCATTGCCAAGGTCGACTAGGCCGGCAGGACGAAATGGATAGGGCACACTCGAGCTGCAGAGCGCGCCCAAGCTGAGCGCCGAGAGCAGCACGAGAGTGGACATGAGCGACATGGCTGATGGTGAACCGTATGTTTCGAGTGACCTTGATCTGGAAGACTCTATCTCGAGAGTTGTTCCGTTTCTTATGTATTATTCTAGTGCCGGCTATGGAACTTTCAAACTCACTTGACGACTAAATTAGGCAAACGAGCATTGCCATGGCCCGATAATGACGACTCCATTGTTACCCAGCGCGCTTGACCGGGCTTGGAGTTCACACAGCTGTAAGCTTTAGGCACGTATCCGTAAATGCCGAAGATCCTGTCTGGCGGAAATTTTGTCGAGACGAAGTCCCCACCGACTGTTCCAAATGCCCCCTGTTGACGGTTGCACAGCCACGCTATCGCCCAAAGAGTAAAACGAGATGCACAGCCCCTGAACCTTCAGCAACGTCAGCTTCAACATGGTAACTCCATAGTTGATCCGACGCGGCAGTATTTTTAATCTCCTTGAGGCTTGACGTCGTTATCCTCGTTTTCCCCTTTTTGGCCTTGGCCGCGAGGATGTCGCGAACTTCATGGAAGAGATGTCCCCCGCGCCAGACCTTCGAGTTATCTCCTTCCAGCCACAACAGGGAAATAGCACGGCTCGACCGTACCAAAAACGCAGGACGCACCACAAGTCCAAGGCTGGCTGCCACGCCTGCAAAGCAAAGCGAGTCAAAGTCAGTATATGCGGTCTACTTTGATAATTGCTGTCCCATACTAATGGTCCGCGAAGTGCGATGAAGCTAGACCCCTCTGCTCGCGCTGTCAGCGCAACAGCGCGAGGTGCATATACGACTCGGTCATATCAAGACCACCTAGCGGCCCCCCGACAGCCAGTCTGTGCCAATCTCCAGCCATCACCGGCCTCGATCCGTCGCGGGAGCCCATCTCCTGCGGCACTCCACGCCTCGTTCTCCTACATCACTTCCAGAACCTCTTCCCTGAGCTTCAGTTGCACCTCCTCGGCCGCGCCAGCGCCAACCCCATTCTGGCCCTTGGTCTCGCCCGGCCCTTTCTGCTCGACGCCGTGCTGTCTGTCGCAGCCTCGCACCTGCGCCATTGCCACACCATTCCTGAAAGTCACCACGAGAGTCGCGTGGCAGAGCACTTCCATCAAGACCTCGCCGTGAGGGGCTTCCGCAGCGCGCTGGCACAGTCCATGTTGGACCAGCAGACGGCCGACGCTTTGGTTCTCACATGCATACTACTCAATCTCCTGGCCTTCTCGTTCAATGACGAGGACGGGAATAGCCCAGAGCATTCATGGATCTTCCGTCCTGGCGACCCGTACCAGCTGGGCTGGTTCTCTCTGCAGCTAGGCCTCAAGCCGTTGCTCGCGGCTACCGAGAAGTTCCGCAGTGGTAACACGATGCTCTCATGGATGTACGAGCTGTCACACCACAGCAAGACCCATCAGCCAGACCTCTTGCTGCCAGCACACTGGGAGTCTTTTTTCACGTTAAACTCGGACGACGGCATACTGCTTGAGCCCGCCCGCGTGCTCGCCCGGCTGCGCAACGCCGAGCCCCGCGCCGATTCGTTCATCCTCTACGTGCAGTTCATAGGCGCGTTGGACATGAATTACCGCTTCCGCAACATGCTTGAGGCCCGGTACGAGCGTGCCATATGGCTGCTGGGTTACTGGCTCGGGTTGATGTGTCGCTTTGGCTGGTG
>FTCU01003102.1_pt1 | contig 17374 bp, 23 predicted proteins | sample 1639521 | NCBI WGS metagenome assembly FTCU01 (sample SAMEA3914864, study PRJEB12502) | metagenome | biome: forest; material: soil | place: USA | collected 2012-03-12 | depth 0.3 m
AGCACCAAGGCGACCGATGCCCTGCAGAGCTTCCTCAAGGAGCGGGACCCCGAGACGGCCGATATTACGCAACGCGTGCACTGCATCTGGTATGTCATTGCGTGCAACGGCTCCAAGCCGATCCACCCAATCGACGAGCTGTTCCTGCAGAACCAGTTCAAGGTTGCCCAAATTCCCGTCTTCATCGTCATCACCAAGTACGACAAGATCATCGACGCATTCCGCGAGGACGAACCAAAAGCCTCTGACAAGGTGATCGAGGAGAAGGCCTTCAAGGAGTTCAAGCGCGGCACACTGGATCCCCTCCGCGCGCTGGTGAAGGAGGCACAGACCCAGCACGGTATGAACGTCGAGATCTGCACCGTCGGCCTGCGGAAACGGGAGCGCGAGTTCCAGCCGGTCCACGTCAAACCGGCAGGGATGAAGCACTGGGGGTCCACACAGTTGGTCAGCCTGATGAGGGCCAACCTGTCGGAAGAACTCAGGCCGCTGCTCGCCGCCGTGCAAGTGGCGGACCCGAGGAACAAATTGGAGGGTAAGTTGCATCCCTTAGACCTCAGACGCCCACGAAGGTCTAATCCATCGCGGAGAGCAAGAATCAGGCAGCTGACGGCGAGTAACCCCCTACCACAGAAGCCGTCGAGGCATGCACCAAGCTCTACTGGAGCGCCATCGTGGTCAAATCGGTCCCGATCCTGCCCTTCCTCACCGTCGGCAGCCTCGCCACGGTCTACATGCTCACCATGAAGAAGGCCCAGCGCATCTGGAAGATCGAGACGGAAGCCGGGTTCCGCATGTCGTCCCTCGAGGGCGAGCTCACCAGCCTCATCGTCCGATCCATCTTCGACATCAAGAGGGCCACCGTCGTGGCGCTGCTCAGCGCGGCGCGCGTCGCCGACGTCGTCGGGCTGCTGGCCGCGTCCAAGCTGGCGCGGGACTTGGTGACCATCGTCGTGGGGCTCAACGCTATCTTGCACGACCTTTGGCTTTTGCAGCACCGCCGTGACGACGGCAGCACGAGGCCCTTGCCGCTGTGCCTGGAGCAGGTGCAGAAAGTCTGCCGCGACTTCCAGGGCAGCGAAAGGCGGAAGGAGATGGCGAAAGAGATTGACCAGATCACGTTTCTGAACATGTACAAGAAGAGGGAGGTGACCAACATTGCGGACAGGGCGTGGAGGGCGAGTATTGGCGAGGTATTGCCGTCGATGCGCCGGACGGAGAGGCAGAAGAAGGAGGATATGGCACAGTACGATGCTGCGAACCCGGTGTGAGCGGAAAGGGTCGGATTCACTCGCTAATACTGGTTGGTCATGCGTGCCATTTTGTACCTCGGGTCTCGCAACGGGAAAGACGTGCAGAGGGAGGGTCTCCACATCGTGTGAAGGAATAGAATAGACGGCCAATATTATCTCATGAGGGGTTATCAATCAACAGGCGATCATCGCAGGGATAGACCGTGGCGATGGGTTCCACAACGTCAACTTGTCAACTGGTGCGTCTGGGATCATGGGGAATGGAATCTGGAGAACAGGTTTGGTTGACAGATGGTCTGATGGCTTGACTTGGACGGGCGGTTCGTTAGGGGCTTGGCAGGGACGGTCCAACAGAGCCGAGACCGCTGACGGGCCCTGAACTGCGATCACGTCAGGCCCAAGGGGCACTCGCACGGATGATTTCGTGCGTCGCGTGGCATCGGCCGCTGGCGCCGCGTCGGGAGGAACAAGACCAGCGGCGGTGGCCGGCGGGGAGACGAATAATTTACCCGCCGGCGAGGCTCCCGCCATCATCAGAGGTGCCTCTCCTCACATGAAGAAGAGCGTGGCTTGGCGCAGTCGGTGGCAAACTCCTCGGCTCAGCGCACATGCACACAAGGCATTGTCTGCATCAGATGGAGTCGTCCGTCTGATGTGCTCACGGCCCTGCCGAGGGTTACATCGCCTTCTGCAGTCGACGATCCTCGTCCAATCGCCTGGGTTTGACGTCGGAAACCCATCTCGGACGTCCAGGGAAAGCAGATGTCAGGCTTCTCGCAGGCATGCTGGGAAATGAACCTCCCTGCGCGGACCCTGCGCTAGATCCAATCGCCACCCCCAGCCTGCAGACAAGGAGCGGACATTTTTCCACGTGGAGGAGGTGGAAAGCTGTTGCGCCGTTTTGCAGGGACTTTGGCTGGAGGATGCTTGCGCCGGGCAGCAGCGGGCTGCAGAGGGATTCCCAGTCTTTCCCAAAGGCCGTTAGCCCACTGCAGTGGCGCACTTCTGGTGCGCGCTGTGGCGATGGCGCCGATGCCCAGCGGCAGCGACGGCAACGAATCTCGGCAGGGGCAAGATCGGGCCTCGAGCCCTGAAGGGAATAACTTGGAAGTGTAAAAACTCCTTCTCACGTTAAACCCGAGCGCCACTGTCCATGCGCACGACGTAAGGCACCTCAACACACCCGATCCCAAACTCCAGCATCCATTCTCCCTGTCGCATGGACATCCCAAGCAGAGGAGACGCCGTCCCCAGACGCCCCCACCTGTCAAAGCCCATCGGCGGGGCCGCTGCAAGTGTCGTATTCCCAGCTCAGTCCCCGATTTCCAATCAAGCAGGACCGGCCAAGGCACCAAACCTGGATTGTTCCCCTTCCAAGACACCGGTCCAGAGCGCAGAAATGAGAAGAGCCGATGGACCCCGACGTGGAGTCTGCCTCGGAGGTATATAAACTCCTCCCCCATGTTCCGACCCCGGATGTTCCACCACATGTGTCCATGCTTGTTGGGCCCATGTCCATCTCCATCTCCATCTCGAGGTTTCCGCCCGCCTGCGACACCGCCGTCGTCCGGAGTGCGCACCGGCCGGCCACTCCCCGCCCATTGTCGTCATGAGATCCGCTCCGCCGGAGGTTGTGGCCGCCTGGCCAAAGCCGAACTATGTCGATCCCGAGTCGCAGGGCCCTGATCTGATCGTGGCCGGCATATTCACCCTCGTCGTGGCCTTGATCGCTCTGGGCTTGCGCATGTATGTCAGGCTCGTCATGCAGCGCAAAACGGCGGCGGATGACTGGGTCATGGTGGTTGCTACGGTATGTTCGGTCCACATTGTGTTCTTCCCGGTCTCTCATCGCAGTTCCGTTGCAGCCCTGCTACTGCAACTTCTTACTTCGAGAAGCGATGATAGCTGACACGTTCCTCCCGGTTTAGCTCTCGTCTGCCGCAGCCACCATCAGCATTGTGTTGGGCTTCTCTGTGTATGGCTGGAGATATCACGTCTGGGACTTGACCCTGGAACAGTTGATCGGTGGACGACGGGCCTCCTTCGTCACGCAGTTCCTGTTCATCCCCGCCACCATGTTGACCAAGATCTCGATCCTGCTCAGCTACCTGCGTCTAGCGCCACAGAACTCGTGGTTCCGTCGCCTTTCTCGTATGTGCAACTCCCTGGCTCTCCCTGCTACACGGGGAGAGGGACTCGACAAGATGCTGCGGCCTGGCTAACTTGGATTAATAGTCGGTTTGCCCTGGATCATCGGCGCAACCACTGGGACGTTCTGGATTATACTGTTCACAGAGTGCAGGTCCGTTCCGTTGCCCCTTACCCCTAATCTACACAATCCGAACTGACTTTACCAACCCTTGTTTCAGACCCCTCACCAGTTACTGGAACCTACGCTACACAGCCCGCGATTGCATTGACGAGACGGCCATCCTCTTCTCCTACGCCATCCTCACCGTCATCTTTGACTTCATCGTATGGGCGCTCCCCCTACCGACCATCTACCGCACGAGCCTGCCACTCTCTCAGCGGCTGGCTCTCATTGCGCTCTTCAGCGTCGGCCTGTGCGTTGTTGTAGCTGCCGCCATTAGAATTCATTACCTTGATATCGTGGTGCGGCAGACGTACGACGTGACCTGGGAGGGCACGCATTTGTGGATGTGGGTCGCCGTCGAGGCCAACCTGGGCATCATCTGCGGCTGCGTGCCGTGGCTCAAGTCGCTGGTCAAGTCGTGGCGTAAGCGCGGCGACACGAGCTTGACGGGAGGTACCGGCAACACGCCTGCACGTGCGAGGGCCGACGGCGTGCAGACTATCGGCTCGAAGGGGGCGGCGTTCAGGATGGAGAGTCTGCCGGGGGCGCAGGGTGCTGTTGGAGCGAGGGAGAAAGGCGCATACATCGACCTTGAGAGCAGTTACACCCCGAGCGAACATGAGACAAGGTCGTAGGGTACATTAGATATGTTGATGACTTGCAGTACTAGTTCAGGGGCATTATGGATCCCTTTCTCTCCATCCACCGCCGGCCCAACCTGTTCCGGCCAACTCAGACTCAGCTACCCCTGAACTCGACAAGTAGTCCTGAACCCGATACCCAAGACCCGACAACGCCACTTACCCAAATCACAAGCCACTCTCACTGACGAATAATCCGGCGAGTTGTCCAAAACAATCCCAAAGTCCCCCATCCAAACCTACGCCCAAGTCTCAGCAGACTTGTACCAGAGCTCGTCCTTGCCATTGGTGGGCTCGTCTTCATGTTTCCTCGTAGCTCGGGACTTTTGGTAGAAGTAGGCGCTGACAGTCAGGCATGTGAGCAGAGTAGAGACGGCGATAAAAATTACGCCGTAACCAGAGAAGACGGGCTTTTGGGACCCCGAGCCTGGCGAGGAGCCGTTGTCGTCGCTAGAGCCGCTGGCCGGGTTGAACTTGACGTCTAGCCACTGGTTGTCAAAGTTGAAGGCCGGCACTGCGAAGATGGTTTGCGAGGCAGCCAAGAGTCAGTAGGGGCAGACAGGCAGCAATTACTGGATAACGCTGGCTTGTGCGAGGCGATTGGCAATCAGACCTACCGCTACAGTCGTGATGGGGAGGAAGATGGTGGCAATGAGGGCAAGAAACGTGCTCTGCCTAGCCTGGAGCCTGGCGGCTACAGCCTCTTGCCTCGCGATCTCGGTCATCAACTGCAAGGATAACGGTAAACAGTTAGCTCGGACTTTTGGCAGGATTTTGTTGGGTAGGTGGGGGATTGACTCACAAAGTTCCTCGCATGTGCTTGGTTATCTGCAACGGCACGACACCCGATGATCAATCGGTCCATCCGCATGCAGATCTCTCCGAACCTCTCCTTGAACCTGTCGGCAACAACCACAGGATCCTGCTCCCTCGCGCTGTCTCTTCCTTCCCATTTCTCCCACACAACTTTCTGTTCATCGATCCTGTTCGCCATCTCCTTGAAGGCAGCCTTGCCAACCACCAGTTCTTCACCAAACGCTGAAGCCCGGACGATGGCATTGTACAACCTGCCATTAAGGTCCCGTACCATGGAAGGCCTAGAGCTCGCAGAGGAAAATTCCGTATCGTTGACCACGAACTTGGGCATGACGTGCTTGATCAGGTCATTCTCCCAGCGGGAGAGTGCAAGCTCGGCAAAGATCCCAGCCATTAGCAGTGGATGAGATGCCACCTCGGGCGACTTCTTGAGGAGTTGATTCACCCGTCGCACATCGTCAGAGGCGCAGCCATACAGCACTGCCAATGAAAGCCGGGAAGCAACGAAATAGGTGCATGACATCGCGATGTGCTCTGGGCTGGTGGAGTCTGCCACCGCCACAGCAGTGTGAAACTCCACGTCAACACAGCCGTGTCTGTATCTCAAAAACGTGGACCCGTCCAAGTTGTGGCTCCTGCGGTGGGATGATTTCTCTGTGGATCAGGAAAGCTTTCGTAATTTTCGTCCATCGAGAGCGAGAGAACGGCAGGCACGAAAGAGGCGCGGCACAAGGTTCTGGCCTCACGTCAGGCTGTTCAACTCCGGGGATGCGGCAAAAGCCGCTGTTGGCAGCTCGGGACATCGTGTCCCGTGGTCGGGCGCGGGGCGACATCCTTAGTAGGCAGAAAACATGTCAGCACTTCGGTGCTCTGTGGGGGGAATGAGTTGGTTTAAGCCGCCCAGACAGCGTTGGAGCCGCGGAGGAGGCAAAACTGACAGAAGATGAAAGCCGGATATATCCTGGCCATCAGTTAGGTTACTGAGGTGACGTCCCTGGAAGATGTCGCTCTAAAATAATCAGGTAACGGGAGCTTGGTCAGGGATCGGTGGTGAAAACTGGAAGGCGGGAACCCTCACCTGAAACCAGTTATCCCAGTCCTTGTCGCCTTCGAGGGTAATGGTGTCAAATACTCCATTCTGCATCACGATATTAGTACGGTACCTGGAGCCCGCGAGCAGTCCGTTCCGTTCGCACCTGACTTCGAAAAACTGTGGGAACGTCGGTTCTGGGCGCTCGCTGGTCACACTCATGCGAAGGAGTCCAGACCCTCATCAGTGATAAAAGGGTCGACAGTGGTTGCCCAGTCCATGATGACGACGAGGTGACACGCCGTTGAGAGGGTGAATCGAGCACTTGGAGTGCAGTAAAGCAGAGGAGAGCAGCACTTCAGCTTCGGGTCGTGGCCAAGCTGAGTCGGGGGCGGGCTATTGCCCCCAGGAATACCTCGTTATGAGAACTGGACCGTGCTTGCGGCGCAGATTGAAGGGAGAACCGGTTCCAAACAATCCCCGACGCGCCCGCTCCCTCATGCAGGCTGCTGCAGGGCGACTGCAGGGCCGCCAGATGCCCCAGTCGAGCTGCATAAGGGGCGTTTCACCACGTGGAGCCCGGCGCTCCCTCGCCCAATCAGGCCCGGTGAAGGTGCAAACCCCTAGAAACCAACGCCAATAAACGCCAAGTGGCAGCGCCCAGGCTGAGCAAGAATGCAACATGCTGGCATGCAAAGTAATTGTGGATGAGCGGGCGCTTTGGAGACGTGCATCAAGGGGTTTCCAAATCCGAGACTCATCGCGGTACCTGATTTTTTATCGCCGTCTCGCTGGTGATTGAGTCTAGGCTGCTGTCGGTGCCCGAGCTGAAGGGGAGCAAATGTTTTGCCCGCAACGGTGCTGCTGCAGGCGGGAATGTTCAGCTGCACGCTGTCAGCGGGCTCATTTGTGGGGCGCAAATGGAAAGTTTTGTCCTTCCGGAGATCCTACTGCTTTCTTTCCCTGCTTCCTCAATGCTAATTTTCTTCTCTCTGAGATGTTTCCCTTTCGTTATTTATCCTTCTTTTGCACTTTTCCCCGCTCTCTTCCCTCCTTCTCACACCAAGATACCGCCCCGTTCTGATGGAGGTGGCGTGCCTCGTTTTTCCCGCCTTAAGAGCCAGTCAGTACCAGCGAACCAAGTACCTACCAGGTAGGTACCTACCTGGGGCACGCTCCGCCATGCAGTCTGCCTGGTGAGAAGCTGAAGGTACCACCAGCGGCAAACAAGGGGCCAATCCGCCTTCGAAAATGCGTGTCAGCTCCCTGCCGCGGGCTGTGCTGAACGCCTTGTGGCGCGGTAACGCAGCCAAAATCACCCGGAGGGATGGTGGCACGCCGACCATGTGACCCTCGAGGTTATAGGCTTGACGGTAGTGTCCGCGTTGTTTTATTTTATCATTGCCTTCTAGCATGGGTAAAGATATCAGAGAGCCAGAAATACTAGGTACCTAGGTACCTGTACGCCTTTTTTTGGCGGCTGGCCCCTGGGCCATGTTACCCCTGAAATCAACGGACCAAAAACGGAGTGTTGGTTCCAATGACAAGCAAAATATCTTCGTGAGGCACTCAAACGACTTAAACAGGAGATCCGCTACTCGCATACCCGTTCCCCTTTTCCCTGAACAACAACTTTTTGTCTCTCCTCCTCATTGACGGCCAGCCAGACCATGACCCCATGGCTTTCCATTTTGCTCGAAACCACGCTGATGCACCTTTGGCATTTCCAGAATGGTTTGAGAGGGCTCTGTTGGAACCCATCTCTCTCGTGAGGGTAAAGCTTTGGCCAAACCTCCGCGGTCCCAAGTTTTGCATCCAGTCCAGCGCCGGCTCGCGGTCCGCTTCATCATGACGCCGCTTGTGGCGAAAGTAGAGACCGACGGTGAGGCAGGTCAGGAGATTGGAGATCACCAAGAAGAGGACTCCATAACCAGAAAAGACAGGCCCAGAGTCGGATGGCGTCGAGGACCCGCCGTCGTCGGCAGTAGTATTGACTGGTTGGAAATGGTAATCCACCCACCAGTTGTCAAATTTGAAGACAGGCACCGCAAATATGGTCTGCAGCACAGGCCAATAAAGGTGAGTGAGGTTGTCTAAGACAAAGGGGAGGTGGACGGGCTGGTTTTTGAACTTACGGCAACGCTTGTGATGGGAAGGAAGATGGTCGCGATCGAGGTCAAGAAGGTGCTTTGTTGGGCCTGGCGTCTGCTGGCCACCGCCTCCTGTCTCGAGATGTCTGACATAAACTGCGAGAAGAATCAGTCACCGGCATGCTCTTGAAAGAATGAAGCGGCGGGGATACTGACCAAGCCTCCGGCGTACGTCTGCTCTTCTGCCATCAGGCGGCACTCGGTCATCAGAGCATCGATGGCGAGATCGATCTCTCTGAACCGGCACTTGAACTTGTTGGCGGCCGACACCAGCTCGTCCAGACGGGCGGGCTCCATCCCTGGCCATTTCTCCCATGTCTTCTTCTGTTCCTCGATTCTTTCAGCCATTTCCTTGAGCTGGGCCTTGGCAGCTCCCATCTCCCCCGCGGCTGTCCTGGCCATCAGCACGCCCATGCGTAAGCTGTTGCTGACTTGCTGGATCATTGAAGCCCTCTCAGATTGCCAAGTCTCCGAGAAATAGACATCGTTCTTTGCGAACTCCACCTTGGCATTCATCCTTAGCTCCTGCATTCGGCCGAGCTGCAATTCAGCGAAAATCCCAACCATCAGCAGTGGGTGAGATGCCACGTCTGGACACTCCTCGAGAAGCTCGGTGACCCGAGATACTTGCCCAGCGGTGCATCCGTAGAAGACAACTAAGGAGAGCTGAGAGGCAGCAAAGTAGGTGCATGACAGGGAGAAGCTGCTCGACAGGGTGTGAGGGGCTGCCACCGCTGTGTGAAGCTCCAGGTCTGCGGGACCATGTTTGTATGCCAGGAATGTGGAGTGGCATTTGTTCCGCCTCGAACGATGGAGTATTTCTCTGTGGGGAAGGAAAGCCCGGCTAACGGTTGCCCAGTTGGAGCGAGAAAAGGGGAGATAGGTATGGGGCACCGAGACGGGCCCTGAGACGGGCCCCGAGACGGGCCCCGAGATAGAGGCGACGGGGCGAGACGGAGGATCAAAGGATCTGGGTGGCTTGACAGGAGGCGACATTCTATCCCAGATATCACACGTTAGGACTGCCACGCGCCGCACGATACGTAAGGGGATATAAATGCAGAAAGGATGGACATACAGGATATGAAACCCGGCCTGGTCTGAGCGCGCCACACCATCGTGGTGTCGATGACTCGTGAAGATGTCACTCTGACCAACCATAATGTTAATAGCGCAAGACCGGCGGTAAGACGTAGCAACCAAAGCGAGGTCGGAGGGCCCAGTTGGAGAGAAGACGAGGGAGCTCACCTGGAACCATGTTTCCCAGTCCTGGCCGTCCTTGAGGACGATAGATTTGAACTCCCTTTGCTGAGCCAGCCAGTTAGATCTTCGATCAGTGCGCCGCTCTGCAGTTTGCAACACGTGCTCACCTGGTTTATCAAAACTCTTGGAGCCTGAGAGGGGCGCTTGTAGTCTTGGTCGTACAGGTATTGCTCCAGATGCTTGTCAGCGATGAAGGGTTCAACGGTGGGAGCCCAATCCATTGTGCCGGACAGAACGAGCGGTGCGCGGGGCTGAGGGACTGGCTGACTGGAGGAAGAGGGGGAGGCACATGCACACTGACCTTAGTGGTGGTGGCCCATTGTGTCCATTTAATATGCCAGACGGCAGACTGGACAGCCGCCTGCATCTAGGCTTCACCAGTCACAGCCGGTTCTCTCTGCAACACCAGCTCCTGCAACACCAACTCATGCAGGGCTCCTGCAGAGCCCCCTTCTGCAAGCCTCGAGGGACTTCAACTTGAACTGCAGCGAGTGCGATTCCCAAGTACACAGTGTAAAATAAGATCCCTGGTAGCGGCAGCAGTGCGGGGACGGGCCGCGGTGGCGTCCGCGAGGCCACCAATCGCCGCGCTGGGCCAAGCCACCGGGGATGAGTGCAGGCGCTCTCGCATGGCGAGGTGCATGAAGGGGGCATCTCATGGCGCCGTCTCGGGGCGTCTACACTGGGAACGATCCAACCACGTCTGGGGCCCGATGTCCAGGGATAGATGCAATTGCAAGTACAGAGTACTCCGTGGAGGCGATCGACGGAGGTGCATGGTTCGCCGGTGCTCTGTTTCGACAGATGATGGCGAGTAGGTTCCTGAATTAATTGATGATTATTCAGAACGCGCTTGGATTGCAACAAAAGGTCCCTACCTACACAGTTCTGATGCCCTCCGAGAGGAGGCCGGAAAACGGGCCACGGTCAATCGATCGTCCATTGCCAGTCGGGACTGGCTCGGTGTAATGTTCAACTTTTGGCCAGCCGAGTGAGCCTTGGTACGGAGCAGTGACCGAGTGAGAATGCCGGAACCTGCCTGGACGCTGGGCGCCACTAGTTGCTGCATGGGTATGCAGGTCTCCCATATTGGGCAAGACGCCTTGAGGCACAGCATCGACTGTCCTGCGATTGGAGGGAAGTCGGCGCGTGATGACTGGCTGTGGCTGCATGCATGAAGCCACCCAGCAGCCCGCAACCCCTCCCTCACTCGCTGAGCCCCCTGTCATCGTGTCTCTCCTGGGCAGCCCGTGGCCTGCCCTGGTCGTCAGAAGCCACGTCTCCGCACGAGTCGAAGGCGGGTGCGGAACAGGTGGTCGGTTACTCATGCTCCGTTGTCGCGCCACCAACGCCCGGCCGCCAGCGCAACCCGAGGGCTTCTTCCATCGCCCCATCCTGCCTGCGCCGCCGCCACCCCGCCCCGCTCTCCTGCCGTTCAAACCGCCGCATCTCGGTCATCCTCCTCCTCGATTCTCATTTCTCACGACCGCACCCGACCCGTACCCTTCCACCACGCTTTATTTTCCCGCTGGCTGTTTACACCAAACTCTAGCCCAAATGGCTTCCTTCACAAGCGTCCCTTTTCCGCCTGGAAGATGGGTGATGGTACTTGAGGATCTAAACCCCCAGGACTTCCAAATTTATGAAGTCATGGAAAAGGTGTTAGGCTCTGACTTTGGCGGGTGGGAGAACGTACGTGCCTCAACTTTGCCAGCTCCATGTGATGCTTCGCGTTAACTCAGCACCGTCATAGAGAACAAAGGTCGGCGTCTCGAATATATCCGGGGATGCCAGATACTCGTTCACCCTGCGGCCCCCGAGGCAATTGACCGAGGCAAGTTTTCGTCGACAGCGTGCGAGGCACGGTTCATCTAATGCGTCTTGTTGCACTCACAGGCAGAGATAGAGAAAATCAACGAACGCCTGCGCGCACTTCCCCTCGGGGAAAAGACTCCGCCGTCGCCGTACCTCGACCGACTTCCCCGAACGAATACAAGCACAAGCACAATCCGAAAACACGGGTGGCCCGGAAGGTGGCTGTCCAAAATCTTCTGGATGAAGGACGACCCAGACACGGGGCCGCTGGAGGAGACCGAGGGTCGGAATAGGAACGGGGATGGGAACAGGGTCTCGACAAGACCACAACCAGTCGCCAGGACCTTACAACTAGGCGTGAAAGATTGATACCGGATTCTCTCTCTCTCGTCTGGAATTCCTGCTTGCGGGCTGATCGGCTTAGGTACTGGGGCCATACTCGACGTCTTCTGCTGGAGGGGCGGGGGGAACATGGACTCTGTCTTGGGGCCGCATCCACCAAGACCGTTGGATGCGAGTGGCTCCGTCCTGCCCAGCCGGACGGCAGGCAGATGAAGGGAAACAAAGTTTGGAACTGCGCCGTCCGAAATCGGGGCGAGTTTACGGGGAGGGCCGCCACGCGGGGTTGTCAAGCTCGCGCCCTTCTCGTCTGAGGTCGAGGCCAGAAACCTTGTGTGCAACGGATCCCTGCCTTTTATGCAGTTCCTGGAGCTTGTCCCTGGAGGGAGAGAGCCGGAGACCGGGGCATTTCGTCCGAAAGCGCGGTTCCAGTGGCAGTGCCCCTTCCGAGGCTGATCGTTCCCGGTCGACAAGTTCGGACTGGTGTATTACTTATCACACGATAGAATAGAATGATGCGACTCACTTGCACCACGAGCTCTCTGGCTTCGAGCTGCATTCTATTAATAGAATAGTATGGATCACCCAGTTCAGCGAGCCCGCCCTGTCGACTAACCTCTTTCTCGTGCAGGATGCTGGACGGCGGCTTCGCGCCCAGTCACCCGGGGCTAGCCCCGCGGTTTGCTGCCACGAACACACGTCATCGAGATGCCGAGCCCAAAACGCTTGGGCTCCTGGATTCCCGTTGGAGATTTGCCGCCATCAACGATGCCCAACAGCACAGCTTCCGCATCGTCATGGGCATGGAATACCGGCCTGCGAGTCTGCTCCCAGTCCCGGATGGAGCGACTGGGGTGATTTGCGAGTCTCGACAGCTCACTCAGCAGGCACGACGCCCTTGCAACTGGCAAAGGAGGAAAGGCGGACACCAAGACAGGCAAGGGTCAAGACCAAACGTACCAGGTATTACCAGGTGTGTGCAACGACTGCACCTGAGCATGGCGACATGACCCCGCCCGGGCATCTTTTCATGACCGAGCCAAGTTTTCTCTGCGCGTATCAACGGCGCCCCTTCATCAACCTGGGTCATCTCAGCCAGGTCATTCGCACAACGACAGGCTCGATTTCGGAAATGGCTTGTTAGCCGCAACACAAACCTCTGCCTACAGCGTTGTCCATCACCTGACAACATTCCAGACTGAAGCCTGTCGTGGCGATGCTCTTACCCAACCGCAACTCTGGTTGGGCCGACTCAGTCTCTCATTTTCCCCTGACTCTGACAAACTCGGTCGTGGAGACATTCCACTCGGCGGTCATGGCGATGTCGCAAGCCGCCAGCAAACAACGTGATTGGGCTGCGCGTACCCGCGGCTTGCGGCTGTCGCGGAGATAAATGACTGCGCCCAATGCGGCTGGCAGCCCCAGAGAGGCCCGTCTTCGGACGGCGCCCCGCGAATGCGCCGCGCGACTCGCTGGCCGATTGCACTGCCCCTTTGCAGCTTTGCTGAAACCTACTTGTCCGAATCGGTGCATGTGACTCGAGCCACTGGCATTGCACTCGTTAAATCAACAACGGCAAGATACGTCCTGATGCGGTATCGCGGTCCCTGTCGTCAGTCGGCCCAGGCGTCGCCGCGCCGCGCCGCGGCAGGTCTTGGCTCGTTTGTTGTCGCTCGAGCCAGGACATCGGGGCGCGGCACAGCCCAAGCGGCGGAGATCTAATTTAACACTTTTTTTTGGTTCCAAGTGTACAATCTCGGTGCCTACCGGCCGGTACCTGACGTTCAGGAGGTTTTGGGCCGGCGGGTATAAAGACGGTCGTCATGGCGCTCAACTCGGTGCATCATGTCTCTGCTTCATCATCATCAGCAGCAGCAATCTCTGGGCTGAAGAAAAGAAAAACAACTCGTTGCAACGCATCAAGTCTCGCATCATGGTCCGGGTCACCGCTCTCGTGGGCCTCTTGGCTCATGGGCTTGCTTTTGTCTCGGCAGCCCCTTCTTCCGAAAAGCTCGACACTCGCGCCACCGTGCCTGGTCGTTGGGAGAGTCTCGGCGGCGTGCTGATGTCCGCGCCGTCCGTGGTGTCTTGGGGCGTGAACCGCCTCGATCTCTTTGCCCGTGGCATTGATTCCGCTTGCTGGTGAGTCTCCCTCAACCCCAAGCTTCTCCAACCCCTGACTGACTGATTCTCGACACAGGCACCGTTGGTGGGACGGCTCCCGCTGGGGTGGATGGGAATCACTCGGTGGCGTACTTGAGACAGATCCCGTCCCCGTGTCCTGGGGACCGAACCGCCTCGACCTCTTTGCTCAGGGAACTGACTCGGCCCTCTGGTACTGTGCCCTCCGTCCTTCCACCTTTTCCAACGCCAACTGACTCAACATCCAGGCATCGCTGGTGGGACGGCTCCCGCTGGGGCGGATGGGAATCCCTCGGTGGGATGATCCAGTCTCCTCCGTCCGCGGTGTCCTGGGGCTCCAACCGCCTCGACGTCTTTGCCGTCGGCAAGGACTCCGCAGTCTATCACCGTTGGTGGGATGGCTCCCGCTGGGGTGGTTGGGAGTCGCTTGGCGGCATCGTCAAGAACACACCCTCTGCCGTGTCCTGGAGCTCCGGCCGGCTTGATCTCTTTGCCCTCGGGACAGATCACGCACTGTACCACAAGTGGTTTGACAGCAACGGTGGCTGGGGTGGATGGGAGTCGCTCGGCGGCACTCTTGTCTCTGATCCCGTCGCTGTGTCGTGGGGCAAGAACCGGCTCGATGTCTTTGCCCTGGGCACTGACCATGCGCTGTAAGGAGCCCTCTCAGATACCCGGATACGACGAAGACGGCTGACATTGTTGCAGGTGGCATCGTTGGTGGGACGGCAGCAGGTGGGGAGGCTGGGAGTCACTCGGGGGCACCCTTCGTGACGCTCCTGTCGCCGTCTCGGACCGAGCCGGCCATCTGGACGTCTATGGCATCGGAACTGACAGCGCCCTCGTAAGTATCAATTCGGATCCCTCTGAGCTGCCTCGGGAGTCCAACAGCTCTCGGAGCTCTCGAGGCAGCGCTCCCAAATGCGCAAGGAAGACAGAACTGACTGAGATCATTGCAGTGGCATCGCCAGTTCGACGGCACCCGGTGGAACGCCTGGGAGTCGATCAAGGGAGTCGCGACCTCGCAGCCCGCCGTCGAGAGCTGGGGCCCGGGCCGCATCGACACCTTTGTGCGCGGCACCGATTCGGCGCTGTGGCACAACTGGTGATGATGTGGTGCAGCAATGCGATGGGAGTGCGGTGGCGTGAAATACGGACGATATTCTCTGATTTTGTAGTTATTGACAGTGTTTGGTTTGATTCTTGGTGATGAAGTTGAAGTTGGGCAGCTAATAATTGATGCGGGAGAGCAGCTACCAATCAATCGGTCGAGACTCGGGAAGGAGACCTGTGAAGTGGGGCAACCGGTGGTCAAAGCTCCTCCGCCAAGCATTTGCCTTGTCCGCAGAAATCCCACTTGCATTCTTCCAGAACATCTTCTTTCACATTTTGTTGCCATCTTCCATTCTGCGATTTGACTGCAGGTCACTGCATCAATAGTTCGCGCATTTCCCACGTTGCTTTCAAGCCAAGCTCTCTGTTTGAAAATCCACGAAGTCGAATCTGACATCCCTAATCTGCAGTCCTGAGGCAGGCACTCGTGGTGCGAGAGGGCGCTTGCCCAGAAATGCTAGGTTTGTTGTTTGCCATGCCCAACCCGACATGCTCCAGGAGGTTTGGCCAGTTCTGAACCCCCTTTTCGCTATTCATTTTTTTTTTTAGCGCGCTCTCTCTCTCGCCTCCCTTTTCCTTCTCTCTTCCCCCCTCCCCCCTTTTTCTTCCCTTTCCCTCTTTTCTTATTCTAATTTATTTTCTTTTTTCCTCCCTCATCTGCGATGTTGAGAATCCCGTGACCAGACACAGTCTTCGATGGACTAGAGAACGAAATCTAGAACACTAAAGCAGATGCGAGCTTAGGCGGCTTGATATTACTGTCGCCATTACCTCGTAAAGGCATGGTGCAACCTCCTTCCGGATTCATCCCGAGCTGTCCAATGGCAACGGTGCCCGCACTTACCGGCTCACGATACAGAGTAGACGTTGTGAGAACGATGATCGGCTCTTGGCTGCTGCTACGTGAGGGTGCAGAGCGTACGCAAGTCCTACACGACGCTTGCTCAAGAAAGCGCGGATTACACGGTTATAATCCCAGCACCCACCGTCACGCCGCTATTACTTCGTTCACAGCCTGGACGCTCCCACGCAGATAGATGGACAAGCACTCACTGTCATGTGGCTCCCGTTGCTGCCTCTCACCTTCTCCCTTCTGGGCCTCGGCCTGGCCCAGTCCATCTCGACCAACCCCAACAAGCTGACTGTAAAGTCCATCACGGGGGTCTACACTGGTGTCATTGATTCCGATTATCCCGCAGTCAGACAGTTCCGCAGCATCCCTTACGCCGAACCTCCCGTGGGAAAGCTGCGATGGATGCCTCCCGTGCCGGCGACGCCCTCCCTGCGGCGGTCCCACGCCAACCGCTTTCCTCCGCCCTGCCCGCAGTATCTGAGCAAGAACCTCACGACCTGGAACTCCAACATCACCGACTTCTCCATCCGGCTGCAGGGCCAGAACAGACTCGCGGGGGCCATGGCCCAGACATCGTCCGAAGACTGCCTCTACCTGGCCATCTGGACCCCGCTCAACGCCACGCGCGACTCCAACCTCCCCGTGGCGCTCTTCCTCCCAGGTGGCTCCTTCGTCGGCGGCGGCGTGGACGTGCCGTACCAGCAGCCGACGCCCTGGATCCAGCACTCGCAGCGCCACATCTTTGTCGCAGCCAACTACCGCGTCAACATCGCCGGATTCCCCTGGGCGGCGGGCCTCGACGACCAAAACCTCGGCATCCTCGACCAGCGCGCGGCGCTCGAGTGGGTCTACGCCAACATCGACTCCTTCGGCGGCGACCCCTCGCGCATCACTCTCTGGGGCCACTCGGCCGGCGGCGTGGCAGCCGACATGCTGGCGTTCGCGTACCCTTCCAACCCCTTAGCGTCAGCGCTCATCTTGCAATCGGGCACGGCCATGGTCAACATCTCACACCCAGACCCGACGCACGGCGACTTCTCCTTCGTCGCGCGCAACCTGGGCTGCGACTTCCCCTCGGCGCCGCTGGACGAGCTCGCCTGCATGCGCCAGGTGCCCATGGCCCTGATCCAGAACTTCATCGGCCAGACCCACGACAACGGCTCCTCCTTCCCGCTGTCGGGCGTCTTCAAACCCTTGCCAGACGAAAAGGTCGTTTTCTTCAACTACACCACCCGCGCGGCCCTGCCCGGCGGCCTGGCGCGCATCCCCGCCCTCGTGAGCACCACCGCCAATGAGCAGGCCAGTCTGACGCGGTATCCCGTCGACAATGTCACCGCGGGGCCCGACCAGGCCAGGACGGACCGCGAGACCGTGGCTGTGTTTGTGTGTCTGGCGAGTAACACGACGAGAGCCCGCGCTGCCATGGGGCTGGATACGTGGCGGTACGAGTACGTGTCAAGTTGGATTCCTTTATTCTTCCTTTGGGCTGTTTCGGGAGCCAAATGGCTCCCGAGGCTCCCGAGACAGCGCTCCCGAATACCTATCCAAAGAGGACAAAACTGACCCAGAATGTTTAGGTACGCGGGGAATTTCAGTAGCTTGACGCCGCTGGGCTGGATGGGGGCCTATCACGGGAGCGATGTCC
>FTCU01002239.1_pt1 | contig 17366 bp, 14 predicted proteins | sample 1639521 | NCBI WGS metagenome assembly FTCU01 (sample SAMEA3914864, study PRJEB12502) | metagenome | biome: forest; material: soil | place: USA | collected 2012-03-12 | depth 0.3 m
ATGTATGAGTACAACGCGACATGCTCGCTGAATAATGCTCCCCCCCCCCCCACCATCCTCAAAAGAACCCCAAAGCGGCAAACCGGCCAAAACAACTCAAGCCATGATAATCCGCCCAACCACCCAGCCCTATGCCGCCCCAGCCCACAACCTCCGTCGACGCCATCCATGGAACCACAAACCCGAACCCGTTTCTCAAGGCAAGCAAGAATGAAGAAAGATGCCCCCCTGAAAGAAGAACCAAAGGTGAAAAATAAAAAACCCCAAACCCCTAAAAAACCTCTCCCTCATCCTCCTCATCCAACCGCAGCCGCTTCGCCTCCCTCTCCTCGCCCTCCCCAGGCTCCGCACTCCGCCGCTTGATCCTCGGCGACACCAGCCCCCCGCCAACACTCCCGTTAAGCGTGCTGCCGCCGCGGGCGTCGTGCGTCGACAGGTTGTTGGCGGCCGCCTTGAGCGCGGCGTCTGAGTCGCCGCGGCCGCCGCCGTCGAGCTCCCTAATCGTCGACGAGTCTGACGGCTCCTCCTTCTTGATGGCCACGTCGTGGCTGTCGCTGCGCTCCCGCTCCCGCGACCGCTCCGCCTTGCCGTTGAGCCGGCGCGGGCTCTGCGTGCCGCCGCGGTCGGTGCCCAGCGGGGTGGGCGTGTTGTATTGGCTCGAGTCCGGGTCCATCTGGCTGAGGTTGAGCTCGCCGCGGCGGCGGGTGCTCTCGAGGTTGAACTCGGGCGAGCCGGGGACCTTGGTGTCCTGCTTGCGCAGGGGGTTTTCCTTGTAGAAGTCGGCCATGAGCTGCACGGCGCGCACGGTGCTCGTCTCGGAGCCCTTGAGGAACTGCCACCACGGCTCGCCGCCCACGTCGTCGATCTTTTCGCGCGTGACCGAGCTGGCGAAGAAGATGGCGGCGATGGCGACGTCGCGCGCGTTGAGCAGCAGCGGGAGCACCGTCAGGCACGCGTCGTTGCAAAAGGCCCACGCCGAGTCGCGCAGCGGCTTGTTGTGCACCAGGTCGAGCTGGCTCATGTAGTCGTACAGCCGGGCGTACGGGTTGTCCACCAGCAGGTCGAAGGTCAGCGTCTCGAGCATCAGTTCCTCGTAGGCCAGGATGCTGTCACGCCACTTCCAGTATTCCTTGCTCTGCTCGTCGATGATGAGCTTTGTGTTTTTTTGGGCCACCCTGGCGACGGCGATGATGAGGTCCTTAGTCTTACGGCAGTTTTCCTCGGTCTTGTTGGCCAGGAAGAGGGCCGTGGCGGCGATGTTCTGCGGGCGCATGGTCAGTCAGCCTCGTGCCTTGCTGCTTCGGTTCCGGCAGAGATGCCTTACGTAGTGGTGTATGCCTCCTTTTTCCTCCGACATGCTGTAGCGCATATAGAAGCGGTGGAAGAACACGCCGGCAACCCATAACGTGACCTGCGGGAGTTCTAGCAGGATGCCAGCCTGGTAGATGAAGTTGACGCCCTTTGCTCTCCTGAGTCTGTCCTCTGCCGGCGGCAGACCCTCGACTATGCTGGGCGTGCTGGCGACCTCGTCCGCGGTGAAGAACCATTGGCTCGGCCGTGGCTGGTGGGCTCGCGGCGGACTTGGTGGTAAAGGCGAGGGTGCGCTGCGACGCGAGTGTGGTCGGGGTGGCGAGGTCCTCGATGAAAGTGTGGGAGGGGAGGGAACGGCGGGGGGCACATCGCGCCTCTTGGACGGCGACTTGGATGATCGGTCGATGGCAGTGGGCAGCGGTTTCGGCGGTAGCGACGGCGGTTGATAGCCTTCTCGGGCAGGCCGGTACCTGTCGACGCTGCTCGACATCGTGTCTGTGTTGGAGAGTTGGCGGATGGGTAGGGTAGGATAGCCGTCGGGTCGTGAGATGGGCGTTTTTCTCTTGTCAGAGAATGCTCAGCGGGATGGGTCGCATTGACTGTGGCGGTTGTGGGCAGGAGTTGTGGATGGTTGGGTTGGCTTCGGTGGTTGTTGAGAAAAGACAGCGTAAATGCATTCGCGGTTGCAAACGGAGCGACCGCGAGCAGCTCTCACCATGGCCCGGTTTATCAATCGCGCTTCAACGTTATCAGGAGGCCGAGGGTGGGGCGGCGGCCTGTGCACGGCGCGGGTTTCCTCTTCAATTGGCGCCAACATGCAAGCATTGTCCCAATAGCCAGCCTCGGCGCGTCAGGGGCTGGTACCGGGCGGAACACGGGCGACAGCACCGGGCATCATTGCAGCAGCATCGCATGGATTGCAGCAGGCATTGCCGAGTCGAGGGACATGCAGTACTATGTACCTATAGACTCGGGTATGAATGACAAGCAATGCAGGCCAGGCCCTGCTTAATCGTCCCCGTACATCCCTGCCGAGTCGTTTCTCCCCCACAGCTTGACCGTCCTGTCGTGGCCGCCGCTGACAATCCACCGCCCGTCCCGGCTCACGTCCACGCTCGCAACCGGCCCCGTGTGGCCCGTCAGCGACTGCACCAAGCCCCAGTCATCCGCAGAAAAGATGTTGACCTTGTGGTCAAACCCGGCCGAGACCAAGAAGGTGCCCGACTTCTTGGGAACCTGCGCGCCCTTCTCGTCCTCGCCCGGCGGGATGCCCTCCAGGGGGTCGTCGAGGCCCTTGAACCACCTGACGTCGGACACCGCGCTCGTGTGCGCGCCGATCCCGCCCGACCGCTGCACCTTCCTGACATCCCAGCATTTGATCCAGCCGTCGGCAGACCCCGTCAAGACCCGGTGGCCGTCGGAGCCCCAGTCGAGCCCGTAGATGGGCTTGATGTGGCCGTCTGCGCCGCCGTCCAGTATCATGACCGTCCGGCCCGAGCGCAAGTCCCAGATCCGCCCGATGCTGTCCAGCCCCGCGCTGGCGAGGAGAGACCCATCTGTGCTGAAGCTCACGGCGTACACTCCGCGCGAGTGGCCTTCCTGCAGGAGCAGCTCTGTGCTTTTCTCCACGTCCCATAACCTCCACGACGTGTCCTCTGACGCGGAGGCTAGGTACTTCCCCGAGGGATGGAACTCCACCCGGCATACCCGCTGCGAGTGGCCGGAGAGCGTTGAGAGAGGCGTGTCTTGGGAGAGCGACCAGAGGTGGATCTGCCCCTCTGCGCCTCCTGACGCCAGGTTGACCGTCTGCTCCGAGACGTTGCGCTCAGGCAGAGTCGCTCCGGGCATCCAGGCGACGCCGCTGATCTTGTTCGTGTGGCCCCTCAAGGTCCGCCTGTGCTCGAGAGTGGGAATGTCGATGAGCTTGACCTGGCCGCCCCAGTTGCCCGTGGCCACCATCTTGCCGTTCGGTGATATCCTCGTCATGCTGATGTGGCGGTCGCCTGCTGTTTGACTGCCCTGGAGCTCAAAGGTCTGGAGCCGCTCCTTGACTTCTTTTCGAAACTTGACGTGGGTACGCAACGGGATAGTGGCTTCCTTCTTCTGGAACTCGATGCGACGCTTCGCTCGTGGGATCGAGTACTGTGCAATGTCGATGCGGGCCTGGAGGAGCTCATCTGTCCCCCTGGAGTAGAATTCCTCCTCTTGCTCTTCGGCTTCCTCTTCCTCTGCCCCGGCATCCTGCATCTCCACATCTGCGCCCTCCTGGCCAGCCGCGGTTTGTGTCTGTGCTTGGTCGGCGAGCAGTCCTCGCAGTCGGTCGCGCCTGTCTGCCGGGCCCTCACCGAAAAGGGTGATGGGGTGACCCAGCTCTCGGAGTTTGGCGCGCACTCGCCCATCGTCTGTCGGAACGGCAATGGAGGCCGCTAACCTCTTGCGCTCGAACTGGGACAGGAGGGCGGACGCCTTCTCGGGCGCGATGCCGGCGCCAGCGCCTGGTATCTCATAGTCGCGATCGATAGCTGTGCACGTCAGCGGGCTGCGGTGATATCGTCATGTCTACCCGGGGCGTACGTACGGATAGAGTGAAGGTCAATGCCGCCTCGATCCTGAACGCGACGAAAGTTAGCCAGATGTCGGCCGTCAGGGTGCCGGGTTTGCAGTTGTGCAGATGGGCTGCAGATGGGCGATGCAGAGACATCATCTTGGCTGACTCACCTCGGATTCGGCCTCCTCCACATACGCCCTACGCGACGGATGCATCATGGTTGCGGTTGGGCTCTGGAGCTGTCTCGATTTCGAACAGCACAAATCAGGATGATGGAGCCGTGACTGGAGCCTCAGCGGACAGGCACTGTTGCAAGAGCTGACTTTTGGTGGGGCCGCAGACGCAGGCGGGTACGGTAGCCTCACAAGCCTCAGAACCCATACATACCCTAACCCTGATGAACACTCGCTGCGGAGCCGAGAGTGAATTGAGTTTCGGAATATTACCAGTAATTTACCTGACAACGGGAGGACGGAGTCCAACCTCCGCGATTTGCCAACAAAGAACTCACAGACCCTGGAAGTGAGACACATGTCTTGTTGACGGTTTTTGGGGGCTGTGCGCCTGTAACCTGCACGAATGCCCTGCAGGTGGTTGAGGCCAACGTCATCATTGGCCGCCCTGTGCTGATGCCTTGACTTGTGTAACAACTTCCGGCCCCTAAGTTGATAGGGTTGAGCAACAAACAGGCATTTTGGAGGTTTGGGTCGTGATCTCGCAGAATGTGGAATTAAATGTGTCAAATTCCTCGGCTGTTTCTCCCTCCCCCGGCTGGATGAAAGGGCTCCGAACGTCTTTCTGGGGAAGCCGCCGCATTCCCCAGAATCCAGGGCTCGGGCCCCACTCCGGCGGGCACTTCAGGCGGCAAAACAGGGCGCATCAGGGCTGACCAGCAGATCGATCTGCGCCCGAGCACCCAGTAAGCCCGGAGAGGCCGACCAATAGACGGGCCGCAAATTTTTTTTTTTAGGTTGCTTGCTTGCTGGGCCACAGGCATGGCCGGGCAGCAGCACATGTCAACAGGCCACCAGGCGAGCCAGGCAAGGAAATAATTAAAAGGGAACCGCCACTTGCCCTCTCCTGCGGCTTTCTCCCTCTCACAGCGAACACCACCACCAGCGCCGTTCACCCCCAAGAAACCAACTTTCACTCAATGCAGATCAAAGCGACCCCGCAAGACAATTCTGCCTCTTTCTTCAAGCACCAGATGCGTGTGATTCCAAGCCACAAAGGACTGAGCCGGAATACCGAAAAGCGCGCCGACGCAGGACGACGTCGTGGCAAGCCTTGAAAGCCCGGCTGCCACACTACTGCGACACCACCACGACGGGCACTCCTGTGGAAGCGCCAGCGGCATTGCTGGGTTTCATCTCCAGGAGAATTCGACCCCTAAATCTCCCCTTTGACACGGCACCCATACGACCAGGACCACACCAGGCACCATGTTTCCCAAGGCGGCGCCCGCACTCAACACGGTGCGCGGCTTCAACGGCACTCCGGCGGCGTCTGGCGACGAGGACTCAGACTACTGCCCCACCCCGCAGCCTGGCCAGAAGACCAGTGCCAGGCGGTCTAGGAAACCCCATGCCGTCAACGATGTTGTCAGCGCAAACTGCAGTCCGTCCCTCAAGCCCGTGTTCCCGCAGGGCGGAGTGAGCGGCATTGGCAGGCTCCGGAGGCAGCTGGACGCCTTGAGCATCGGCGCCGACGCCACTCCCCCCTCCACGGCCGCCTCGTCGCGCACCGCATCCCTGACGTGCAGCGGCCGAGACAGCGGCGACAGCGGCTACAAGACCCGCAGCGCCAGCGGCATCAGCAGCGAGGATGAGACGGCGTCCCAGGGCAGCACCCACTACGAGGTCAACCTGGAGCACGACTTTGAGAGCGAGGCCAACGGCCGCGCCGTCGAGGACCCTGTTCGTCCGCGTCGTAAGATGACGGCCGACGACTTTGAGACTCTGCGGTGCCTCGGCAAGGGCACCTACGGCACCGTCCTGCTGGTCAAGCAGCGCACCACCGGACGGCTGTACGCCCAAAAGCAGTTCAAGAAGGCTTCTCTGGTCGTGCATAAGAAGCTCGTCGAGCAGACCAAGACGGAGCGCCAGATCCTCGAGAGCGTCAACCGGCACCCGTTCGTCGTCAAGCTCTACTACGCCTTCCAGGACCAGGAGAAGCTCTACCTGATTCTCGAGTACGGCCAGGGCGGCGAGCTCTTCACCCACCTGAGCACCGAGAGGATGTTTTCCGAGGAGACGGCCGCTTTCTACATGGCCGAGTTGGTTTTGGCCCTGACCCACCTGCACCACGATCTGGGCGTCGTCTACCGCGACCTCAAGCCCGAGAACTGTCTCCTGGACGCCGAGGGCCACCTCCTCCTGACCGACTTCGGCCTCTCCAAGGTCGCCGTCGACTCGGACTCGGACGCGTGCAACTCGATGCTCGGCACGGTCGAGTACATGGCGCCCGAGGTGATCCAGGGCAAGAAGTACGGCAGGGCGGTCGACTGGTGGTCGCTGGGAGCGCTGGGGTTCGACCTTATGACGGGACACCCCCCCTTCCGCGGCCCCAACCACGCCAAGATCCAGGACAACATCGTCCGCCAGAAGCTGGCCCTGCCCTTCTTCCTCAGCGCCGACGCCAAGGACCTGCTCACCCGCTTCCTCCGCAAGGACCCGGCCAAGCGCCTCGGCTCCCAGATGCCCAAGGACCTGGCCGTCATCCAGAAGCACCGCTTCTTCCGCAAGATCGACTGGAAGCGCCTCGCCTCGCGCGAGCTCAGGCCGCCCATCCAGCCCATCATCACGGACCCGGAGCTGGCCGAGAACTTTGCGGCCGAGTTCACCGAGCTCAGCCTCAGCCCGGTCGTGACCCGCTTTGCCGATGTGGAGGGCGGGTGGCGCGGCAGCTCCAGCGTTGGCGCCGGCGCCAAGGACGTCAGCAAGGACGACCCCTTTGGCGGGTTCAGCTTTGTGGCGTCCAACAGCCTGCTTGAGGAGCATGGGTTCGATCTCCGCGTCTGACGGGGTGTTTTGTCTCGGGGCGCGCGTGCGGAACTCGCCGAGTTGGTGGTCTGCGGCTTGAGGCGGCTGGAAGAAGCGAGAAGCGAGAAGCGAGACGTGCGTTTCTGGGGAGGTTACTTGGACATTGCGGGTGACGAAAGGGGTTTACAATATTTCATTTGGTAGTTGAGGTAGCCGGCGCTTGGAGCTCGATGAGTTTGAGAGCGCTTTTTGCGAGAAAGAGAGAGAAGGCGAGGGGGAGGGTGAAGGAGGGGGATGGAGGGCGGGGCGGAGACATTGGTTGCCGTTTCATTTTCCCAGTCTCTTCTTACCCTTGGCTACGGATAGAGCAGATCTCTCCTACTGGGGATAGAGAGCACAACTTGCATATGATCCTATCCACCCCTTTTTTTTTTTTTTGCAAGTTATGGTTGCTGATGCTCTCAGACAGACCTTGGTGTGCTCTATCCCCCTGGATTGAAGTAGAGACAAGTTTGTCTCAACAAGCCGAACCCCCGTTATGCTCCTTTGTTTTGCCCTTTCTGCAACAGAGAATTTGTGCATGGGTTCGATGTTGGCTTTGACTTTTGTCCCTGATGCCCCCCTGACGTTCCCGACTCTGAGGGCAACTCACCGGTATTAGGGCACAGACACAGGACGACAACGCAAGATTGAGCTGTCGCGGGTGTGTGAAAGAGAACTGAAACTGATAGTGGCGTTTGGCTAACCGGTTTGACAAGAGCTTTGCTTAGGAAGGGGATCTTCTGACCAACTTCTTGGATGTGTCCAAGCTTGAGAGTTGGGAGGCTGGGGGGTTGTCTCAGACTTTCTTTCACTTCTGGACCATCGCCAAGGCGTGCCTGCTTCCTGACATGGGGGTTGGACCACTACGCCCAACAATGAAAGCCATGTTCGTGGTGTTTTACGCCAGTATTGGGCATTGGCCCGCTGCGTATCCAGGGAAAGCAATCGAACGGGCTGGTGGCAGATGAGTGTACTGGGCCAGACCGATCATCAACTTCAACAAAGAGCCGATAACGGTCCAGGGCCCGACAGGCAGGGGTATCAGGAACGTGCAGTTTTGGCCGCTGGTGAGTCAGAAGAGTAAGTAAGGGGATGGTTGCCTGGATACGTCTGTTCCGGATCATGTGTTGGTGCGTTTCCAACCAAGACACTCTTCAGTTCTAACCCCGTCCAGGATTGAAGCAGGCGAGCAAAGAGGCCACAGCAAGTAGTATATCATTGAGAACATCCCCCTCTCTCAGATCCCACGAAGGAACCGTTTTCTCAGAATCCCAACTCTTCCAGTTACTCACCATCTTTTCCCAGAAACCTGTTTGCCGCCACGACAATAACCCTGGTTGTCTTGGAGACAGTAACTCCGGCTGTCATCGAGACAGCAAACCTGCTTGTCACCGATACCGTTCTTCATCATGGCCGACACCACCACACTGCGGCAGGTTCTAACACAGAAAAAACCACCCGTCCGCTGTTACGTGGAGCCTGGTCCAAACACCGCCGCGCCGGCGCCGAACCCAGAGACGAATAAGACCTGGCCAACCCCCACCATTACGATTTGGGACGAGTTCAGCTTGGCCAACCTCAACGAAAGCTACGGTCACATTCTCGACCGCCCTACCCCGGCAGCGTGCCTGCCATGCCCTCAGGCTAATCAAGAGCTGTCTGGTCTTTCAATCGAGGTGGAACATGACGTTCGGAAGCTGATCGGCTGGAACAACGCCCTGATGGGGCCGGCTCTCCAACTTGCAGCGTCGCGCCTCAAGCTGTACACGGGTAGAGGCCTTTACTACAGCCATTCGACCGCGGAAAAGAACAAGTCGAACAATGCTAGCCTTTTGGACCAGTTCCGTTCGTCTCAAGTTGATCATGTCATTGGGCTTGATGACTTTCCCGTCCATCACTTCGTGGTCGGCTTCGGGCGGTCAAGTTCGAAGTGGATCGGACGGGCCCTCGCGGCTCAACGTGATAACCCGACGATGAACCTACTCTTGCCCGTCAGGCAACTCGCAAATATTTGCAGGGCAGCCAAGACCCGGTATGGGTACGTCCAGACCGACAAGGAGGTGGTGGTGTGCTGCTTCAGCAGGGACGACAGCGACCGGTGGAAAGCAGCCATCATGCCGATCCCGTGGTCCCGCCATGGCCCCGAGGTGCTCACAACGGATCTCGCCCTCTGGTGGCTGTGCATGCTGGCCATGTCGAGCCCTGACAACCGCGCCATCGTGGCCGAAGGCGACATGGTCAAGATCAATGAATGGGCCATCGTTCACCTGGGCGAGGGGCGGGGCTGGGCGCGTCGACATCGCTATTCGAACTTGGAGGTATCAACGGACTCGCCGGCTCCTTCGGTGCCCTTACCGGGCAACCACGCGCTTCCTCAAAGCCACGACACCGCAGGCAGCAAGAACAAGCGGTCCAGCACGGATGAGCTCGATGTCAACGTCAAACGTCAGCGCAAACTTTGAAGTGGGGAGGGAGGGAGGGAGGGAGGGAGAGGGGGAGGGAGAGAGCGAGAAATGGGGAGAGAGAGAGCGAGAGAGCGAGCGTGAGAGAGAGAGAGAGAGGAGAAATAGATTGGTAAAGTATTTGCTTAGTTCCTTTTCCAAAGAAAACATTGGCCATCAACAGATTGCTTGTCGTGAGGGCTTCTCTCTCGTACTCCCTCTTCTTCCCTTGCTCACAACCGGCCTCGATAACGTTCCCACATTGCAAAACTCATGGCAAGCACTATCCCAAGATCAATATACAAAAGAGGGCCGTGTCTATCACTCTTTCTCCAACCTCGGAGTCTTCTTGACGGCTATCACTCCTCAGGCACACGGAAAGATGTGACCGTCCCGGTACTCCCACCCCAGCTCGGGGCCGGTCATATGGGTGCGGGTCCTGATCTTCTCGGCCCAGCGAGGCCCGCAGTTGTAGATCCACCTAGGCGGCCGAGCGGCTAGCCGTCGACGCGGTTTCGAGAGCCTCCAGTCGTACCGCCTGGGGTCCACGAATGAGTACACACACTCCCCAGCCGGCGCGCTTCTCAGGCTGTATTTGACTCGACAGCCCTCTCCGCGGGGGAACGCCGAGACGGAGATCTGGTCCTTTGGGTTGTCGTCGTGCACGATGTTCCAGTCCAACACCATGCTGTCAAAGGCCCAGAAGTCGTTGGCGGAGTAATGAAACGTGTCGAATTCCATACGGGGAATCCACTCGGGCGCGATAGATGGGTTGAGCTCTGGGTTCGTGACGAAATGCGGAGTGGTGATGGCGGTGCTGAAGTCGCAGAACTTGTCACTGACAAAGTGCCAGTACGCCGGATCGAGGTTGATGATGCCTAACTGCTGCAGGCTGATCATGTTCCGGAGGATCCTACGCGCGTCCTTGGCCCGCAGAGCCTTGCTAGTCGTGCCTAAGGCCTTAACGATGCCGCGAATGGGCGGTTCGCGGCCATCACGGCCGGGAAAACGAGAGCGCAAGTTCGATACGACCATGGGTTCGGCGGCTCCGTCGAAATTGATGTCGACGCGCCTAGCGCCGCGAAACTGGTCTGCTAATGCGCGCTCGTGCTGCTCGTCGAGGAGGATGTAGCCGAAGCACGGGACGGCCAGGTCTTCACGGCCGGCTTCTTGAAGGCGACCAAAGGCGCGGCATTCGGCACTGAACGGCTCCGAGTAGTTGTAGAAGGCGCTCATCAGTTCGCGATTCTCAAGGTCGAGGCTGCTCCAGCTGGGCACCCAATATGGCTCGTCGGTAAAGCGGAACTGCGGAATGATTTAGCCATGCTCGTAGGTCATAGTCGAGGCACTGTTCGTTTGCTTACGAGCTTCAGCGCATACACAGCCCCCAGGATGTTGACTTTGAAGACGAGCGAATGCTGGCCGGATCCGAGGAAGTCAAGGAACTCGATCTTCTGCGGGCCTTGGAAGTCAAAGGGCTTCAGCTTGGGGCCATCGCAGAGCGGGAGGGGCACCAAGTCGGCAGCCGTCTGGGGCCAGTCTGGGTACATGATAAAAGACCGAGGGCTGAGAGCCGAGGACTAGGGACGGGGGGGGCGACGATAGAACTCTGATGGCTGAGCACAGAGTACGGCGGGAGTGGCAGAGACCGACGGCGAGGGCCATCATGGCAAGACCAAGAATGCTTGGAAACGTGGGCTTCGACTTTTTGCTCTGTTGGCGCTATATATGTGATATCTTTGCTTCTTTGTTCCATGCTGCTGTCAGCCATGTTGGTTGTTTGTTCCTGTCGAGAACCCGGAACGGGCATCACTCGCACAAAGGGTGTAAGTGGCATGAATGCGGTGAGTAAGCCAGGGGCCTTTGTCTTGCATTGCCAATCAATGTAAGCCAGCCTCTCATTTCCGTCAATCCCCAACCGACACTCGAGAGCAACTCAAGCCGTCAACGCGATGCCGCCAAATATTGCCGCGCTGTCTCAGTACCAGATACGGAGATTCTTCAATCAGAACGATTCCGTCACCCGGGAGCAATGCGACGCAGAGGCCCAGCGATTCACCGGCCAGCCCGTCACTGCAACACCATCCCAGGGCGGAACCAGTTACACTGTTGAAGGGGGAGATGTCATCGTCCAGTTCCGCGTTCCAACCTCCACCCTGGACATGGGCTTCCTCCGAGATGTCGAACGAACCTATCCGGGCTTTGTGCCACGACACGAGTACAAAGGCCAGCTTGGCCAAGTCCATATTTACACCATGAACAACGTCGGAGGGTCCTGCATGTACTTGGCCCGGACCGAGCTGCAGAGCAACGACTGCTACCTCCTGCGGTCCACCCTGGACGACTATGCAAGGCTTGTGAATCCCTCCCGGCTGTCAAGGCGGGGAAACGGCCAACTAACCGAATCCTGGCAGATTCTTTGCGTCGGCATATCACAACACCCCCCCCGAGATGGCCTCTCCAGATGCCGCCCAACTGCTTGGGACGTATCTGTCGCAACTCCAGCGGCTGCGCCAAGGACTTCCCGAGCGGTTTTCCCCCATCCTTGACCAGCTCATTCACCAACTCCCTGACCTTTTTGCGGAAGGCTGGCCGCTTGTGCCCAACCATATCGATCTTCTTGAGAACAACATCCACGTGGACATGGCCACGGGAAAGATTGTTGGAATCTGCGATTGGAGAGGCGCTGAGATTTCTCCGTTCGGGATGTCGCTGGGGTGGGCCGAGACCATGCTTGGGGTTTCGACGACGAGTGGAAGCTTTTGGCGTTACCACCCGAACCACGAAGAGCTCCGAGGCCATTTTTGGGCCAGGTTCTACCACTACCTGGGAGGCGCGTCTGACGATGAGAGGCGGCGCATCGAGACCGCAAGACTGACTGGCCTGTTCCTGACTAATGGTTTTCAGGACGGCAAGCCGGCAACGGAGGAGAGCGAGGACTTGCATTTCCTCGGCGCGGTCCTCCTCGAGTGAGCTTGGCGCATACCTCGCCACGACGCGGTCCCTGAGAGGACGATCCGCCTCCAGACTGACGTGCCTGGCATCGACGGTATGAAGTGGAGCAGGGCCACCTCCATCACCGACGAGCTTCTCGCTCAGGACCAGATCCACGCCACCTTATTCAAGATTCAGGGCACCACCTTGAGCCCCTCGAGTTTTCCATGGGCCCTTCGCCCCTCAAGGGACACCACGTTCCCCCGCAGTTAATTTTCGACATGGTCGAATATCTCACTGCGCACGACCTGGCCGGCCTGGTCGCCATCGAGGTTGGCGAGTCCACCAAAACAGGGGCTTCCAGGGGCGCCAACCGCACGTCCGACCTGGAGGTAGTCTGGGGCGCCATCGAGAAGGCCACCGTTGGCTGTCCTGCCCTCTCACCGGAGGGTTGAGGAAGCCTCGAAGCCTATCCCCACGGGTTGGAACGCCCAGGATTACGATGCGGAGGCCGAGCCCGACACGCCTCCCGCAGGCGAGCATTGGAACGAGGCCTAACAGTCAGATAGCAGCGTCACTCACAAGGTCCACGTCGACAGCGTCGCTCCGGTCACTCCGGAGCTTCTCGATGCGGCCCTCATCGGCCAGGGATTTGTCGCTAGAGTCTCATTGCTTCAAGTGGCAGGGAGGCGTAGAAGGAGCATAAATGACAAGGTGGCTGGCAGTCGCTTCGTCAACGGAGGGTTCGTCCTCTTTACACTCGTTTATACACTCGTTGGCGCACACCCGATCGATTCACACGGAAAGGAGAGGAAGTAAAAGGAATAATAAGAAAAAAGGGAGATTAGAGGAAGAAAGAGAGAGAAAGGCTCTATGCCATGGCATAAGCGAGCTAGCACCAAGCCTTGAGAGTCAGATATAGTTAGTTTGCCCATTTGCACGCCACAGCTCAAGCTGGCCGCGAGCCACAGATCACCGCAGCCAGTTGCCAGCGACGCCAAGGAGCTATCATCCGTCTCTTGAGCAGCTCGCCATCGTAGATGACGCGTCCAGCACCACCGCCTCTTAGTGTTTAGCAAGATCCAGATGCCGCTCCTAGACAGCATACGGCAGCAGCCGAGTCGATAGCGCGCGGGACGGGAGGCTGCGCGACGTCCTGCTGCAGACTGCATCCGCAGGACTGCTCCGTATGCAAGCTCACGCAGATATACATCAGCTCTCAGGAAAGGGTTGCGGCCCGTTGATCAGTGATAAGCCGAAAAAGGAGGGGCGGCAGGGGGGTATAACAGCAATATCAGAGCCAAACCTGCGGGGTGCGGCTCACGGAAACATGAAACACTGTCCCCCCCCTTCCCGTCCCGTCCAGAAGGAAGGTTGGAGGCCGCCCGTCCCACGCCGACGGTGACGACAAGAAGCCACCAAAAGTTGCCGACGGGGCCCCGTGCGTGGGGTCCGATTGGGAGTGCGCTGGCCGGAACCTGGGATCTGCGAGTCCGCGCCCCCACTCTCCTCCGGGCGAGGCGCCGGACTGGCGCGCCGAGCTTCTTACTCACGACTGACAAATGCTCGGCTCGACGTGCGCGGCGCAGGATGCGTTTTGATGTCGACAAAGGGCCCGACGGGGCTCTTGGAGGAATCCAGAAGGATCGACGAAAATGCTCGGAATGCCATGCTTGGCTGTCGTAATACGCGGCCTTGGATAGGTCCGGACAATTATGGTCCTCGATATGTGCCGTGCGTAAGATATGTCCCGATATCTGCCCGGTGGGCCATCGGCTGGCTGTCTGGATACGATTTTTGAGGCGCTCCGGGGGAAAGACGATAAATAATGCTATTGTGCTGTGTGTTGTGTGGGGGTTGTTGATGATGAGCACCGGGCTTTGCCATCTCTGGAGCGATGGGACATTGTGCTTTGTGGCTTCTTCCGTGTCTCTCCATGTCAACCTCGAAGGCGGCGAGAGTCTGGACCTCCGTGGGGTGTGGACGGGGGATTTTAGCGCCCGGCTTTCAAGCATGCGCTAAGCCGGGCCCGGTCTAGGTCGCGTTTGTTCCCTGCGCAATCCGGGGTTGTCCAGGGCCTCGGTTCAGGCCCGTCTGATCCCTTCCGTCTTTGAGCATCCTCGTCAGGGACTTTCTTTGCTCCCCAGGTTCGTGCTTTGCCAACCTGGAGCCCGTTGAGGAGGGAGGCGCCCGAAAGCCCGGGGATGGAGGTTGCACGTGTGTGTCCCCCACCCACCGCCAACGCCGATCTGAGGCGGCATCGAGCGCAGCCGAGATAAACACAAAGAGACGGTCAAAGTGCCGAGTCGAGTGTGGCTGTGCCTCGATCGACGGTTTGAACGTCGGCGGTCTCTCCGCATGCCGCTCGGCAAGCTTCCCCTTCCGCCGTGGCTGCGCGGGGTGTGTGTTGCGAAGGCCGACAGGGCGCGCTGGGGCTGAAAGGGACGTCAGAGTGGTGTCAAACGGTGGTTATTCTGGACCGTGGCTGGCCCCTGCCGCCTGCATGGGAGTTCTGTTGGGTCTGCATGGGAGCAGCCACGGATGTGACGTTAGTTAGCTGCAGCCCTGCGCTGTCCCCAAGAACGAAACAGATCAGACGTGAATCAGATGCAATCCAATTCGTATAAGGCACTGATGAAGCCCTCACTCCTGCAGGTTTCACATCCCGCCCGGTTCGTCATCGCTCTTTGTGAGAATCCTGTCGCCTTCCTCCCACATTCCTTGAGCTTTGTCTCAGTTGCTTTCAAAGTCCGACTTCCCCAAACGAGTCCGAGACTCGCTGCACTCCCCTACACAAACTGCGGTGCAGCTTGTGTTTGCTGCGTCGAAACAAACTTCTCCGTGGCGGGCAAACGCCACGGTATATTCTCGCGATATAGACGAGCCGAACCGAAACACCCAAGACTTGGTTGATAGACGCTGTATCCTGCTGTCGATTGAGGCCCTCTGGCCTTCTGGCAGTACACGGTGCCATAGCTTTCTTGGACGCTCAACACACGATGAAGTTCTTCAGCCGGCCGTTGCTGGCGGCGACCGCCCTATTGTGTAAGCGCGCACTCCCAATTCTTAGCAAGACCATCCGGGGCTGACCTCTCCTGCGCAATTGCAGGCGCTCGCTTTGCGTTTGGCGATCCCGCACAAACCTGCCCGGTTGACGGCTTGTGCTATAGCATCGCCGTCCCCACGTCCTCGGCAAATACCGGGTCCGGCAACATCTACTTCCAGATCAAGGCGCCGACGACGTACCAATGGGTGGCCCTGGGCACCGGGTCCGGCATGTCGGGCTCCAATATCTTCCTCATGTACCAGGATGGGAGCGGCAACCTGACTCTGTCACCCCGCCTGGGAAAGCAGTACCAGATGCCCACGCTCGACACAAGTAGCACCGCGGCCAAGTTGACGCTCCTGGACGGTAGCGGAGTCAGTGCTGACGGCTTGACCATGACGGCCAACGTCGCGTGCTCCAACTGCCAGTCGTGGAGCGGGGGTACCATGTCGCTCTCGAGCACCAGCGCCGGGTGGATCGGTGCCTGGAAGTCGGGCCCCTCGCTGGCGACAACCAACAAGGCGGCAACCATTTCTCAGCATGACAGCCATACCCAGTTCCGAGTCGATCTGAGCCGAGCGACCGTCAGTTCCGACAGCAACCCGTTCGTGGCGACTCGCACTGCCACGGGCGGCAGCGGCTCCGGCTCCGGTTCTGGCTCTGGCAGCAGCAGTGGCAGTGGCGGCTCCGGTTCAGGCTCCGGCAATGGCGGGTCCAACTCCGGCGGCAACGTCATCGAGACGACGAGTCCCAGCCGGAGCACAGTCCTGGTGGCGCACGGCATCATCATGGCGCTTGTCATGGCCGCCCTCTACCCGCTGGGCTCGCTGATGATGCCGGCTGTCGTGAAGTGGTGGGTGCACGGCGCGTGGCAGACGGTGGCGTACTGCCTCATGTGGGCGGGCTTTGGATTGGGTATCGTGACGGCCCAGGATCGGCAGATGGTGAGTGATGCAAGCCTGGAACTTCCCTGATTGAGTCCCCTAGCTGACAACCTCGCAAGCTCTTCTCCCAAGCGCATACCATCCTCGGCACCGTCGTCGTCTGCCTGTTCGCGATCCAGCCCGGGCTCGGCCTCCTCCACCACAACCACTACCGCAGGGTGCAGAGCCGCGGTCTGATCAGCTACGTCCACATCTGGTGGGGCCGTTTTCTTATGGTGCTGGGCGTGGTGAACGGCGGCCTCGGCCTGCAGCTGGCGCAGGAGAGCAGCGGGCCGGTCATCGCCTATGCCGTGATCGCCGGCGTCGTGTTCGTGGTCTACGCCGGCTTCAAGGTCTGGAGCTACTTCTGGCTCGGCACGGGCACGGCCGTGGATGCCCAAAAGAACGAAACCACGCCGGTTGCCCGAGCCGGACACGAGTCTCTCTGATTTTTAGAGGTGGCCGTGGCCTGGACGAAGCGTTTTGATTTGGGATCATGTTATTTTTGAAAAGCGAAAGAAGGTCGGATAAACCGGGGGTTCTATGATGACGGCAAGATGGGTTGCCTTGTGTGAGCGTTTGGATTCAGCTCGATTGATGTTTCAAGATCCGGGTCAACTTCGTCATTGGCAGGGAGCAAAGCTCAAGGGGAAGCTCAGTTGCCTGCTCGAAGTGGAGCAAGAATTAGGCCGCGACTCGGAGAGCAACCTAAAGTACCTACACAGTACCTTGAGGGAAGCAAGCGTTGGCCAACGCCGGGAAGGCACACAAATAATGCACAGTAAACATGACCTCTCTCCCGGAGACCTCCACCATCAGCAATGCTGCCTAATTAAGTGCTTAATACCTACCTACTTACATCTCCATCTACTCAGGATTAAATCCCAGTGACACCAGAACGGCTCTTCTCGTAGCATCACGTGACCCCCACTGGTTGGCGCTGACGTGAACCGGTCCCTCCCGAAGCCCGGGCCAGCGCACGGGCCAGCGGCGCTAACCACCAACGAGCGAGGTCTGCAGGGCGCTGGGCCGGGGCGTTTTGAAAACCTCTCAGCGACGGACCTCCACCTTGCCCATCTCAGCAGCAGCCCACTGCCACTCGTCTCCCCCTCCCGACACCCGGCGTGTTCAATTGCAGCA
>FTCU01003433.1_pt1 | contig 17348 bp, 16 predicted proteins | sample 1639521 | NCBI WGS metagenome assembly FTCU01 (sample SAMEA3914864, study PRJEB12502) | metagenome | biome: forest; material: soil | place: USA | collected 2012-03-12 | depth 0.3 m
CCTCTCCTTCATCGACGACGCCAGCCGCATCCAGCTCAAGGGCAAGGTCGCCTGCGAGGTGCACTCGGGCGACGAGCTCGTGCTGACGGAGCTGATCCTAGAGAACGTGCTGGCCGACTACGAGCCCGCCGAGATCGCCGCGCTGCTGTCGGCGTTTGTGTTCCAGGAGAAGACCACGTCGGTCCCGCGCCTGACGGCCAACCTCGAGCGCGGCATGAAGACCATCGTCGACCTGTCGGAAAAGGTCAACGCCGTGCAGACGCTGCACCAGGTCATCCAGACGAGCGAGGAGAGCAACGACTTTGTCAGCAAGCCCCGCTTCGGGCTCATGGAGGTCGTCTACGAGTGGGCGCGCGGCATGAGCTTCAAGAACATCACGGACCTGACCGACGTGCTGGAGGGCACCATTGTGCGCACCATCACCCGCCTGGACGAGACATGCCGCGAGGTCAAGAATGCCGCGCGCATCATTGGCGATCCGGACCTGTACCAGAAGATGGCAGCCGCGCAGGAGCTGATCCGGAGGGACATTACGGCTGTGGCGAGCTTGTATATGTAGGGCGTGGTGGGAAGTATGTGGGTGGGTTGTAGGGGTGGGCTTATGATGACATGACAGGGGATTGGAAGATTTGCTGTCGGCTTATTTCAGCAACGTGGATGATGTGGGATGAGCGTGGAGTGGGTGGCCGGACAGTTTTGACGCCATCTGGGTTGATAAAAAGCACCGCTGAGGTGCTCGGGCATTTGCGAGTAACCAAGTCATTGTATCTGCATCGTACCTCGTAGTCCGATAATGCGTCTATTCCAAGAAAACCAGCAGAATCCCCCCCGCCATGTCGCTTCCTAGGAAACCAAACCAGCATGAAACCCACGCGCCCCAAACGCCATGTAGAAATATCCTCGCAGCAGCGGCCGCACCGCAGCAGAAGACGAGACTAGCTCTCCCATCCGTCCCGCCGTCATGACCCTCACACCATGTCCTCCATCTCCTTTGCTCAAGCCCGCAATGCTCTCAGCCGCTGCTGCAGCGCATCCTCAACCTCGGCGGTGGGCTCGGCGGGCTCCTTGACGGGATCGACCTTGCTGGTGGTGGCCTGGTTCAGCTCCTGGCCGAGCTCGAGCCCGGCGTCGTCGGCCAGCTGGCCCAGCAGTTCCTGCACCGAGTCGTCGCTGACCTGCACGCTGGTGTTCTGGGTCATGGCGTCCTGGTAGATCCCGTTGCTCATGGCGTACTCCTCGTTCTGGGTGCGGAACTGCTCCAGCGTGAGGAGCGTCTTCTCCGGGTTGGCGCTGCGCTGGGCGCGCTGCATCGTCTTGGACGACTGCGACATCATGGTCGTCATGCGGTTCATGGCGTTGTTGGCTTGGATCTGGGCGAGCGAGAGCTCCGCCATGTCGGCGGCCTGGTCCATCTGGGCGGCGATGGCCTGCTTGGCGAGGAGCATGCGGGCTTTCTGGGCGGCCTGGCCGGTTTCGCCTTTTTTGAGGAGCTGTGGCGGGTGATGGGTTAGTTGGTGGGAGAGACAGGGTGATGAAGGGTATAGGGAGGTAAGGCGGCAAGGCGGCAGGGCGTACGGTTTGTATCTGCTTCTTCAGCTCATTGTCCTGCTTGGTGGCCTTTTGGGCTTCGCGACGGGCTTGCTTGGCGTTGAACTACATCCACTTGTGTTAGGTTCGAATCGCGCTATTTGGACTCGTTGTCTTGCGGTGCGGCCGATGGCATCGCAGCCCGGGGAATTGCTCCGCTGAGCGCAAGCGGGGGGTGTGAGGAGGAGCGTACCCTCGCCTGGAACTCGGTCTGCATGTCGCGGGCAAGTTGTCGGTTCGACATGGTGCCTGTCGGTCTCGGTATTATGGGTGTTTTGTGTAGGGAGGAGATGCGCGATCAGGGGGCTCGGCGTGGTGGTTGAAGGGTTGCGGGCGGCGGACTGCTGTGACTTTGAGGATACGAGTTGGGTTGGTGGTGCATGATTGAAGCGGCGAATAAGGCAAACAGGCGGCCAGATCGCGCTGCAGTCAGTGGCTCGCTGGTCGGCTGAGCGGCGGGCGGGGCGCGCGGCGCAAAAGGCCGACACCTCATGGTGAAGGCGGGGCCCGGGGGCCCCATGACGCAGCGGTTGTGGCTGGTGCAGCCCCCCCGGATCGCAGGTGGCCCCTCGGCCTTATCATTGCCTCGCAGCGGTTTGTTGCGGAGCGGCAGCGAGTGGCATGCACACAGGCCCAGAAGTGGATCGGGGCAAGCCACAACACACATCGGGTCCCGCATTCAAGGCACATGGATGGACCTGGTAGACTTTTCGAGCATCGAAAGAGCATTTTTTTCACCTTGCCCATCTTCGCCCACGGCTTGACCGCCAGGTTTTTCCTCCTCTCCCCGGATACCAAACAAGACCTCGCCGCCCGTCTCTAGCCGCCCATAGCGTCGTCCAGCCGAGCTGCTGCACCGAACGGAGCACCATGTCGACAATGCGGAAACACAATGTCACGACCTTCCCTCGTCCGCCAATTGTGGAGAGGACAAACCGTCACATCCAGATCAAGTGGCACGGCCAGCTATTAGCCGACTGCCCGCCTGGCGAGGCCTACTGGGTGCTGGAGGCCCATCACGCTCCAGGTCCGTTCCCCTCCTTGGCCGTGTCCATCTTCTCCATCGACTCCATGACTCCATCGTCTCCATCCTCATCCCTCATCTCATCCTCATCCTCATCCATATCCATCATGCCTCCCGCTGCTTGATCCTTGGGTGGCAACCTGGCTGGGGACCCGACCTGGCGCAAGCAGCAAGGCGGCGATAAAAAAAATTAACTCCCCTCAAAAAAACAATGTTCGGCGTGCGACTGACTCTCCCTCCCCTCGCGCAGTCTATTACATCCCGCCCAGCAGGGTCCGGCTTCCGCTCTCGACCACGCCGCGGTCCACCTTCTCCGAGTTCCACGGCGCGGCCACGTACTACGCCATCATGAGCCCCATCTCGGCGGCCGAGATCATCAACAACCGCATCTGGTCCTTCAACGAGCCGCCCAAGGAGTACGAGGCCCTCAAGGGCTATCTCGCCTTCCATGTCGGGCCCTGGGAGTGCTACGTCGACAACGAGCGCGCCCATGCGCCGCCGGGTGACTACTACGGCGGCTGGGTCACGAGCGACATCGAGGGCCTGGTGAAGCCCCCTCACCAGTGGGGGACCGGTTGGGACGGCGTCTTCTGAAGGGATGGGGGGGTGGTCCAAGGGAACCGGCGGAACCGGCGGGAAACGGCAAATTTTCACACAAACCAAAAAAAAAAATCGCCACCACTGCCGGCAAGGGTAGCATTGGGGCGGTCAGCATGTTCGGTGTCTGAGGCGTTGGGGAACGGTCCATCATACAGGGCATGGAGGGCATTGGGCAGGGCGAGGTGGAGTGATAGACGGGCATCGGAGTAGAAAAAGTGATTTGTTTTCTCATCCAGGCCTGAGCTGGCAAAAGTCGGTCGAGCTGTGAGTTGATGTCCAGACCGCCACTCGGCCGAGCCTCACCCCCCACCCGCCCTCCGTCCACCGAGAGAAGAGGAAGAGGGCGCGGGCCGAAACGTGAACTGTCACGGCGTCGCGGCGTAATATATCTCAGGTGCTGGATGGAGCCAGCGCCTGAACCGGTAGGAAAAGAGCCGCTCCGCCCAAAACGTGGATTCCGTGCGGCGCCGCCGTCGACGCTACCCGGACGCGACGCTACCCCAGACTTCTGGCATCCGCAGCCGCAGCCGCAACCGCACCGTTCCAACGGCGGATGGAATGCGGAGAACGCGCAACTGCCCCTTGCGGATCCTCCTCGCCTTTCCGTTCTCGCTCTCCCTCTGCACATCCTCGCGCCGCATTCCGGTCCCCCTACGCAGCACTTCAGCAGGCACCCAGAGCGTGAATGCGGGCTCCACCGAAGCCGAGGGAAGAGCTTGCGAGGAAAGAAAGGGGGGCCAGGGATGCGCGGGCCGACCGCTGAGGGCCGACCTGGGGATGCGACGCACTTGCGCACTTGCGTGGACAATTGTGGGGAGACGGTCGGAGAAAGCGACCGAGCAAGCTTCGCTTGGCCCACGGAAGCTCCGAGGTCTGGGTCTCCACGGTCTGTCCCCACAACAACACAACACTTGCTGGCGAACTGACTGCGCTTCGCAACTTGCATGCTGCAAGTGTGGGACTGCTGCTTGCTGCGGTGTGGGCTTGTCGGCGCGAGGGAGGGGGGAGGGGGGAGGGGGGCAGTTTGGCCCGGGTTTGCGCCGGGCGTGTCGTGTTGCGTTGCTTTGCCCTCTTCACGCCGAGCGAGAAGAAGAGAGGCCGGGTAATTCTGCGTTTTCCAGGGAGGAGAAAGTCGACCGAAGGGAATGGGTGCGCGCGCTGTTGGTCCGCTGAAGAGGGCCGACTCAGCAGCCCTGCCCTGCTGTGTGCCGCACTGGCGCACGTGCCGCCAAGGCGCGCCAGTCCGGCGTCAAAAGGGTTTCGGAACAGGGCACCGATCGCCCCGGCGGAACTTGGAAGAGGAGTTGAGGACTGCCCTCTGCAGGCTCTGCTGGAGAGCCTGCCTCCCTCTTCCCCAGATCCGCGGGGTAGCATTCGACAAGCGTTTGGGGAAAGTCGCCGTTTCTCGGCAAAGGAAACCCAAGCACAGCAGTGTGGCATAAACCATGAGCATTCTGGGCATGGCAGGCAATTCCGTAGCGAGAAGTTTATCCAGCTGCCAGACTCGGAATGTTCCAATTTCCATCCCAAGACGAGCTCAGGGAGGGAGTGGGCGGGGATCGGGAACAAGCAAGACAACCTGGAGGGATGACGGCCGATGGCCGCCCGAGTCCAACCAACCACCAACACTAAAAAGCCGTCTTTTTGGGACAGTGTAGTTAGTGTATGCGTGCTGCAGTCAGCCAAAAGACGGACCAGAATGGCAGAGTCGTGGGTGGGCCGTGGGCCGTGGCAGGAAGACGGGCCCTTCCCCCCGCCTCCTCCTCGTCCGGGCGGGCCGCCGCAATGCCGAATGGCAGAGTCATTTTGGATTGATTGAATCTGGGGTTTTCTAGAAGCCTCACACCCGGTTCGAGCGAGTGCCGGTTAAGCGCTACGGTGGTAGTCCAAACACCGGGTGGGTGCGTGCCTGGGTTGTCTGCGACGCCAATCTGAGCGCTCCTGGATCCGGGGAAATTCAGCCTGATTTGCGGCGAGCTGGACGTCTCAGTCCCAAGTTTCGCCCAACATTCCACAGGCTTCCGCACTACGCCCGATATTGCGGCCTTCCGAACAGGGCGGGTTCGCAGCTGGCATGACTACGGAAGAGGCCCGATCAAACCTCGAGGGTCGCACACACAGTGCTTATTTGAGTCGGAATCAATAATTCCCAAATGGCAGCGCCTGCCGGAATGCAGCTCGACGGACCATCTCCGTCGCCGTAAATTGCGGCGACACTGCAGTGACACAAGCGCCAGCTCGGAATCGATGGTGTTCGACGGATCGCACATCATCGCGATAGCAGGTTGCCTGGAGCGGAGCGCAGTGGGGAGGATCGCTAAGATTAGACCCTCAATGGCATCACCGGTGTCACTGGGTATCAGATAGTCAGGCCGGTGGAGGTGGACTGATGAGTAACCGCAGTGGAGGACTCGAGGGGGGCGTATTCGGGCGCAGTCAGCGTCAGCAGGCAGCAGAAAGCGGTCCCGGGTTGGACCCCTTTGGTGTCTCGAGGGTGTGTGCTGACAGCGTTTCCAGCCGCCGAGCTGGCGATGCACCGGCTGCTGCGGCGATGCAAGCGACGCAGGCGAAGAGAGAGCAGCGACGAGACGCATGGGCGCCGTATGGGGTGCGAGTTCGACCGACACCGATCGGCGGGTTGGCGGCTGGACTGACGGCTGGGCTCGCGGCTGGACGGGATGGAATCATGGATGGCATGTTTGGCTTTGTCTCCGCCCCCCCTGCCCCCCTGCATTGGCGCAATCACTTGCCCCCTTCGGGGCCCCCCTGAGTTCGGCGCTGCTGGAGATTGCGGGCCCCATTGAGCCCCGTCGCGCAGCTCCCGTCCGGTCTCTGCCATTTCCTTGTTGGGACTCGGACGTCGCAGCCCTCGTGTGACAATCTGGGCCAATCAAAGCCGCGTGGCTCCTCTCGTGTTCCGCTTTATGTCTCTGGCTGCCTCAGGCACCCACCCCCTGCCGCATACGTGGCCAGAACATAAAAGAAGCCTGGAGCCCAGTGTTGGAGCAGCCCCTTCCCAGCTTCAGCGCTACAAGCCAGCGTGTCCTCTTCGCCAGCACAGCCAACCAGCTGCCATCTCGAGTCAACACGGCTGGCTTGACTCACAGATGGCTTCGTCATGCCTTGCGCAGCGGCCCTAACACATTCTCTGCCGACATATTTGTACTGAGGAACCGGGAAGGCGATTCGAGCTAGCCAACCCTGCCTCCGCTCTCTCCCTCTCTGCAACTCCGGCCCCTTCTTGTCCACCAACACCCAACCCTCGACAAAGAAACCCCACCCCGACCCAATCACTAAGCAGAAACAACGGGAACCAGCAACGAGGAGTGCAAAATCTAAACCATGGCCGAAATGCACTCCTGGACTCGCGCGGCGTCGCCGAGCATCAAGTTCGAGGGCTCGCCCACCGAGTCCCTGCTCTCCACCCCCGACGAGATGTATCCCTCGCTCTTCGGCACCAGCGCCTCGCCGACGACCGTCAACCCCCTCGAGATGATGTCGCCCGAGTCCCTCAACGACGACGACGAAGACGACCAGCCCGACCTGACCATGCTCGCCGGCCTGACGTCCCTCACACAAACCAGCTCCTCGGTTGCCGGCACTCCCGAGCCCGAGCGCAAGCAGACCAAGAAGAGGAAGTCGTGGGGCCAAGTGCTCCCGGAGCCGAAGACCAACCTCCCTCCCAGGTATGTAACGCTACGCCACCATCCGCCTCGCCACCGCCTGCTGACCCGTCAACCAGGAAACGTGCCAAGACCGAAGACGAGAAGGAACAGCGCCGGGTCGAGCGCGTCCTCCGCAACCGCCGCGCCGCCCAGTCGTCGCGCGAGCGGAAGCGTCTGGAGGTTGAGGGCCTCGAGCAGCGGAACAAGGAGCTCGAGACGGCGCTGCTCCAGGCACAGCAAATGAACCTTTCCCTCCTCGAAGAGATTCAAAAGTTCCGGCAGAACACGGGCGTCGTGGCCAGGGCCTCGCCCTCGTTTGAGGCCCTTCGCCAGGCGCCCGTCACATTCTCTCAGCAGCTCTTCGGGTCCCATGACGGCCACGGCGCCTCCATGGGCTCGCTCGAGCAGCTCTTCCAATCCATCCCGTCCACTACCCACAAGACTGTCAACCCCGCCTCTCTGTCCCCCTCCCTCAGCCCCATCGCCGAGGCGACGGACGAGCTGGACGAGTTGACGACAGCCGCAACCCCTGTTGCGGATGCCTCCACCATGGCCCAGGCCAGTGCTTCCCCCGATGCGACACAACATCCTGCAGCGGTGTTGTGCCAAGACCTGCAGTGTCGGTCGGCGGAAGCACCAGCCTCGGCGTGGCAGTTGGCCTCCCAGCAGTCGCTGCACCCAGCAGTATCCCTGCTCCTCCCCCTCCAGTTCCTACTGGCCTGCACCTCGGCGATGCTTTCTGCATGCCAGAGGCCCTTGACGCAGATCGCTATCTCCTTGAAAGCGGGCTCCTCTCTTCGCCCAACTCAACCGATTATGAATACGATCATCTGGCTGGTGACGACACCGCACCGTTCCCGTTCACGACCGACTTCGACATCAACGACTTCATCACCGACGGCGAGCCCAACGTCGCGCCCAGCAACGAGCAGCAGCCGCAGCACCTCTACGGCCGCTCCGTCGCCGACTCGTCCCTCTTCAACCCTGAGGCTCCGAACCCTTCGGAAGATCCTTACCTGCAGCCCCACTCTGGCGCGTCCCTTGATGGATGCGACGATGGCGGTCTTGCGGTTGGTGTCAACTGAGGGGAACACGGTAACCCGGGTTTCTGAAGAGGACGGCTCGGCCACGGCAGCGGCTGCCCGAGAGTCGCAGCAGCAGTTGCCCCGTCGCGGGCCGGCCGGTTGGCTGAACGGAGCCCCGCTCCCGTCGAAGGAGGTCCTACTCACCCTCTTGTGGGTCCTCAGAGTCGAAGAACGGAGGCTTCAGATCCGCGAGCAGGTCAAGACCGCCTCGTCGAAGCCCGGAACACCTTGTGTCCCCACCACGACACCAACGATGAACAAGACAACCACTTCCTACGTCTTGAAAGTATCTCAAAAGCGTATTCGCGAAGAAGAAAGCCGCTTGTCCTCGCTCAAGAGGCGGCGCTCTCAATGACACGATTTGTATGAAACAATTTGGGCTGGGTTGGCATAGCATGGCGAAAAGGAAATTACTGGGGTTGGTTAGCGTTGTTTTCTCGAGCCGAGTCACACCTCGAGCTGCTGTACTATGTATCACGATTCAGACAATTGAGCTTGGCCTTGATATCCTGATTGTTTGTCCCTGTGCCTTCCTTGCTCGTGGTCTTGCGTATGTGTAGCCTGGTGTTTCAGGAACATGTGTTCCGGTACGCGTGCCCGCTACGGCCCCTGACTGTTGTCGATGTAGAACCACTCGGGGAGCTTCAGTTTCAGAACGACGTCTTGTTTGAGACAAGGCGTACCAGTACCAGCACCTCGGCCAGCACTGTCCCGTCTAAACAAACCACACAGCACCGCTGTCTTGCCATGCCCGCCTCAAGAGGCGCGAATTGGCCTCTGTGACAGAGTCACTCCGCACTGCTGTCTTGATGAGTGACAATCAGGGCAGACGTGTTTGATTTGAACCAACCTCTCCTTGCGTTCTTCCGGAGATGGCGGACTTGGTTCAAGTTAAGCCGAAGTTGGGTAAAGACACACCAGTAGCACCCTCGCCTTGCTGTGGGGCGAAAGCGCTTTACTTCGTCTGCAGTCCATACGCTGCGAGCAACTCCCTCCAGTTCTCGTTGCTGCTTGCCGTGAAGATCTGCCGTTCAACGGTCGACATCAATGTTGGCCGCTATTCACGTTGAGATTGGTGGAAATTGGATGGTGAGGGGAACATGCATTCAATGTTACGGGGTGCTGCTGTGGAGTTGATGTTTTCGACTACTGTCCTACCCCAAGAGGAGGTAGGGGTACATTTGCCGGCTGTTGGTATTGGAAGGTATCAGTCGACCCCCTTTTCTAAGGGCTGGGAGGTCAAGTACTTTCAGCTACCCGCGCCGAGTCTTCTCGGTGAGCAGGAGGTCCGTGGTCTTATGCATATCCAGGAGGAAAATAGACAACCAGAGATGGGCAGCCTCTTGCCGCGGTTTCTTTGACCCTCCGCCTAAGGTACCTCCGTGGTTGTCTTGTTACCCCTTGTTCTATGAGAATATGAGAGACAAGATCTGCCATTAGCCATCCTGTGGCCTCTCAGCATCAACATCGCGAAGCCACGATGAAGACTCAGAGCGTAGTAGGGGAGTGGGTGATGTTAAGGGGAGCCAACGAACCGTTGAATCATGGAACGGGAAGTACCTTAGGTTGCCCCCCATCTCCGCTCTTCCGCTCATGTCGTGAAACATCGGGGAACCCGTATGTAGCATCCTGATTGTATAAATATTCAGACTGCCGGTTGCTTGGTCGAGGACACTTGCGTGTGCCGTCTCTGCCCCGCTTTCCACACCCATACCTCACGAGGAGAGGCAGGGGACAGTAATGGGGTGGCGTTCGACCCGCCCATTACTCCTTTTCTTCCCGGCCCCCATATTCGGTGGCTCTCGCACTAGTGCAAGGGCTCGCCTTAGTGTGCGTTGCGGCTCTTCTTAGTGACTTATGGGTCATGGTTGAGGAGAAGTCCCCTTCCTAGGGGTGGATGCATGGTATTGCCCGGCCAAATGTTGAAAGTAATTGTCGCGCAGAGCTGACGGCCATGCGTCATTACAATTTCATTTTCAAAGACAGCTCTGATTGCCCCCGCTTAGGCCGCTCATGGACAAGAGACAGGCAGACTTGTCGGAACCCAGTTGTGTCCGCCGGTGGGCTGTGACGGTTGCACAACCTCCCACGGCCTGCAAGGAGACGTAGATGCGGTCGAGAGAGAGCTTGCAAGATATCGAGTACCCCTGTGCTAGCACATCTGATCTAGACCGGCAATATGACCCCTCGTTTCTCCAAGAACTTTGACAGCCCGAATCGACACATAGGAATCCTGATGAACGCGGGCCCCAATCATGGCCTCGCGATCGCCTCATGTTTGCATTGCCGTCGACTTCAAGCCCTTTTTTCAGCCGCCGTGACACAGGCATATCCTCTCCTTGACGAGTGAGGGGTTCCCAAAGGTGCATACAGGCTCGCATCTCAGAAGAGAGGGGTCTGCGGGGGAGGACAACGACAGAGGAGTGATGCGCGGCTTGGTGTCCGCTAGACGGCAAAAATAAGTCAACCGGAGTTGCAGATAGACGTCAGTGAATAAGAAATGAAGAGGGGGTTCGGCAAGACTCAAATCCGGTGGGTGGTTGTTGGGATATAAGAGGTGGTCTCTGTCCCTGGAGATCGTTGTTGTCTGAGGCGTGTTTGGTGGACCGGTCTCTCTCGAAGAGGCTGATCTTCGTGGCCGAAACCCAAGTGTTGGAACAAAGTGCTAGTTTCAACATGTCGCTGCTGCCTGAAGAGTTCGATATCATCGTGTGTGGCGGTGGGAGCTGTGGGTGTGTGGTGGCAGGGAGGTATGGACCGTGGCCCCGAGACTGCTGCTGTTAGGAGCTCACCTAATGTATCTTCTCCATCCTAGGCTGGCCAACTTAGACCACAACCTCAAGGTCCTGCTCATCGAGGCCGGGGAGAACAACCTCAACAACCCGTGGGTGTTTCGCCCGGGCATCTTTCCCCGGAACATGAAACTAGACTCCAAGACGGCAAGCTTCTATGAGTCTCGACCGTCCAAGTGGCTCAGCGGCCGTAGCGCCATCGTTCCCGCTGCCCACATCCTTGGCGGCGGGTCTTCGATCAACTTTATGGTCAGTAAAACCACTGTGAACCCGTTCCTAGAGAGTTCAAGTAAGCTGATTCTACCTCAGATGTACACTCGGGCTTCCGCATCCGACTATGACGACTTCCAAGCTAAAGGATGGACGACCGAGGAGCTTCTTCCGCTTATGAAAAAGCACGAGACGTACCAGCGTGCCTCGCACAACCGAGACACGCATGGGTTTGAGGGTCCCATCAAGGTCTCTTTCGGAAACTAGTGGGTGACTTCTTGTTGCTTGTTTCCAGCCACATCACGTTAGATGCTGATTTTTGGCAAAGTGCGTATCCGATCAAGAACGACTTCCTTCGGGCTGCCGAGTCCCAGGGAATCCCGGTGGTTGACGACTTGCAGGACCTTCGAACTGGGCATGGTGCTGAGCAATGGTAAGCCGCCAGGATGAAGTCGGCACCATATGTAACTGACTTGTCTTCTAGGCTCAAGTGGATCAACAGAGATGTAAATGACCCTCCCGGGATGAATTGCCTAGTGATTTAACCTGTATGTCCAGACCGGTCGCCGCAGCGACAGCGCTCATGCGTACATCCATGCCACCCGCGCTGTCCATTCCAATCTGTATCTCGCCTGCAACACCAAGGTCGACAAGGTCATCATTGAGAACGGCCGGGCGGTTGCCGTGCGGACCGTGTAAGTTCCCTTGTGACCTCGGACTCACTGCCCTTCATCCACTGACCAACTTGACAGCCCGACGAAGCCAATCGGCAGCGTACGTTGTCCTGTCGGCAATATCTGTTCCTCCGCCCAAACTGACGTATCAACAGGACCCCGGAGTCCGCGTTTTCCGGGCTCACAAGCAGATTGTGGTGTCTGGCGGCACCATGTCGTCTCCCCTAATCCTCCAGAGATCCGGGATTGGTATGACGGCCTGAATCACGGCCGTAACATCTAGAAGCCCCTAAACTGAGTGACTGCTCTAGGTGACCCCGACAAGCTCCGCCGCGTCGGAGTCAAGCCCATCGTCGACCTCCCAGGCGTCGGTCTCAACTTTCAGGACCACTACCTGACCTTCTCCGTCTACCGGGCCAAGCCGGGAACCGAGAGCTTTGACGACTTTGCACGCGGAGACCCGGAGGTGCAGAAGCGTACACAAACAATATCCTCCCCACCTGGCTCATCGACCCGGTCATGCTGACTTTTCTTGTCGTTCCAGGCGTCTTTGAGGAGTGGAACATCAAGGGAACCGGGCCCCTCGCAACCAACGGCATCGAGGCCGGCGTCAAGATCCGCCCGACTGCCGCCGAACTCAAGGAGTTTGAGTCCTGGCCGACTCCCCACTTCAACGCCGGCTGGGATTCCTACTTCAAGAACAAGCCCGACAAGCCCGTCATGCATTACAGCGTCATTGCCGGCTGGTTCGGCGACCACATGCTGATGCCTCCAGGTAACTTCTTCACCATGTTCCACTTCCTCGAGTACCCCTTCTCGCGCGGGCACACCCACATCACCTCGGCCTCGCCCTACGCCGCGCCCGACTTCGACGCCGGCTTCATGAACGACGAGCGCGACATGGCGCCGCTGGTGTGGGGGTACATCAAGTCGCGGGAGACGGCGCGGCGCATGGACGCGTACGCGGGCGAGGTGCAGGCGATGCACCCGTTCTTCGCGTTCGACTCGCCCGCGCGCGCGCACGACCTGGACCTCGAGGACACGAACCGGTATGCGCTGCCGGGGAACGTCACGGCCGGGATTCAGCATGGGAGCTGGAGCGTGCCTGTGCCCAAGCCGGAGGAGGCGCCCAAGGGGCGGGAGGTGGTGAGCAGTAGCCGGAAGGAGAGGAGGGACGAGTTGAAGTATGAGAGGGAGGATGTCGAGGCCGTGGAGGAGTGGGTGAAGCGTCATGTCGAGACGACGTGGCACTGCCTGGGGGTACGTCGATGTTTTTTCCCCTTTCCCCCTTGACCGATGAAGCAATTGTTGACGGTGTGTGTGTGTGTGTGTCAGACATGCTCCATGGCGCCCCGGGAGGGCAACAGCATTGTCAAGCACGGTGTGCTAGATGAGCGCCTGAACGTGCATGGCGTCAAGGGCCTCAAGGTGGCCGACCTGAGTATCTGCCCTGATAACGTGGGCTGCAACACGTAAGTTCCAAACGCTAGCCCGGCACATGACACTTGTGAAAGCCAGTTGAGGCTTCGACGCTCACATGTTGGTTGTTTCAGGTACTCGACGGCGCTGTTGATCGGCGAGAAGGCGGCGGTCCTTGTCGCCGAAGACCTAGGCTACTCGGGCGCCGCCCTCGACATGAGGGTGCCCGATTACCATGCCCCGGGTGAAAACCGGCTTGCTTCGAGGCTGTAAGGAAACCCGAAACTGATGGGTTCTGGTGGGTGATGAGTTGGTTGATCTTCGTTCGTCGTCTTGGAAAAACATCGCTCCTTTTCATGCCATGTGTGGTGATCTCGTCTGTTCGGAAGCCGCCTGTCCTTCATTTCTATTCACTGGCGGTCTGCGGTTCACTTAAAAAAAAACAACGACATGTTTTGCTCAATTATATGCAGGAACTTATTGGGGTAGTGTTACACGTCAAGCAGGTATCGTACATGTCAGTAGTAAATGACTCGAGAGAATCCCCGCCCTCATGAACTGGTGCTGAAATGATAGCCCTCCCACAAATACTCGTAATCCTCCAAGATCCCGGCAAGCAGCCCCGGCATCCGCCGCCGGACGCCGGCCACCATGCCCTTGGTGACATTTTCGTAGAAGGCGCCGCGCATGGCCCACCACCCCATGGCCCAGCCGCGACGGCTCCATTCTTCGCGCTCAAGCGGCGTCGTCCTCAGCCCCCGATCCCGTAGCTGGCGGGCTGCGAGCTCCACGCCAACCCCCAGGAGCCATGGCCCCCAGGCCTTGCGCTTGTCCTTGCTCCGCGCAAGGGCCACGGCAAAGACCAGAGGGGCTAGGATGTGCAGGACCTCGGCGGCCTGGGCACGGCCCTGGAGTTGGTTGAGCAGCGTGGCGGCGGGCTTGATGTCGTCGGCTGTGAGGACCCGCGACAGCAGGTACCCGCTCGTGTCGCCGGGCGCGGGAAGGGACGGGAGGGTCATGCCGGTGCGGGACATGGTCCACTCCCCGTTGGGGCCGACCGGTGTTGGGTTTCCGTGACGAGGCGCGGATCCATTCGCAGGTCCGCGTGGCCGGTCCTCGTCGTCTTCTTCGAGCTCCCCGAACTCGGACTCGTCTTCGTCGGCGGGCGCGTCCGGCACGGGTTCCCGCTCGGGTAGGATTGGCGTCACGAGCGGGCGTGACCGCGTTATGCACATCAGCAGCAGCTTGCACACGGCCTTGATGGCCTCGAGGAGGATGATGACACGCCAGCGTGTCCGCTCGCCGCGGCGCTTGGCGGCCATCTCGCAGAGGAGCTCGACATAGTGAACGATCTGCAGGACGTAGGCGACGCGGCGGTAGAGGGCGCTCTTGAGGGTCCAGAAGCGTGTGTAACGGCCGCGCGGTGAGGGCGGTTGTGAGAGCGACGGGGGTAGGGGGAGTTTCGTGAGGGTGTGGGCGCGGCGGAGCAGGGTGTCGTGGTAGAGAGAGAGCAGCTGGACGCCGCTGTGGATGGACTCGGAGGCGATCTCGGCGTCGCGGAAACGGCCTGCATGCGACGTCAGCAATCACTCGGCCGGCTCTGGGGGGGAAGCCTTCTCGCCCATACCAGGGATGATGTAGGTCAGCGATCGCAGGGTCGACTCGATCTGCGACACCTGATGGGCGTTCTTGGTGATGAACTCATCGTACATGTGCACCCAGTGTGACGGCATCGCCAGTGTGTTTTTGATGGCGGAGCGTTTGGCTGGGATGAACCGGCGGGTCTCCTGGTGCAGGTCGGAGGGGCTCATCAGAGGGGATGGGAACGGAGGAGGAGCGCGACCTCAGCACCCAATCGCCCAATCGCCCAATCACCAGATGCCAGCCACCAACAGGGGATGCAGGGACGCGACAAGGGACTGGGCTCGTTGTTTTTCTCGTGTGGTGGTCTGCGACATGAGTAGAAAGAGCCAGGAATTGCCGTCTCGGGGGTATTGGATGTCGGGCGTAGAAAGGAGTCGAGGAGAGTGAGGTTGGCGTGCTCGTGTTGGGTGTGTTGCTCGCAGGTTCCAGGTCGAGTCCCGTCACAGGGGGAGGCCAACCCCGACAAGTGCCATGCCTCGGCTGCGGGAGCTGGCCCGAGCTGGGAACGGCACAAGGCGACCTCCAAGTGGGCCCACAGGCCAGGGAGTAAAACTTATTTGAGGACCGCCGTCACAGTGGGCTCACAGCGTCCACCATTGCACTCCGGATATCACAGCAGAAAAAAAGAAAACAAAAAAGGACGCGCTTGAATTGCCAACCACCAAACACTAATGCTATTTCTGCCTAAGCCGCCGCCCTCAGCTTGGCAAGCCTAGCCCTCGTGCCCTCGATGATGGCCTCCTCGTTGTAGATGGACCTGACGCTGGGATGCGCCGAGACGGCCTCGAGCCACTTGCGCGTGTTAGGCGCCTTCTCCTCAATCGCCGCCCACAGCGCCGCGGGATAGATGCCCGCCCCGGTCAGGCCCTTGAGGCGGATGGCGAACGACCCAGTCAGGACCTGCAACTCGTCAGCATCTGTTCTTGTTTTCTTTTTGTCAATAACGCGACCCTCTTACCTCGGCCAGCGTCAGCTTGTCGCTGCCGCCGAAAAAGGGGCTTGCGTCCGCGAGCTGCGGCTCGACCTCGTTGACCAGACCCGCGACCACCTTCTCGACGATGGCGTTCGTCTCCTCCTCCGTCACGGGCTTGAAGATGCCAAACAGCGGCGTGGTGAACTTGGAGATGTACGCATCGACAAACAGCGCAATGCGGGCCCGCCGGAGCGCACCCCCCGGCGCGTTCGACGCCGGCACCAGGTCCGACGGGTAGGCGTCGGCCAGGAACTGCGCCACGATCCCGGACTCGATGATGATCTCGCCGTTGTGCGACAGCGCAGGAACCAGCCCGCGCGGGTTCACCTTGAGGTACTCGGGAGTCCGCGGCTTGTCCAGGTCGATGATGACCTCCTCAAACGGGATCTTGAGCTCCTCCAGCACAATGTGCGCGCGGTGAGCCCCTGCACCTAAGTCAGTTGCCGTTGTCCGCCGCGCCGAGCCGAGTGCCTCAGGCTGTTCTTGACATGCTAAGGGTGCTTACACGGGCAGCGGTGGTTGGTGTAGAGGATGAGCTTGTCCTGAGAAGCCATGGTTACTGTTTGAGTTGCTGGTTAGGCTGCTGGATCTTGTTGTGCTTGCGGTTCTTGCTGCGGACGGCCTATCGCTAATGGTAGATGAGCTGAAGTCAACTCATGAGCCATCTGATAGAGCGCGGTGCCCACCGTTCATATACATGTTCCCCGCTGACATATCAGGAGTGGCGTCATCGATGGCGCTATCTCCAACATGGTTTGAAGCACCATCACACAGCATGCCGGCTCGGCTTTAGCGGAGAAGGCGCAACAATAACCATCCGCTAACGCATAATTACTAACAAGCACGCCAGTTCAGGCGGGGTTGCCCAAAGTCTCCGGGTGGGGGAGAATAGCACAAACGACATATCAACCTAACCGAGAGCGGAACCAGACGAGTGACGATGCCAGTGATTTGACAACACAAGAGAAAAGCCACCAACCACCAATCCACTGTTGCTGAGGACTCTCAGTGTGGCCAAAGACCGGGAACTGTGATGCACTCTTTGCTGCCTCGCAGTATGGGTGATCTTCAGAAAAATCAATGACCAAGAACTTTCCGCAAATACGCCGCAGTCCGTCCCATGGTATGGCTTGCCAAGACATTATTCGGGGAGATCTGTATCCGTCCGTGTCTACCATTCGGGGTTAGTCATGCGTTCTGCAAGTGACAGGAGTTTAGCTAGAATCGTGGGTATCAATGGCTTGCCACAGTTACCAACTGGAAACAGTAAGGAAGAGGATATACGGATATGGTAATAGCTACCTTAATTAACAGAGCAATCGTTTCTCGTTGGCAGCCGCCTTTTGAGCGCATCCCTACCAATACTGGCAATCAAATTCAAGCGACTAATTATTGCCTCTACCTTTCACTCGTCAACCTTCTGTATCTTTGCCTTCGCGTTCTCTCAGTTTGCGGCACCCCGTTTTCTCTTATATCCCGATCACGTTCCTACCTTATACATCGTCTTCCCTCCAGGCAAGCTCCGCCCTCACACCCGCATCTGCGGCGCCTGCAGAATCCTGTTTTCAAGTCTCTGTAACGTATTTTATAAGCGAGTGGGCCATATAAGTGAATGGGCCACTTCTCACCACCTTGCAACAACCATCCTCAATTGCTACACCACAACACTAGGAAC
>FTCU01000612.1_pt1 | contig 17322 bp, 18 predicted proteins | sample 1639521 | NCBI WGS metagenome assembly FTCU01 (sample SAMEA3914864, study PRJEB12502) | metagenome | biome: forest; material: soil | place: USA | collected 2012-03-12 | depth 0.3 m
GCCACGTAGTGCAGGAACATGGGCTGCTCAGCCAGTTGTTGCCAGCCTATGCCCGTGGTCGAGCTGAGCGCTTCTCTCGCCATCGCGGCCTGTATCGTCCCCGTCGCCCTCGCGAGATCTCCCGATGCCAAGCCCATCCCCGCCTCAACCCAGTGAAATTGACTCGCCTTGCTGACCTTTTTCTTTTCCAGCAGCCGCACCATGTGCCCCACTGCCTTCTCCGCGTTCTTACTTTCTCCCTCCCATTCCTCCGTCACAAACACATCGCGATAAATCAGCCAAACAGGTTCATGCAGCATCCTCCTCACTGAGACGCAGAATCCTTCCACTGCCCCCGACTCCCTCTCCAGTGCAGCCGCAAATTGATCCTTCACTTTTAACATCGCAATCGACTCCTTTTCCCTGTTCCATACTCTCGCCAACCGCTCCGCGAGATCCCCAGCCCCACCACCGCCCCAAACCTCAGCCAAAAACTCATCATCGCGGATTCTCTCCGCTGCATTTCGGAGGCACTCCACGGGGTTGAGCCGGTCGTGTCCCACCGCTAATTGCATCACGCAGCGCGACCACGCCATGAGAGACACGTAGTGATGCCGGCGCATGATGTTTAGGCTTATCTGGTCTGTGGCGACTGGGTCGGTGGCCAGGTGTCGTTCATAAAGGCTCTTAGCGCGCCGCAGCAGGCGCAGACTCTTGGCGGTGGTGGCGGCGGCGTAGAGGAGCTCGTGATAGGTGACTTCGTCCTCGTCGGGTAGGACACCGTTACTTCCGGCGGCGTCCTTCCAGCGATCGACGGCGTCCAGCGCCGCCGACACAACCGCCGCTTGGCCGGTGCCGTGCAGCCGCAGCACGTCCCTCTCGAGGCACCACAGCGTCCACGTGTGCTTCATGATCCCGTGCAGGTCTGCAAGCGTGGGAATCTGCGCGGGCCGGAACAGGTCCACGATCATGTGGACCTGCAGGAGGTACGCCCGGAGGTGGGGGACCAGGGTGAGTCCCTGGCGCGGGTTGCTCCAGGCAAAACCTGCCATGAGGGGATTGGTGCAGTCGAAGATGCTGATACCCATGCTCTCCATTTCTTCGCGAGGGTTGCCGTCTTGGGCAGCCCAGCCTATGGCTGTGATGCGCCAGTTGTGAAGATGGTCGTCGTGCTGGGGGCGGCGATCGTTACCCCAAGAAACGCGGGTCCAGTCGATGCAAAAGTCGTAATCCCAAATCAAGGATTGGCGGACGAAGGCACAGCGGGCCTGGTTCCAGTCGTCGGAGACCCCGTCCCCGTCCTCGCCCAAGAGGGCGCGGGTATAGAGGGTGACTAGAGGGTGGATATGGTAGCACCGGAGTGTCGCGCTGTTCTCCTTGGTGATGGTGGCGTGGCTCAGGATGCCAGCGAGAGTGAGCTTGGCTTCGATCCTGGGCCAGTGGGTGCGCATAATACGTCCCACTGGGGAATTGGCCGCCCAGTCCCGAAATCCCTCAGACAACCAGTCCCAGACAGTACTTGCTTTGAGGTGTGGTTGAGAAAGAAAACAAAAATACATGGTCAGGTCCTTTGGCATCAGATTCCAAAAGGGGGCAAACCAGGGGATGGAGATGTGTGATGTCTCGGGGTTGATCAAGGGCTCGACGCAGGCATGAAGGAGTGACAGGTGAAACCGGGACTTCGGTAGTTCTCCAATCGTCCCACAAATATCGTAGAGAAGTGTGTTCAGAAAGGCCTCGCCGCTGTAGTCCACACTTTTCAACTCAGGGACGACGAGCTGGATCGCCTCTGGGTTCCCCTCAACTAGGATAGCAGCGCGTCGTAGGGACTCAATATTTTCTCGTCGGTGAAATGACTCTGGCAACTCCTTTTCGGTTTTGGCCGCCAACTCGTGGAGCAGAGTCACCGAGTCCAGGACGCCCAGGCCATTGAGGTGGTACCTGCATTCGTCAGGGTCCGAGGGGAGGTGTGCAATCGAGGTTGTGTCCTGACGAGAGGCAATAATGACGATAGACTTCCGGCGAGTGGCTGCATCAATAAATCTCCGCAACTGTCCTGGCAGTGTTGTTTCGCAGCGGATCCTGTCAGGCACAAGTGGCGTGTCAAAAACCTCAGCGCTATCGAAGATGACAAGGTACCTCTTGTCTTGCTCCTGAAGCTTTCTGATGACCGCCTCTTCAGAGCACTGCGATGGGCTGAGTGACTTGGGGAGGCGGGAGTGGTGACGGCGGTTGGTGGCGTTACAGGGTCGGCATCCCCGATGCTCATGTTGGCGGCAGCAGGTAGCACGCTGGCTTCCTCCTCTGTCGATGTAGTATCCGAGATGCCCTCCAAGGCACTGCCCAAACCCGAATCTGGAAAGCTGAGTCCCGCCAAAGGCCCAGGCGGACATCGGACCATGAGCCCGAATCGGTTGAAAACGAAACCAGGAGGAAGATCTTCGCGAGTGAGGTTGACGAACTGTAGTTGGACCTTGTCTGGATCGCCTTCTTTGACAAACGGTCCTTCGTCCCTTTACCTCGCTAGGTTTTGCAGGTCTACTGGCTCGATAGGGTTGATCCCGTCCTTGATAGCTCGACGCCCGGGTATCTGAAATCGCCAGAGTAGGAGTTGGTTCAGCTTCCGTATTCCGTTGTTGCGGGTGTGGTCCTTTATTGCAGGTGGGAATTTGTTGCAGTAAGACTGCCCTTTGGAGGCCAACTGGTAGTGCTGAACGAAATCCTTGCCCTATTGCAGGCTGATCGCCTGTAGAGGCGGGAGAAGCTTGCGTATCGCGACCGAACCATCTGCGGCAACGCCTACAAATCGGTCCCATCTCGCTGAGCCATCCTCCTGCGTCATCCTCGGCTGGCTCGACCGTGGCCGTGCGTGCTCTTTCCTCCCTCTGTACGCAGGACATTCGGCCGACATGACATGCTCGAAGGCGGCTAGCCAGAGGACCAGCCTGTCACTTTCCTCAAGCAGCTCATCGCGCTTCTGCGCACACTTGTCGAATTTCGCGGCGTCAGTTTCGCAAAGGCGAATCTCCTGGCGAAACTCCTCGACTAGCTGGGCTTCGTGAGCGGTCAAGAGAAGATCAACTTCGTATTCGACGGCAGGGGCGCCTGCGGCTAGTGGCGGCGATCGACGGGGGGGGTCCTCGAATTGGCTTCTTGCATCCTGCTCAGCCATGACTGTTGTTACGCAAGTGTATCGGCTGGTTCTGTCGCAAAGTTGGCTGTCATAAGTTTCTGAGCGGTGTTGATGACTGCGCCCTGACATTCATGTCAACCTCTTGCGGGGTACACATGTTGTTGGGCAGCCTTGTGCCAACCCAACAGGCGTTCATTTTGGGTTAGTACAAAAAGACCCACAGCGACTCGTCGAAATTCGACCAGTTGCTGTGGGTCGTGAACCTTCATGCTGATTGGCCAAAGGGAGCAGCAAGCGGCCCTCGTTTTCCCCTTGGCACCAGCGACGGAATCCTTGGCAGCAGCAGCAGCACGACCATTACCACTGCCATTGCCAACAGCATCAACACCACACCACAACCGCCGTCACTACTACTACAGTACCACTACAACGACCTTAACACAGAACCACAAAATACTCGACATTTTCATTTTTATGGCTACACAAATTCTATAACTATACATAACTAGATGAGTATGAAATACACTCTTCAGCCCTCTAAAGTAGAACCCTCTCTCCATTAGGTGCTCGATTCACCCAACGACACAAACTGGCACCTGCTGGCTGCATGTTAGCGTAAGAAACGCAGTCGCTAAAGTGCCCACCTACGAGGTATGGTATATGTTGATGTTGAACTGGGCCAAGAGCCTCCACGCGCGACACTTGGTCCTGCAGCCAGCCGTTGGCTGGTTCGTGAGATCTGCGAGCGCCCTGTTCCTGGGGATGGGATCATTCATCATTCGCACCTGCGGGCCCGACGACCTCCGGTCGCCCTCCAAGAGTCTCTCAGGCACTCCTCTGGGGGCCGATGATGTAGTGGCGCGACGGTGGGTGACGCTGTCGATCGGCATTGCGCGATTGCGATACCGGGAAAAGTCACTTGGTCACGTGAGGTTATTGCTCTGCGACCTGCAGGGCGGCATCTACCAGCACGAGGAGCCGCAGCATCAACCGGGAGGGCTCGCCTGCCTCTCTCTGATCGAACAGTTTCAAGCGCGCCGAGCCCACGCTGCACCAAGTCTGGAGCCCGCCTGCGATAGCTCAGGCTCGGTCTCTGGAGACCCGTCTTTGGAAGTAGGTCTCGCCGACAAACTCGTAGTGGCCGAGGCCGCTCTTCGGGCGCGGGCGGAGCACATAGGGCGTGAGAGCGCCTCGGAACAACACAAACACGTCCCCCGGTCGAGCCGAGCAGGGCCCCATGCCGACATAGCACTTGTTTTGCGTGAGGTACGGCTTCTTCCCGCGCATCAACTGGAGGCGGGATGACAGGGGCTACACCGCCCTTAGCGCCACCAGCTGCTGCAAGCGTTCGAACTGCGCCTCCGATGTTTGGGGATCTGCAACGTCATTGGCGTCGACTCCGTCTCCTGCCAGCGCTGCTTTCAAGGTGCCTAGCAATCAGAATATTCGCGTCTGCGCCGCAGCGTTACCCGCCTTCTGAGCTGAATAGCGGTGTCGATGCAAGCCACCAATGAGTTTTCTCCGATAAGCAACAGCCACGAAACGAGAACCGGTGGTAATAGTGGCGCAGCCCGGGTAAATGGTGCCCAACGGAGCCTAACTGAACGCCTCGCCATTGCACATTCACGGCTGACAGTATATCTGTGGCCATATCTAGGTATGAGAGCTGCCTCTCGCGCGCAGTTGAGGTATTCTACACCAGAACCGTAGAATAAGAGGGCGCAAGGACGAGCAGAGAGAAAGCCGAGTTGGGGTCCTGCGTCAGCTGAGCCGGCGGAGATTCAAAATACCCGGTTGTGGTTGCTAAGGCCCGCCCAGGTGCAGAGCTTCGAGCCGGGCCGGCATCTTGGTGGCTTGGAGGCGCAGGGAAACTCAGCCTCACACGCGCAAGGCGAATTCAGAATGGGCTTGTCACACTTTGGGCTCTCGGATGAGCCAATAAAGCGATGGGTTATATACCTAAGTATTCCGCACCAGGCAGAGCACAGTCCCGTTTGACAAGCTGGCCCTCCAGCGTACAGACCACCCGTCGAGTCTGCCGTTTTTCAAAGCCCCGCTTCTGGAAGCCGCACCTCCAATCCCCCGCGAGCATATCCCCGTCAACCGCGTTGCCGGTCCCAGGCATTTATCATGGCGGCTCTTGAGACACCGTAAGTACAGAAAGGCTCTCTATATTCCTCACTCCTGACCAGCCGAAGGGAAGCCATCTTCGAGAAAGCCGCCAGCTCACTATGCGATGGATTAAATGATGAGGATAAGCGCTTGATAGAGACCTGGAACCTCAAGGACCATACTACCATGATAGCCGCAGCACGGAAGGCCAGCCGGACGTATGTCGAGCACTCGACAATCATAATGCGATGTTCAACCCGGATCGCGGCCTTCGCTGATTCGTTCGCACCTTTCTTCGATATCATGGCCGTGTTCGTCCAAATCAAAGCCGAGTGGCTCGCCATATTTTGGGGAACGATCTTGCTGGTGCTCAAGGTGAGGATGACCCTTTCGCACGTCTCTATCGTTGCGCCTCAATTAACTCTCACCGGGCAGCTTGGCTCCAATCTCGTTACCTTTCTTGAAAGGGTCACTTCCATGTTCGAGGAGCTGTCAATTCAGCTGCCCCAGTACCGAGACTGGCACAGGGCCTGTCGACAAACCCCCTTCTCTCGGGATGATAAAGATCTCCTGGGCTCCTCGCTCGCTCACATCTACGGAGATTTTGTCGAGTTCACCCTCCATGTCTACTTCATGTTTACGAAAAGGAGCAAAGGTAAATACCCTCAAACAAGCAGGTAGCGAGTACGGATAGGGCTTAACAGAGCTCCGCCACCGACATTTAGGACGATTCAAGCGTGCGCGCTTAGCCGGCGAGCTGATGCTACGGCCATTCGATTCTCGATTCTCCCGACTAAAGGAGCGGATATCGCGCCATTGCGAGTGGTTTGAGAGGGAAGCCGCCATTCACCAGCAGGAAATGGTCTCGCGCACGTACATGGAATTTCGCCAGTTTCTGGCCGACAAGGAGAAAGGTGACCGAAAAGAGGTCCAAGCAGCCGCGAACGCAAGAGACGGTAGGTTTCTGAAGTCGGAATGGGTTAAGATGGGTAGCGGCTCGGCTAACACTCGAGTTCAGCAAGGAGACACGAGCTGCAGCTCTGGGTCGATAGTCCTGACTATCAGTCTTTACTCGACCATATCGACTCGAGGATTCAGCCTGGGTTGGGAGAACTGCTTCTCCAGCTCAATCAGTACGTCGAACTAAAGAGCCTGGTAAGGGGAGGGACTGCAGCTCCTGACCCGCATTCGATATCCGGCGAGTGGCTTACACGAGTACTGTTCTTCTCTGGTATGGTACTACCTTGACCTAGGGTGTGTTTCGTACCACGTTAACTGGCCCCAGCTAAACCGGGGTTTGGCAAAACCTACCTGTCAGTCCAGATCATCAACGACCTCCTCTCGCACCCACCGTCGCATCCGCCGGACGAAGACCCCCCCACGGTCTGCTTTTTCCATTTTAGTGAGGTGGACAGGCACAGCCCCCGAGCCCCGGACGCGGCTCTTCGCGCTGTTGTCGCACAGATGCTCCAAGCCCACCGCAAGGACCCTCTCACGCTTGATGCGCTGGCCATGGTGGAGGAGAAAACGGGAAGCGGACAGCCCAGGGCATCCACCCGCGACCTCCGTGCTATCGTGGACATACTATTGCGCCGACATGCTGCATTCTTCATCATCGACGGCATCGATGAATGCAGCGATCCTACGTTGCTGCTGGAAGAAGTAAGGCGCCTATGTCTGACACACCAGAACTGCCGCGTGCTCCTCCTCGGCCGTCCAAACACTCCCATTCCCGATAGGTGGCAGGTTTACGAGTCAGACACCGAGTGGCGTGTGAATCTGGATCCCTCGATGATCAGGGAAGACATCCAGCGCTTTCTGGAGGCCAGTTTCCACCCGCTTTGCGCTAGAGGCTTATTCGGCAGGACCATCCGCCAGACCTCAGATCTCGTGACCGCAACGACAAACGACCTCTTCGCCACGTTGAGCGATGCTGCAGAGGGCATCTTCCTCTGGGCGCGGTCGCTTGTCATTCTTCTTGGCTCACCGGCCCTAACCCCGGCTGCTCGCCTGCGAATATTGCGCGACCCGAGACCGCTGGTCAGTTTAGAATCTCTATACGAGCGCATCCTCGGCGTGCTACTGAGGTCCGGCCCGGAAGAGCACCGCGTCTCTCGAGCCGTGTTCCAGTGGCTTGCCTTCTCTGAGATTCCCCTGAGCATTCGAGAGCTTCACATCGCTATCTCTATTACTCCCGGATCTCCGACAGGCGAGCTTGACTACTTGGCCGAATACCCAGATTGTATCCCGAGGATAACAGCGTCGCTTGTCGAGATTTCTCCAGGGCGAAGAGCCTTAGTGTTCATCCACACCACGTTCAGGGACTACCTCTTGTCAGGGGCACGCGCTACGACCACAACCCAATTTCGGCCTGCAAGGCAAACCTCTCGGGGCCTACTTTTCGGAAGCGGTCTCGAGCGGACCCAACACGACGTCCATGACACGTGTGCTGTCGAAAGTGAGCCCCTAAGGACTTTTGACTTTACGAACGGGGCGGAGATCCAGTCATCTCTAGCAAGCGCGTGCATCTCGTATCTCTCGTTCGACATCCCGGCTCGTCCCTTGTCCAACATTGAGCGGGACCAGCCCTTCTGCGGTTACAGGCTAGAAGCCGCGAGTAATACGCTCGAAGCCACTGCTGAAGATATGGAACAGCACGGATCCCCGAAGCGGTCGCGTGAGAACCTCAGGGAGGAGTACCCCTTTCTATTCTACAGCACGTTATTCTGGTACCGCCATCTCGAAAAAGCGCATGGGACTGGGGTTGCCAACTCATTCAACCAGCGGGGTGGCCATGCGCCAGTTGGAAACTGGATCCCCAACCTCTCTCATTTCTTGTCTAGCCGGTACACTGTGACGATGTGGGTGGAGGCGTCGTACACTTTCATGTTGTCACCGAGGTTGGAATCTCTCCTGCAGTACCTCGCCTATCTTCGGGGTCCGAACATGCGACTGCCATTGACCGTCGATGAGAGGGAGAAACGCTGGGTTTATCTAGGCCTCCACCAGCTGTCCGAGGCCCTCTATGACCTCTCCAGGAGTCAGCATGACTCTGTTCTGTCGAACCCCAGTCTTATTTGGCAGGACGGGGTAAAGAAGGCTTCGGACAGGAGCTTCTGGCCTACGTGGGAGGAGTCTCAGGATCTAACGCCGGTGGAGCACTCGGGAAGGTCCCAGATGGATGCTGAATCCCGGAGGCTTGACTATCGTCCTCTCGGTTTGCATACATGGTAGGGCGAGATCTTTCCCGCCTAACTTCATCGGACAGACCGTCACGGCGTATGTCAACGATGTCCACTCAAGGTTTCCGAGTGGTAAGGGACCGATCATTCGTGTATCTCTAGCACCGGAACGAGGCTTCTGCGCATGATAGATGGGGACGCAAAGTGGATTTAATTGTGAATATTGTCAAAAATGGCGTAAGGACGAGATCCAATGTGCTCCCAACGCGCAAACTTGGGCCAGCTTGTGTGTAGAGTTGATCTGTCGTCAGGCTGTCGGAGTAGTCCGGCGTAATGCCCAAGTGGCCTGCATCCGCAGAGAGGTTCAGGAGAGCGTAGATGCGATCGCGGGGATCGGTCGCCAGCATCTGCGGTCGGTGAAGACTGTACAGATCTCGGACCACCTCGCGCAGTGACTGTTTGCCATCTTTTCCGTCCTGGCAACGCCTCCGTAATAGCGACAAGGAGGCAACGGAGTTTTCAACACCCAGGTCGAAGAGGATCGCTTGGCTGATCTCTTCCCAGCTGTCTCCCGCCTCCGTGTCGACAGCTCGATGGTGCGCTAATAGCTTGTAAAAGCTCAGAGCATTGCTGGCTATCGTGAATAACATTCAACTGCTGCGGCCTCTGCGTCGCGCATAGGGTGACAAGCCAAGGGACCAGCGTCGTCCGCAAGCCTCATCTCGTGCCATCCCTTACTGGTTCCAAAAACATGCGCGAGTGTTTTTCACCAATGATCCATCACCCGTCTTCGTCTGTCCGGAAGATCCTACGCCGCTACCGAATGGGTATAAATTTACCGTGGCCCCTTGAACCCTCAAAAGCAAGAAGGAGAGGGGAAGAAAAAAAAAATGCTAACAAGCTAGACGATGAGCGCGAGACTGGACAGCTCTAAAATCAAGACTCGTCCTGAAGGGCATCCGATAGCCATTCTCGCCGCTGTTATATCCAACGCTCCCGGTGGGTATGTCGGCGGCAGCCATAGGGCGTCGTACGAGTCGCAAGTAACCCATGTACCGTCCTCGCTGAGGCCAATGTCCCAACGATTGACGCGGGCCGAAGAGGGACTAGGCGCTGCCGTTTGACACAAGCGACGATGACGGTTTGATTAGTGCCAAAGTGCCAATGTCTGTATAGAGATAAAGGAGCTGGTTATGTCAAAGGTGAGGCGGGTAACAATCCTGCCCGTCTCGAGCGTTGCCGTGCAGGCTCCCGTTGCCGTGTCCCAGAGCTTGATGGTCGTAATGGACGACCCTGAGGGCTGGAATACAAAAATTGACGCGTTCCGGTCCCAGATGTAACGGTCTCAGGAGCATGTGGCAACTATCTGATCACGACTCTACGAGTACTGTATGACTAAGCTTGACGAAGGAAAAGGAAAGAGATGAAAATGGCCAACGCATCGTGTTGATTTCTGTCTGAACAGGTGAAATCTACCAGCCAGAAAGGCTCATTTTGTGGCTACAGTCTGGCTACAAGGACGCGAAAAATGGGCAACAGCGATTCAGAACTCCCTTCCTGATATTGTGGTCTTTGCCGACAGTCTTACCATATCAGGGCTCCCAATCAGACAACCGCGCCCATAGGTGTGGCGGAAACGCCGAGTGACATCGAGGTTCCGCCCCTCTGCGACCGAGCGGGCGGAACTCGAACCCGGAGGCCGAGCGCGCCGTTACCAGTTCGAAGGGCAAGATGGGGACGGAGCTGGGCAGAAGGCAGCGATGCATTGAGAGGACAAGGACCTGAGGAACAGGCTCGAAGCTAGCGATTTGGGGAGGAGTTGCAAGCGGGTACATTCGTGGCTTGAGTCGGGCGGTCGCTGTCGGGCGCACGCTGGTCAGGCAAGCCCGACCCAAGGCAAGGCTGAGTGGTGAGACAAACTCCAACTTCACTTCCAACTTGCAATTCTTGCTCAATTCTCACCGTTGTTGATCCACCACCGCCCGACAGAAACCAGAAATGCGTCTCCTCCACACCAAGTTAGCGACCCGCTCCCGATCATCGCCAAACTGTCGGGCCTGACCAACGACGTGATCTGCATCAACACGCAGCCCGGGGCGTCAGCAAAGTCGGCCAACACCATGTACGGGTTTCGCCAGTTAGCCGAGAACAATCCTCACCTGGCCATGTCGGCGCTCTTCCAAGTCCTCGCAGCCCACCCGCTCATCACCCATCTTTGGATCTGACTGGGCTGTGACTATCCGGTGTCCGTTTGTCGTGCTGAATTGTCTGATTGACAGGAGATGTTCGGTGAGGGCCAGGACCAGTCCATTCTGGAGATGAGCATATGTGGGTGATAATCTCCCGCCGTCTTCCACTCGCGGCCCTTCCCGAGCGGCCTCGCTCTGTTTGGCTGTGAGCTCGCCACGCGCATGGGCGATACCGGCAAGGTTGGATTTCGTCGCTTGCGCAGGATTCCGGAGAATCTGGATGCATGCTAGCAGAGCCGCTGACCAACAATCTGTGATGCCTAAGGCATAATTTCAGGAAAAAGCGAGGCCGGGTGTCACACAAAGCGATTCATCCCCAAAAGCACCTTTAGCTACAGTGAGTGAGTTTTCACATGCAGAGTTCAGGAGTTCAGGAGGGGCTGCCTGGAGTGGCCAAGCGAACTGGACATGTTGGTCCCAGCCACCAACATGCATGAAATCACGCAAGCCGTCACGTTTCGTTAGCCGCCCACCACAAAGCGGGGGAGTTATTATCAAGTCTCGTCCCGAACGTCGACATTGGGCTGGTTTTGTCCCATCAACTACGGCAACGCCAGTCGATACCAAACCAACAAAATGAAAATCGAGGATCTTGAGAGATATGGCATTTTCATCTCGGACGAGCCAGTCCACGAAGGGGTGCTGCCACGGCACGTCGACAAGTTGCGAGACGGTCTCCTGGATTTTACCTGGACCGTCCTTGATGGTGTGGATGACTCGAGTCTCCATCGATTCAGAGCCATCTAAAAGCGGGCCCTCATTCTCTACGAGGGGCGGGATAGAGAGACCGAATGGCAGACCTTTTTTTATTCGAAAATCTTCTGCGAGCTGGAGAACGCGGTGATGGTCAAGGACAAGGATACTCCGCAGTGAGTGGAAAGCTTCAAGATGCGATACTTGCAGCTTCATGCCTGCTGACAGCTGCAAGAACAGCCCGTACCAAGTTTTACTACCAGTATGTTGAAGGGTGAGGCATTCGAAACATCGTGTATTCGTAAACACCTACAACCAGTTCCTCCCGTCTCCCCTCCACGTTGTCTACGAGAACCTCGTACTCTTCGGCCCCCACCTCCGCGCCTGGAACGGTCTGCATCCTCGGCACCGACATCGGCAACGCCAACCAGGCGAGCCTCTGCTCGTTTGTCTGCTCCTACGGATACTGTCCGCCCGGACCCTGCGTCTGCACGTCATACGGCGCGCAGGTCCCCGAGACGCCTGTGACCGGCGTCGCAGGATACCCTCTGGCGGGCTTGGAAGCCTCGTACATCGGCCTCTACGTTCCTTGCGGCCAGCAATTCGTAGATTACGACTGCCTCTTGGCGTATGCAACATCTAAAGTGCCGCTCCTGGCCTGCAATACGCCTCCCAACACTCATCCTCCTCCCCCTTTGGGAAACTCAGCGCTTGGGGTCGTGAAGTGCAGCGACAACGGCATCGAATTCCTGCGAATGATTAGCTCGTCCCTCGTTGAGATGGGAAATACACTACCTTTACCAGGGCGAGGAATCGCTCAACTGCTTCTCGGCCGCCCAACTCTTCAACCCGGCCAGCCCTAATCCTGTTTTTAACGAGTCTCTCCACCAGGTGAACAAGCTGCGGCGCGCTTGATGCCATATCCTCGTTGGTGCTGTCCATGTTTTGCATCTGTGCGATGACCACTTCAAGCCATCGCAGAAGATCAGACCACTGAAGAATATGGCCGCCCTGCGCATATGTCTGGACACCTCGTATCCTGAACACAAGGTGGATCGTGCCAGGCGGGAAAAATACCGTCTGGCCCGGCGAGAGGACGACGAATCTCCATTCGCCCGCGACGTGGCTATCCGGGTGCGACATCCACTCGGCTTCTTCTTGCCGACTCGGGCGGGACATCCATGCAAAGCCGACGTCCCCTTCCTGGACCGTAAGCCAGGTTGGGTACCCATGGCTGTCCATATGCGGCCCGGTATTATTCCCGCCTTCAGACACAACCCCCCACTCGATCACGTTGCGCCACTTGCTCCAATCTTCGCCGGACGCTGCCATCCTCTCAGCGCTACTGCCCATCAGGGCGGCACCGCGGACTCGTCGGAGAAGCTGGCAGTTCTCTCCTTCCAAGAAGCCGGGGACCACAGGAGGCAACGAAGTCTCAAGGTCGAGAAGGTTCAATGGATTGTCTGTCGACTCCTGGCGGAAGAACCGGTCTCGTACTTCGTGTAGCGGCTTGCTCATTTGGGCCATACATAGTTACCTGATGCGGCCAACCCGTAATTAAGATTGATATGAACGTTGGGGCAAATCCCTTGTATTGAAACATTCCAAATCCTCTGGACAGGCTGGCAAACCGTCCAAAGCATAATGAACATAACGCTCTGGATTAAATTGGTGGATATGATGACAAACCAGATGAATGCCTTCAGTTTTCCCTCGGTAAGTCGGAGCAGGGTCACTGCAAACGAAGTCTTAGTCAAGGCTACGTCGGTAGTAGATAGTGACTGCGAGATTGATGCCTAGAAGATAATCGAGGGGAAGTTTTCCGGGGGTACGAGCATAGAACGCGTGCCTCCGCCGTAACTGATGTTAACACTTTGGAGATAATGGCGAAGAGGTGTACGATCTAGAGAGCAAGCCAGCGAAATCAGACATCCAGCAAGACAGCACGGGCCTCGTAAGAGCAGGAGATAAAGTCGTCGTTCGGCTTCGCAACACCGGCAAGAGCACCATCTTTGTGTCTGTCTTCAACGTCAACGTTGCTGGGAAAATCACCCTGCTGTCGTTGTCAGCCCCAAACGGGCAGGAGCTGAAGGCTGGCAAGTCTTACACCTTGGGAGAGAACTTGATTCAACCTGGGGGCACAAAAAAGAAGATTTCATGGCCAGACAATGTTCTGGAGAGCGAGCCAATTGGCGAGCACATGAGTTTTGCTGTGTCCGATGCGCAGGTGGACCTCAGGCATGTCGAAACCTCGGCGAAGGGAACGGCTCGACTCGCCGAAATTGGGCCTCGAGGGCCCGATTCTCGGGTTGGCGGGCTCGAGGAGAGGACGTACCGGGGCAAAAGGGATACAGAGGCCGAAGGCGGAGAGTGCCCGCGTTACGACGTATTCGAGATCCTGTTCACTATCCTCCCTGCCGGACAGTATATTATTCCAGCCAAGCAACTTCCAACGCCGGAGACTATCACGACGGAAGGGAGCGAACTCATACCTTACCCGCCGAACGTCGCACAAAAGGTCAGTCCCTGGGCATGAGGAGGGGAGGCGATGTGCTAGCTAACAGTAGACCCGGTCGCTTAGGGCACCATCGCTGGAGCATTCCGAGAGTTGCAGGGCATACCTGCTTGTGTGTGGGTGGTAAACCAACATAGCGAGCAGATCGCGGTTGTGGTCTCGAAATATCTCCCCAGCCGCATGCTATTGGGTCTTGGGGTCAACGCGTCCAGCACCGGGGCCGGCGTGAATTACACCACGACGGTATGTCTCTCTGTACTCCATCTGCAAGACCTGGATGCTGATGGCACTCTCACGATGTACAGACGTTCCTCAGTCCAGACACCACCAAGATCCTCGCTCCGTCAAGCGCTAGCCTCGCTCTTTCCAGCGCCGTGTTCCCCCTTTGGACTCGCGCCGGTGCGTTCGGCGTCATCAGCATTTTCACGGGCCCTGACAAGGAGCTGTTTTTCGAGAACGACAGGATCCCGATCGGAGCCACTGCCTACTTCAGAAACGAGCCGAACTTGACAATCGTATAAGCTTGTGCACACAGCACTCCGGCGGCGCGGACTTGCCAATGATCATTCGTTTTTGTGCTCGTGAAGTCTAAACACAAGTTAGCAGATCCAGTTTACCTTGAGAGTTTAGTTACTACCTTTAGGAGTGTACTCCTCCTCTGAGAAGTACCGAAGCGTGTTGTTATTAGACGTATCTCGATCGTTGTGCGATATTGCTACAGGATCGACTGCAGCTAGCAGAGGCGGCCCTTGGGTAGATGGTTCGTGTGGTTCGTGTGATCCAAGGTGGAGGATGAGTTGCTGACGCTCGCAGAATATCGCTTCAACGGCGCTAGTGTTGGAGAAAGTCGGATTCAAGACCATCTGAACGAAGTTGCGGGGCCGGGTAACCGGGAGGTCAAGAGGGACCGGAGGCAGGATTCTGTGCCGCTCGGGGAGAGCAGCGAACCCGGATGATGGCGGGAAGTCTTCGTGGTGCTGGCGATGGTGGTGCTGGCGTTGGTGGCCCTGGCCGGCCTCCTGCCTCTTGGACGTCTCCTTGCGCTTCGCACAGCTCCACCAGTTCTTGATCTGGCTGTCGCTGCGGTTGGTGTCTAGGCTCCTGGCGATCTGCACCCACCTCTGCCCGCTCTCGTTGACCAGGTGTTGGTGGAGATGGCAGATCTGAAAACTTACCTTGAGGTTGACGCTCTGGGTGAAGCGGCGGTCGCAGTATGGGCAGGCCTGGTTGTGCCAGTCAGTACCGTATTGTTGATAGGCTTCAGGAGGAAGACTCACGTAGGGACACTCGCCAGTGTGGGAGCGGAGGTGTACCTCGAGGTTGTTCCTCTGGGCAAACACCTTGTTGCATCCCTCGATGTTGCAGAAGAGCCTCCTCCGCTTTGTTTTCTTGCTGCGGGTGGTCTTGAAGGGATACGGGTTAGTCCTAAACAACGGCCACCAGTTTCCAAAGTCTCTTGGTTGCTCGGTGTACCTGAGCAAGGGAATCGAGTCGATCGTCTCTTTGGCAATGGCGTGTGCTTCCGGATCTGCAAGGATGGATGGAGATGACAGAAAACGGCGGCCAGCTTCGACACGCTGGCTGATGATAGAGGTGGTTTGACGTAGGGAAAGAGTGAAGTATGTCTTAGCTTCTCTGAGATCTGCCATCGCCCTAGTGCGCGAGTATCGGTCGCCAAGATAATTTCCGAGGTTGTTCAGCCCGCTGGTTCAGCGGGTGAGCTTGACCAGAAACATTTGTGATAGGGGGCGAGGAGTCGAGGAGATAATAAGCGAGTTCTCGGCAGCATTGTGGATTTTATCTCCGCTCTTTACCCCTGCTAATAAGACAATGTCACCCAGTCACTAGTTGTTTAGCCGGGCCAGTTTCTGTTGGATAAAATGGGTCATCCAGGTGCCTCAGGCCGAGTGTTGTTCTTTAGGCCACGATAGTCGGACTGAAGTTCCTCCGCCCACCCGAATTGGTTGTGGGGAACAGCGCCCGACCGATGGCCCGACCGAGGGCCCGACCGATGGCCCGACCGACGGCCCGACCGACGTGAGCCTCTTTACTCGCTCATCTCAGAAGATCATGTCTTGCATTATTCCGCTTCGTCGCTCCCCATATCAAATCTGCACCTTTGTCTCCCAGCTGGCTATATATCACAACGCTACCAACCACACTACCAGCAGTACCGATCGCCTCCACGATCCCAACAACCCAACACTAAACCCCAAAATGGAGGCATCCTCAGCTACAACAAAACCCCCCTCCCTCTACTCCAAGGCCTCCTCCACAACCCTCGTCCCCACGTCGGACCAAACCCAGACCACCAGCAAAGAGCCGTGCCACACCTACTACCAGCGCATGGGACCCCCCAACCCCGAGGCCCAGCCGAAGTCCAAGTCGAAACTAGGCAAGCTGCTGTCCAAGCTGCCGAGCTCCGCCGTCCAACGGTCGGTTGACATGCGCGAGCGTCAGCTCGTGGAGGAGGAGCGCACGGGCGTTAGGCGAGTTATTGTGGCGGACGGTACAGAGGTTAGCGACTGCTTTTGCTCTGACCTACTCGGGCGCCGGTCACTCGGTGCTGTGATGGAGGGGAAGGATGTGAGATGAACGTTGATGTGGACTCGACGGACCCGTGCGGTGGGGGAGCAGAAGAGGATGGTTGAGCGGCAGGAGGTTGTGCGGACTGGTGGGTTCTAGCGCCTCGAGACCAGCGCTCAAGCCCGTGGCGCCACGGGCTCGATGTCTTAGGTATGTACTACTAAAAGATCCACAAGTGAGACCTATTGTATGTATGTACATAGAGTGCTTTTTCAGCTGTGGGTAGATCATTTCTGTCTTGGCTGTTGCTCAAGACGCTCTATGGTTGGCAGCAAGATACTCCCTCTTTCGTGCGAGGCGACTGGTGCAAAGCCATCGTAAGATGTCCGGCCCAATTTAGATGTACCCGGCCAACAACAAGATCCTCCGTTTCATTCCCCACAACACGTAAGAGGTACGTGTATCGCTCCGTCAAACAATCACACTGCAGCAAATGTAGCTAACAGATCTGTCTCCATAGATAAGCCACTACAACCATCACCAAAGGGATTCTTTAAAAAGTTACAAGCCAAGTTTCAGAAAGTGTAATAAAGACACTACGCCGTCCGCTGGGCTTAGCAGAAACGGACGATTTCGGTGATTCGGGAGGCGTATGGGACGCGGCGATGGGGGCCGAGCGGCGTGTGCTGCAAGGCCAAAATACCCCTCTACGGTTTCTCTCCTTTTCTTCTAGTGGTAAACATCTCGTTACCGATCGTGGAAACTTACGGTTGCCCGACTCCGACTGCCGATGTTCGCATCATATATTTGCCACAAGGTCTTTGGATTAACTATTTATCAAGACCAATTGACCTCGGGGCCGGGCGTGTGGTACCTGGAGCCTCGTGTCGAGGAACACAGTGGGTCCGTGAAGCGAGGTTGTGATTGGACTAC
>FTCU01001289.1_pt1 | contig 17304 bp, 26 predicted proteins | sample 1639521 | NCBI WGS metagenome assembly FTCU01 (sample SAMEA3914864, study PRJEB12502) | metagenome | biome: forest; material: soil | place: USA | collected 2012-03-12 | depth 0.3 m
ATTCAAGGGATCCTACCTCGTACATTGTTGCCAGATCTTGATTTGTTAATTCGCCCTGCGCAGTGGATCTTGAAATCAACAATGCAAACCTTGATAGTTTCGGACTCCGAGTTGACCTCTCGGGGGTCTTGTGGTGTATGGAAGTAACGGGTTTGAGCAATGTCCAGACGAATGTTCAGACAATGGCCAAGAGGTCCGAGGTAGCAGCTAACGCTCATGAGATTCAGCACGTTTGGTTTGTCTCCGTCCCCCCTAATGACTTCTACTTCCCCTTGATGGCTAACACTATATCTACCAAGTTTACCAAGCTTTCGCTACACCAATTCTCTCCCGCAGCGTCCGCCGCAGCACCTTTCCATTCGGACTCTTGGGAAGCTCCTCGACAAACTCAATGCGGTCATGCAGCCAGTGCGTCTCGTCCATCCGCTCTTGGACGTACTCATCCAGACAATCCCGGAGGTCTTCCTCATCGAGGTCAGCCATGCCCACCTTGGAACGGACAACAAACGCCATCGCGCGTTCGCCAGCACTCTCGTCCGGGACCCCAATGACGGCCACGTCGTCCACGGCCGGGTGCGCACGCACGACGGTCTCGATGTCACCCGGAACGACCTGCGACCCTTTGACCTTGATCATGTCCTTGATCCGGTCTAGGACAAAGAGGTGTTCGTGGCCGCTCGGCGCCTTCTTGAACATCCCGATATCGCCGGTGCGCAGCCAGCCGCTCCCATCAAAAGCGCTCTCGGTTGCGGCGCCATTCCCCAGGTAGCCCCGGAACAGCGTGGGTGACATGAGGAGGATTTCGCCGGGTGTGTCGAGAGTCTCAATTTCCTCTCCTGCTGGACCGACCAGCCGCGCCTGGAATTGCGGCACAAGCGAGCCCGAGGAACCGGCGAGTGTATCACCGACGCCCGTGAACGTTGCCACGAGGACGCTCTCTGTCAAGCCTGTGGGCGGTCAGCAAGATTTTCCCCAGCACAAAACAGAGCCGCAAAAGTGTGTTGCAAAGGAAGGCAGGCTGTGGTCCATACCGTATGCCCCGAGGATCCTCCACTTGGGCTGCAGAGCATGAACCCTGTCAGCGAGGCTCTTGTCGAGCGGTGCCGAGCCAGAGGCAATTGTGGTGATGGAAGACAAGTCAAACATCTCGAACAGAAGCGGGTTGGAGACCATGGCGACGAGAATGGGCGGCACCTAATAATTCAACTTTGGTAAGCGATTGCGCCAAAGGCTCGGAGGAGCCGAAGTAATGCGGAAAGAAGAAAAGCCTCACAATGTACAGTCTGTCGATGCGGTATTGCTGCACCGACTGCAGCATCAGCTGCATGTCGAAACGGGGGAAGACGACCATCAAATCGCCACGCCAAACCATGATGTGGGTGACTCCGATGCCATAACCGTGGCTGAATGGAACCACGCCAGTCACGACTTGGGCTTGTCCGGGCTTCCTGTCATGCCCCTCAAAGACCGTAAGTTGCACGATGTTGAAGATGAGACCGTAGTGCGTTATCATGGCGAGTTTCTTCGGTGCCGGCTGCGTCAGAGACCCGACACGGAACAAGGCTCAGCCCTTCGGAGTACTCACCTGCTTGCCCGAAGTCCCGCTCGTGGCGCATAGATATGCGACTTGCTCCTTGGCCTGGCCGTCTTTCCAGATCAAGGGATCAAGCGGCTCTAGCTCAGAACCTTCGGTGATCAGAGTCTCCGTGTCGATGAAGGGGCCGGAGCCTCCTGCGTCGCGGGTCTTGAAGAATTCTTCCGGGAGGTTGAGTATGAACATCCTGTTCTGGGGAATGGAGAGCTGCGTCGTTGCCTCCACCGCTATGGGCAGGAGCGGTTGGCAGGTGAAGATGGTCGAGCATTTTGCGGACAGCATGTGAGTCGTGATCTCGGTTACAGTACTCGTCGAGTGCAGTGGCAGGACAATCCCATTCAGGCGGTGGATGGCCCAGCAAACAACGAAATAATCAATCTGGTAATGCGAGCGTCGGAAGGTCAGTGATCCGCAGCAAATTCTCTGCACGACACGTACAACACCTACACTATTAAGACTGTGAATAGCGGCCACCTTGTCCCAGGGCGAGCCTTCGTTGGGCGACCAACCGAGCCTCTGAGCCAGGGCTCGGGCAAGAAACTCAACTCGCTGGCGAAGCATTCCGCGCGAGAATGTTTTACCTGACAGCCCATCTGCAAGAAGAGCCCGGCTGTCATCTTGTCCCACGGCGTCGTCGCTACCACTCAAAGCGAAAGTGCTCAGAGGGACAGAATCCGGGACCTCGCCGGGAATCGGCGGCACCCACGCAGGGCTCGAGAACACCATGTTTGCCGACGGTAGAGGATATGTGCAAATTGTCGAAGTTTCGCCCCAGACGATTGCTGGCGTTTGGACGACGCACGGAATGGGTGTGGAAAGGAAATACTGTTGCAATCCGAAACATCTCTGTTCCTGCAACGCGATCGTCAGGGGATATATCCATGTGTGCTTGTGCAGACATTTTCGCAGGCCCCGGGCCGCTTTGCGGCCAGCCTTTCTGGGTCGAAATCTTGCACAGAAACCAATAACTGAACCGATGGTGACAGTCGGAAGGGGGTGGTGATCTGCGGGATGGGCGGGTGATCGGCGGGATGAGCAAGTGATCTGCGGGATGAGCAAGTGATCTGCGGGATGAGCGGGTGATCCGCTGGATGAGGGAGAAATCTGCGGGATGCGCAAGCTGACCGTCTCCCGACTGGGAGCATTGCGATTTGCATGACAAGAAAACCTCAACGCGCCAAAGAGGTTGACGCGTGTGCCTCGCTGAGCGTGCGGGTTGGGTCGACTCTCCGTGCAGACTGCGGCGGAGCGAGGTTCGCTCTCCGAAGCCAAGGGCAGATTTGAGTAGCTGCCGATCCTGACCACAGCTGAGGCGGTTGGTATTTCAATTCGCTGGTCGCTCAAGCTCTGTCGCACCGTCAAGAACGAAAAAACGTCGTCGTCAGGTGATTTGTGCAGTACTTCAGATTCTCGAGCGCTGGCCGATCAGTCTTAGGCCCCATCTATCGTTCACCACCAAGCTCTCCTCCCGGCATTGTCTTTCGTCCACCCAACTGCTTGTTTGCACGCTCATAAAAGCGACTTTCCCCGCATGCCTCCTGATACTCCAAAGTGTAGCCAAAAGGCCGCGGAAAACAATTGACATCACATCGCGATGCTGTGATACTTGGCAACGCATTGCTGCAGAATTGCGTCCAAGGCGTTTGCCGTCGTGCTCAGGTCGTCGGCCCTGGGCGGGGCGGCGTTGATCAGCAGAATGGCAATGCTCTGTATATCATCTTGTTAGTGTCCGTCGATGCTGCGCGCGGGAGCGGAGGCCGGGGCGGGGGAGAAGAACACTCACGTCGATGACGGCCTCCTGCAGCAGCATGACCATCGTCACTGGTTGGCTGATGATGGGGATCTTGAGGAGGATGCCGGCCTTATCAATCAAGATTCTGTGCAAAGCCTCGCTCGCAGCAGCAAACTGGGTTGGGGGAGAGGTCAGTCTGGCTTCAAGCTTTGTGACAAGGAGCTGTACCTCGTGGAATGCAGTATAGATCTGGTCAGCGTCCGGCCCAGAAATAGGACCAAACCCATCCAAATCCGAGATGAGGTTCTTGCCAGACTTGACAATCTCGGTGTAGCCAGCAATGAGGTCCTTAGAAGTGTCAGCAAGTTCTTGTCACGGCTCGGAAATGCCATGAGTTTTGACGAACCCGGAACGGGCCTTCCTCGAGAACGATCAGGGGTGCATTGAGAGCCGTGATGTTCTGAGCGGTGCCCTGGAGCGCTTGAGACGTTTGGGTCAGCTGGTTGATGTTGTCAGCGACCTGTTGAGGCGTCGTGTCCGCTGTGGCGGACAGGGCGAGGAAGCCGACAGCTCCTGTGAGAATTGAGTGAACGGAAACCATCTTGGCGGTATGAGAGTGTTTGAGACCGTCTCAAGTAACAATCGAATTCCAACTTGCTGATGGGCGAAGCGCGAATTACTCTTCAAGAACAAACAGGCAGCCGAAGAACGAGCTCCGCTGCGGGCAGACCTGCCTTTTGTCGACAAACCTCGACGCTTCCCTGCTGCCCCTGGTAATGATCGGCATGGTCGAAGAGAATAATTCTGACGATCCGGATCGATGCTGTGATTCGACATGTCAAGTACCTAGTTATTCCCAATGCATGTCCCCAAAGATTGCCGTGGCCAGTGAAGTGGGGAGCAAGCATGGATGGCAGCAAGGGTCTCGGAAATTGCAACAGGGCTGAGAGCCAGGAGCGGGACATGTCATGTTTCGATATTTCGATACCACATGGGGGAGATAGCCGTTTAATTACAAAGTGCAGCACCGCCGACCGATCGAGGCCAGAAAGAAAGCTTCGCAAGGCGACTACATGCGATCATATACCTCGTAGTGTACCATCCACGGCCTTTCCTCTAGCTGACCTCGAGCAGCAGAAAGCCGGTTATATCTGTTCCCCAAAATGAAACGCTCGGCGCGTTCGTTCAACAGGTCTTCATGGGACTTGATCCACTCCACACCAGCTCCAGTCCGACGCCTCTCATACGCCCAGCTCGTCCATTTCCAAGGCCATGCAAAATCGGCATAGAACCGGGCAAAGCCGTCCTTGCCCCCAAGACAAGCCAATGGTTTCAGGATGCGGTCGTATCCAGCGAGCACTTGGTCCCCTTGCTCCTGGGAGACTTCCTGACGATCGTCGGGGCGATGCGGAGCCCTCGACAGCGAGCCCGCCATGGTCAATCGGAGCGTGATGCCAGGAGTTCTGATCTTGTTCTTGAGTCTTCTTGTCTTTTATATCTAGCTAAAACGCTTTAACGTTTTTTTATAGCACTTGCTACAAACCTAGCTACAGCTGATGATTCCATCACTTCGTTCCGTGCGTGCATATTGCTTTAAGGGGGTTCGAGCGAGTCTGCCCAACCATGTATGTATCAGGATCAATAAAGCGGGGATTGTGGCTGAGTCCCGTCCTCGACATCTTCACTGCTCACGACTTTTATTAGGCCAACCGAGTCCCTTCTTTTTCGCCTCTTCTCTCAAACACGAACCGCCGGCCTCGATCTTGGTGCCATACTTTCCACCATTCCGGCCTGCCTCAGAACCCCGCCCAAGAATTCAACATGCCGGCCCCTACCCCTCAGGCGCATGTGTGCATCGTTGGGGCGGGGATATCAGGCCTGCGCTGTGCAGACGTGCTGCTCTCCCGCGGGTTCAAAGTGACCATTCTAGAGGCACGGGATCGAATCGGCGGTCGGGTACGTCTTTCCCTTATCAAGGAAGGCCACGCGCCGAATCGAGTCCTAACCTGAAACCCGAGTCAGATATGCCAATCTGAGGCCCTAGGATACACTGTTGACATGTATGAGCTTCATCCCGAGCCCAATGCTGGCGTCCTGCATGTGCTAACCCCTGGTTTAGAGGCCCGAATTGGATCCACGCCTGGACCGACTCGGACGTGCCCCATCCTATCTTCAAGCTCGCGAACGACACAGAGACGCCGCTGCACTATTGGAACAACAAACAGCTGATCTTCGACTCCAATGGCAACAAGCTCGGTGACGAGTTGGCCGACCGCCTGTCCACGACCCTCTGGGAGATCATTGCGGATGCCTTCAAGCTCAGCGAGAATGCTCACGAGAAGGACGGAGGCAAGGACATTCCCAGCACCGACTCTCTGCAAGACTTTATCCGTCGGGGGGCTGCTGAGGTTATCCCGAATGATGAGGAGCGCCAGCTGCTGGTGTCGATGAGCGAGATGTTTGGCGCCTACGTCGGCGAGCCCGTGTGGAAGCAGAGCTTGCGGTTCGCGTGGATGGAGGAATGCTGCGGTGGAGGTACGTCCACCTCTGTCCGGCTTCTCGGTCCCTCCCACAGTATTGACATCGAGAACCAGAGGAAATGTTTGTTGCGTCCAACTACTCGGCCATTCTCAACCTTGCGGCGAAGCCGGCTCTCAGGGGCGCCACCATCCGTCTCAACACCCGTGTGGTGGCTGTCACCTCGCGAGAGTCTCCCTCACCCTCGGAACGGCAGCGCGTCGCCATCACCACCGACCTCGGCGAAGTACTCTCCTTCGACGAGGTAGTCATGACCACCCCGTTGGGCTGGCTCAAGAAACACCACGAGTCCGTCTTCTCGCCGGCCCTTCCCCCGCGCCTGACGTCTGCCATCAATAACCTCTCGCTGTCTCAGCTCGAGAAAGTCTTTGTCACCTTTCCCGCTGTCTTCTGGAAGATGCCGTCTGGTGAGCCCTTCCCGTGCTACACGAACTGGCTCACGCCCCGTTACGCCGAGTCAACGAACCCGCAGCACTGGCCGCAAGAGATCTGGGACCTCTCCACGTTTGCGGAGCCGAACAACCACCCAACCATCCTGTTTTATCTGTACGGCGACTGCTCCCGGTACATCGTGGACTCGATCCACGGCAAAACGCCGGAGGAAAAACACCGTTTCCTGGACGAGTTCTTTCGGCCCTACTACTCCCTCCTGCCGGGATACGACTCCTCCGATTCCCGGTGCACGCCGAGCGCCATCCTCGCCACGGAATGGGCCAAGGATGAGTTGAACGGGTTCGGCAGCTACTGCAACTTCCAGGTCGGCGTAGAGGAGGCGGACCAGGATGTGCTCGCTTTCAGGGAAGGCTGCGCCGAGAGACGACTCTGGTTCTGCGGCGAGCACGCTGCGCCGTTTGAGGAGTGCGGTACTGTGGCCGGGGCTTATCTGAGCGGGGAATCTGCTGCGAAGAAGGTCACCGCCTTGTATGGGAAGGATTGACGATGGGGGGAAACGGATTTGTAGGTCAGTCAGGGGTGGCAGTAGCGATATTGAGCTCGGATTGGTTTCCCGACATTCACAGACAAAGCAAACTATTCATTAGGTAACTGCAGATAAATTCCCGAAAGATCCGATCATTGTCCAAGCCCTAGTTATTACAGACCCGAACCTGGCTAAGAGAAAAGAGAAAAGAAAAAAACGGTGCCTCGTTACACCTCGCAAACGTCAAGCGTCATCGTCTGGACCCTACACCCATTGCTGGTAAGCAAAGCTGATACAACAAACGTGGAAAAATCACGGACTCACCGTCTCGGCTCCTCCTTATCTCCCTCCCTCACCTTCTGATCCCTTCTCTCCCTCTCCTCGTCAAACATGAGGACCAACTCAGCATGTCTCCTCTGCACGGCCAAGCTCGACGGCGTATCTCCATCGACGTCTACGTTGTCCAGGTTGGCGCCATGATCCAGCAACAGCCGCGCGATCTGCTTGTGTCCGCCGTACCCGCACATGCTCAGCGCCGACCATCCCCACCGGTCTCTGGCGTTGACGTCCATACCGAGAGAGACCAGCTTGGCCACCGCCTTGAGATCGCCGTCGCTAGCGGCTTCGATAATGTCGGTCTCGTTTTTGAACAGTTTCGAGAGCATAACGACCGGGTGGGTGCGCCTCCTAACCTTGACGGTCGGCACGGGGGCGTCCGAGGCCGCCACTCCCCATTGGCCCCCTCCCTTTTCGTCTTCGCGAGGTCGCCAGCCGGACCGTTGACTCTTCAACTCTTCCTCAAACTCACTATTCGCCAGACTTAAGGTAAACCCCGGGGTCAGCATGCCCCGCTTCTCGGGGCCCGCCTTGCCATCGAGGTCCGCTATGCGTTCGGCCATGCTCTCGGCACCCGCCCTGCTCTCGTATCCCGAATCGACGCGCACCAAAGGCCCCACGTCGTCGAGGCTGGTTGACACAGAAGGCGCACAGGTGAAATCGCACCGCTCCTCGAGAGCGCCGTCTTGGATGGCCTTCTTGACCCATTCCACCACGAACTCTCGGCGCTCCTCGAGAACGGCAGGGCTTATTCCGACGTCTTCCAGGTCCCGGCACAAATTCCTCCACCCATCGGGGGATTCGATGGCTTGCGCGGCATCCGCGATCGTGATGACGGAGCCTTCGCGCAGGCCGGCCTGGGCTTCCACGACGAGCTTGTTCAGCTTCTTCTCGACGCGGGCTATACTCGCGCTGTTTGCGCCCAGGACGGTCTTGGTCAGCCGAGCGATTCTTAGAGTGGAGAGAGGGCAATGGGGATGTCATACTTTGTCACAGCCGTGTTCCACCCCGACAGCAGGGTGACGGAGCTAACCACCCTCACCCTGAGCTTCTGGAGATCCTCTAACCCGAACCTCGCCTGGTCCCACGCCCGCTGGGCCTTAGTCCCCAGACGGTCGTACTTGATGTACAAGGCCTCGATATCCGTCAGCACGCCCTGGCACGCGTCGCACAGCACCGACAGCCTGTTGCGCCGCGAGGTGTCGATCCCGGGGTCCTCAGACAGGAAGTCATGGATCTCGCTGAGCACGACGTGCAGAGACGCGATATCTTTGGACAGGTCGACAAAGTCCTTCGAAGCCTCCTTGCAGCTCTTGTAGAGGCGCCATGTGATGGTCGTGAGCTGAATGATGTCCCCGATGCCGCAGCCAAACGACATTTTGGGCAGGTGGTAATAGGTTCCGAGGTACTTCGTACCTCACTCTTAAAGGGGCAATTGAAGGCAACGAGTGGCGGAACTGACGCGGGGTTGAGTTGCTTTACCGAGAGACAGGACGTACCGAAACAAATGTCTCGGGAGGGAACCGACAAGTTGATAAGGAGGTGTGATGTCGAGCACAAGGCTGAATGCTGCGTCGCTTCGTTCCTGGAACGGCCAAGCGTTATTTCAGGGGGGGGTTGTAACCGCTGCGTGCCGCGCGGGAAGGCGGTGGCTCAGCGCCAGGAGGCGGTGGCTTATTCGGCAGGACGGAACGCTGTCCAGGGCCAAAACCCCGGGGCAAATCCTCCTATTGCGGGCTGCACAGCGCCAATCCGTCTGGGCGGTTACCGGATTCCGTAAGGCCTAAAAGAAAAGGTGTGGCTTTCCCCTGCCGAGAACAGATTGCAGGGCTGCCCAGAGGTCATTGGCGCCCAGGCGCGTCACAGGGCTTGGAGTCTAGACAAATCAGGCCAGGCGAGGCTCGGACGCTCGCGCCGCCGAGCCGGCACGCGCAGCTGTGGGGGAGGGAGGACGAGAGTTCGAGGCATCGGAACCCACACATTGTGTAGCCCCGATCTCGAATTGGATCTCGAATTGAAGCTTCGCTTCAATAAATATGACCTTGTCTGCGTCAGACCGTGGCGGTTTTTGTCTCCTTCCCCATTTGCCATGCAACCCTTGTCAGATCCATGATCCCCGGATGCCTGGAAAGCAGGGCACTCCGATCTGTTGGTTTCAGGTCTCTGATGCCTTACGGAATATATGGTCCACATTGGCCTTTCACGGCCTATTATAACCTTCTTCCTCTGATCAATGAGCTAAAACCCACAATTCCGTCAAGTCTCACAAACTCCGAGGTGCACATCCACGTCGACAACAGTCACCAACATGCCGGCCACAACGCCGACAGAACCTCCTGCAGAAACTCGTACGGAAATACCTTCTCGAGATAACACAGAAACCCCTGGGAACGCCTTCGCAATCACGCAAGTGGCCGCGGCTGACGGCCCTGCCCTCGCGGCGACCAACATCCCCGCCTTCTGGGCCGACCCCCATTGGCGACTTTCGTGGCGCCACCGCACCCTCGACTACCACATTTCGCAGGTCGCCCTGCGGTACCCGCGCAACTTGCTGCGGAACCGGGCCACAGCGCGCCACCAAAAGGCCGTCGACACCGTCACGGGCGAGATCCTGGGATACGCCCGGTGGTCGATTCCTGCCTCCGCTGGAAACCCGAGTGAAAAAGAGGACAACGGCGGGCTCACATGGCCTGAGGCTCTCATCCCCGCCGTGTCCGCAGAAGAGGAGGCCGAGATCTCCCGCATGGCCGACACGGCCGTGTGGGACCCCGACGATGCCTCCGACTCGCTCATGGATGGCGCGCGCGAGATCAAAAACGAAATACTGGCCCGCAAGACATACATGAGTACAGTGCCCTCTTCGCTCTGGTATCTCGCACTTCCCCCCACGACAATGACTGTCGGCATGAGACAAGTAGTGAGCGGGATCACGCTGACGTTGTTCAATGATTAGCGCTCGATTACCTCGCTGTCCACCGGACCCATCAGCGGCGGGGCATCGCCACCGCTCTCGTCCGCAGCGGCATGCGGGAGGCCGAGAAGCTGGGTCTCGACATCTTCATCCAGGCCATGAAACCTGGCGTGCCGGTGTACCGGCGGCTGGGGTTCCGGCTGGAGCACGAGCTCGTCCAGGATGACTCGCAGTACGGAGGTCCAGGTCTGTTTTCCGATTACTTTCTCGTTTATGAACAGCCGATCAAGCCGAACAACTGAAGGCAAGGGCTGGGTTCGCATTAACGATCTGAAAAGGCCCCTTCTTCGGGCACCTGTCCCTTGTTTCGGCGAAAATGGGATGACTTCATCTGATTTGTTCAGTGTCATGTCACGACTGGTGGGGTTTGGCGTCCAACGCAGTAAAGCGGCCCTGCTGGTTGGCTCAGTGCACGCGACACGCCATCCGGCGGTGTGCCAGGCCCAGGCAGCAGGCAGCATGCAGCAGGCAACCCCACGAGGGTTCTCTCCATAAACACCAATTCAACACCTCTGCTTTCCTGTCTCCTATACCTCCCAGCACCGGCCTTACTCTTACGTGCAGCCCAATTGCTACACGAAGTCCAGTCAACTACGCGCTACCAAATCTGATGTTTCCGCAGCGTGTCGCACCACCAAAAAAGTCGATCCCGAAAATCCACGTCAACGAATCCATTCACGCTGTCAACGACAAGTCGTGAGTGATTGGCGGCAGGCTCCTCCTTTCCCAGCAGCCCTCGCCCTCGCCTACCCACGTGTCATGGAGCGACGGCAACGGGGGATTCTTTGTTCTTTCCGACCCTCCCACGCCGTTCCCTCAGCTTCAGGCTCACCCCGAGAACTCGGCCGTTCTGCCGCTCGTGTACGCCGCGGGAGATCAGTCGGCTGTGTGGTGTGCGGGCGAGGCTTTCATCAAGGTCCGCGACCGTCGGTATCGGAAATTCACCAAGGAACACGTCACGCTCGAGTTTCTGAAGAGCAAGAAGCCTCTGGGGTTTGATGTCCCTGAGGTGCTCTACCACGGCGAGTGGATTGACCGGTATTACCTGATCATTTCCCGCGTCCCTGGCATGACGGTCACGGCGGCCTGGCCAACCATGGACGAAGAGCTGCGGCAACATTATGTGGCTCGCGTGGCCGAGGAGTGTGAGAGGATGACCGAATGGAAGGGAGCAAGCATCTGTGGAGTCGGTGGAAGCGATTTATCGGAGTATTACCTGGCAAAGACTGAGCTGGTGGATCCGGATGAGCTCGGAAAGAATGCTGTTGCCATGGGCATGGATGTTTCTTCGCTGGTGTTTTACCATTGTGACCTCGGACCGGGGAATGTCATTGTCAACCCGAAGACGAAGGGTCTAGGAATCATTGACTGGGAGATTGCTGGGTATGTTCCGAGGGAGTGGGTGAGGACCAAGTTTCACGTGTCGTCTGGGATGGATTTCCCAAATCTGGAGGATGGGACCGAGTGGAGGAGGCTTGTTGGGCGGAAGCTAGGGGCCATGGGCTTTGCGGAGGCCATTGACGGCTTTGTGGAGTTTCGGTCCCAAATTTAGGGCATCGTAAGGGATGGGGTACCTGACAAGGATGATCTCTCTTGACCCTGCCGCCCCAAGCAGAGAGTTGTATTGAACATGTGGACGTGAGCGTCTGTACATACCTTGGTAGTTACTGTGATTATGCCATGCTTCCCTGTGAGACAGGCTTCTAGGTCATGCACACTGAGTTCGTGGGCCTCCGGATATGGCAACCCGCAAGTTGAGAGGGCATGTCGTAAGGATCCGAGGATATCGCGTTGGAGCAGTCAATCCGCCATAAAATCAGGATGCCGGCAAAGACTATTTATCTGTGAATGCTCTAGAGACGAGATTCGGCTTTTCCCAGGTGTCTGCACTCCCTCCAGGGCTCTTATCCCGAACGCCGCCCATTGATACATACCATCGCCAATGAGAGAAAGCAGAATCAATCAACCAACCAGATACATCCTAAACCGTTTGTTGCCTTCCTCCCAATCTCCCACTCCTCCGTTGTCAAACCCCGTACTTAATCCTCATCGCCAATGCGGATTCTTCCCTCAGCGGCAAGACCCTGGGACCAGTATCCTCCCAGGTTGATGGTGGACTCTGCGATCGCGCGGTGACCCACGAGCAGCCAGCATCCAAAAACGGGCTTGGCCAAAAGATCGAGAACGGCGTAGATGATGATCTCAGTGTCAACACTCGTCCGGCCAGCAAGCGCCGCAACACCCCAGACCCTAATCGACTCGTCAGCATCGAAATCAACCTTTCTGGAACGTTCCTGGCGGGGGAAAAAACTCACACAGGATACGCCGCCAACAACACCAGCGAGTACAAGGCCAACGCACCCCACAACCGAGACACCCTCACCCCCTTATCCTGGACCATCATCGCTCCATGCACACCAACATGCCACACGACACCCAAATACCCCAGGCACGCAATGGCAAGCCACCCCCACATCTGCGCGGTCCTCTCATCCCCAAACAAAGCAAACAGCCCGCCCAACACCATGACCCAGTCCGCCACAACAGCCATCAGCGTATGCGCCCCGTCCACACCAGCCAACAAGCACAGATTGAGCAGCACCAGGGGCGAGGTGATGGCCCAGTCGACGTAGCGGGCCCAGAACACCTGGCGGCACTCGTCGTGGAAGGTGTCCGGGACGTGCTCGTGATGGTCGCGGACGGTGTGGCAGCGCAGGGCGGAGGCCTGGCCGGTCGCCAGGGCGAAGTAGGCCAGGGCGGAGACGAGCACGGCCAGCGTGTTGAGCACGTGGTAGATGCGCTTGGACGTCGGCACGTTCCAGGACAGGAGCGCGAAGATGAAGGCTGACAGGGCCATGAGGCCGAAGATGACCGAGAGGGTGTGCCAGCCGGCGTGGGTGATGAGGTGGTGGTGTGGAGGGGTTGCTGGGAGGAGGTTAGTTCGTGGTGGCCGGGGGAGGGAGGAGAAGACCGAGAGAGGACGGACGGATGACGGTCGGCACTGGGCCTGGGACCGAGGTGGTGGTTGCTGCGTACAGCATCTCGGCGACTTGCTCGGGGTGAATCATCTTGGTTGCTTGCTGGTTCTAAACTGCTGACGGACTTGGTTTCTCAAAGAGAGCATCACAGAAAGCAGTGGAGAGGGAGAAACGCGCCAACTGGCCGTAACAGGGCAAACAGGCATTCATATACCAGCAACACCAAAGCCAAGGCCAGTTGGATTTGCCTCTCGGCGGTCACCAGGCGCGCTGCCGCGCACGCGTTCCGGAGCCAGCGACGTCATTGCCAGCCGCGTGTTACCAGTGACCCCCGTGGCGGTTGTATCGGCAAAGCATCATCGCACGGTACAAGGGGAGCTTGCCGCGCTCTCATTGGGGGCAGCCACAAGCTCGAAGACACCTTGCCTTGGACGGTCGCCCAATAGCAGCAGCCGCCGTGGAATTGGGACGGGGCTTGTGCGCGTCGACCGCCAAGTCTCCACAAAAGCTGTGGTGTCCCAGAAGAGACGAATAACGTGGCCAAAGAACATCAGCCGACGGCAGCCGACAGAGATTGCGGATCCTTGCTTCCGCGCAATGCCTTGTGCAGTAAGGCGCGGGCACAAGCAACACGCTGGCTCTTTCTTCACCAGGCTCCGTGCCTCTGACGTTTCGGTGTGGAGGAAGGAGCCGCGAATTTCTGTGGGGCAGTTTGAGCTTGGGAAACTGCATCTGACCAACAGCCAAAAGCTGATTCGCCCTTGACCGGGGAGGCGGTCTGAACCAGACCCGCAAGGCTCCATAATGCCCCACCAACGGCGCGTTTCCTGCCATGTTATTGGCTGCTGCGAAACGCTGTTTGCAATTCGGTTCCTTTACGTCATCGTCCGCCGTGCGACGCGGGCAGCGCTGTGCTCAACACTGCCTCTCGGGGACCTGGGGCGGCCCCGTGGGTGGTCCGGGCTGGCCCAAAAGGCGGAATGGACGACTGATTTGTGTCATCCCGTTATTAATAGCAGGCTGACCGTCTTGTTGACCTCCACGTCCCAACTCTATCCTCGCCTCGCTTGCACTACCTCCCTCCGCCATCCTTTTTTTCTGTAACCCAAACCACTTGCAACAAACCACCAAACACCTCTCTCACTGTTACTGCCAAAATGGCCACCGCCGAGCACCCCAACTGCCCCGTCGTCGGCACAACCAACAGCACGCTGCCGCCCTCGCACCCGGACATCGACCTGTCCCGGCCAGGGCAGACCTGCCCCGTCGTGGGCGCGACCACCGACCACCACCACAACCTGCACAAGCACCCGCAGGTGTCCATCCCGGCGGGCCGCGCGCCGAGCGACGCGAGCGCCTGCCCCGCGCTGACGGGCCGCGTCGTAAACGAGGACAAGAGCAAGGCCATGGACGACGAGGTCTGCCCCGTCGTCGGCACCGCCACCACCGTCCTCCCGCCCGATCACCCCGCCACCGAGGGCAAGGGCGACGAGGCCGTCTGTCCTGTCACTAAGGCGACGGTTGGTCATCATAAGGGCAAGCTGCATGGGCATCCGGACGTGAAGAGCCACCATGGGACTTGCCCTGTTACGGGCGTCGAGGCTTGATTTTAGGGGGTTTTTATGGCGGGGTATTGGAGGGTTTTGGGGAGGGCGGCGATGTCATGGAGCGATGGGCTTTGGGGGTTAGGACTTTGGATTCATGATTTTGGGGCGATGTTGAGCACATTTGACCGTCGGGTACCCATGCCATCGCCGTGTGAGCTTTGTGCGCCGGTTTTTCTGACCAGAGGTGTTTGGGGCCATCGCTATTCTTGTGACCCTCTGCGCTGTTGTGATCTCGGACATGCGTTGTCGCCCGCAAAACTCCGACGCCAGAACGCCAAGCCACTCGCAGGCCTCCATCATGTGCGAACGTTGCATGTTGTATGTTACCTGAGAGCCGTTGCTTTCCTATGCCAATTTAGGCCGAGCGAGAATTTGGGGCCAGCCAACGGCGCCGTAGCGATCTCCGGAAACCTGGATCACGGGTTGGGTGTAAATACTATTACTCCCTCCAGCGACCCAGACTCACTTGCACACCTACCAAACGCTCGCGGCCTGTGAGGAGCCGCACCACACTCCTGCAGGAGACAGTCAGATGAGGTGACTCGGACTGGTTGAACGCCACAAACTGTGATGACAACAAGTAGCAGCACCCACTCGCTGACTCAGTGCGCTTCCAACTGAGTGTCGAGAGTCACCAAAGTAGCCCGGAATTATTCACAGAACTTCTATGTGACGGATATGGATGGACCGGGGTTTTTGACTCTCTTGCGGCTTGGGAGTATTGTTCCTCCGTAGCCGTCCGAGCCGTGACATGTGGTATTCTGTGGTTGAAATTCTACTCCCACGACTGGCATCTCTATCGGACCGATCAGGGTTGCCATTGTGAGGGGAGAGTTCACCGTGAAGGCGAGAGCGGGGACTCTCCGTAAATTTGCGCTTGCCGTGGAATACTGGGCATCACAGTCCCTATGACGCCTCAGGAAGCGAGAGAGCGATATTGGCAGGATTCCCACTTGAAGAAGGCCAAACCTTCCGCCACAAAAGTTCTGTAAGACAGGATATCCCCAAGATGCTGTTGAATATAGCTTAGGATCCCAAACCATTGTCAAGTCTTTGCCATCCACATTGGGATCATGCTCTTCTTTTCTCTTATCCTGGGCTTCCTGGCCACCCTCTGATTTTCCGGGGCGACGCCACAGCGGCACACGCACACAAAGCACCCAAGCCTGGCAAGTCAGTCAGCGTCGAGGGCGGAGACAACGCCTACCTGAACTGGCTCGGTGGCAAGACATACATGGCTCGCAAGAGGATAACTTCATAGGCCGTCCGCACGGCTGGGAGACTATGGAGGATGCAGTGTACGTGGTGACGCTGCTCACCCAACCGGGGACACTGACTGGTACGTCTGGCGGCCAGGTGGTCGAACAGCAGCTTTCCGCTGGTGCCAACATTGTGACGGTTCCTGCGGCAGTTGGCTAGCAACGGTTCAACCTGTCACGAGAGGGCCAGGCGCCGGTGCTTCAGGGCACCTCCCTAATGGACATCTCGAATATGTGCCCGTGCGGATTGTACAACTTCAATCCGTATGTTGGCGCGATCCCTGCGGGTCCAACGATCCTCTTGGGCATGACGGGTTGGCGTCCTTCACCATCGGTCTCCACGTCAGCACCTGCGCCGCCACGCCGTCTCTCGGCACAAACCCGCCGGTGGTCACCAGCACCGCCACGGCGACCACGACCCGGTCCACTGCGCAGGTCACTTGCACTTTAGCCAAGCCAACGACTTCTTCCCCGTCGTTGACCTCGCAGTCGCCTCAGACGAGCAGCACTCCTGTATCGGGCAGTAAGTGTTTTTCTTCGTCCCTCTGCCCCTGCTGAGAAAAACCACGCCCCTGATCTCATCATCTGCAACAGAGACCTGCAACGGTGGCGCCAACGCTGACGGCGAGCTGGGCAATTACATGGGCCTCTGCAGCTTTGCCTGCAGCTTCGGGTAATTACTGCCCGGCCGGCCCGGGCAAGTGCACTTCGTACGGGCCGCCCGGCACGACGCCGGCGACGAACGATCGCAACGGGTGTCCGCTGCCGGGCGAGGGAGACGAATACAAGGGGCTGTGCAGCTACGCTTGCAATCACGGTTATTGACCGGAGACTGCGTGTCAGTACGGTTGAGGTTGAGCGAGAGAGGGCGGTGTTGCACGTGACGACAGGAAAAGGGAGCAAATGGGGGAGAACAGTTGACCAAAATGCTGGATCCGATTTAGGCGTCGTAAAATATGTCGGGTGAAACCCGTAATTCGGTCTGACCTTCACGTGCGCCTGTCGTGTCAACAGTCGTCTTCCACGGTGTTGTCGTACAGGGGCAGATGTGCCACTGAGCGTGACATCACCGATCACCGGCCGCCAAGCGAATCGGTGAACTTGGCAGTTGGCCCCGGATCTCCGTGATCTGCGCGTGCGCCAAGTCTGGATTTCCCGGGGAATCGAATCCAGAGCAGATCCCAAAAGATCCTCTCTGCTTCCCCACGGAACACAGCCTCGAAGCCTCAGCAGCCGGGCCAACAGCGCAATGCGGCCTTTGTCGCGGCCTGCAGCGGGTTTCAGGCCTGCAGTCGGCCCCGGTTGGCTCCAGTGAGCGCGCAGTTGGCGCAGATTGGCGGGCGCCTCGCGCCGCATGCGGAGGATGACAG
>FTCU01001076.1_pt1 | contig 17301 bp, 27 predicted proteins | sample 1639521 | NCBI WGS metagenome assembly FTCU01 (sample SAMEA3914864, study PRJEB12502) | metagenome | biome: forest; material: soil | place: USA | collected 2012-03-12 | depth 0.3 m
GTCTTTGGCACGGCTTGGCAACCATGGCCAGGCAGGAGGGCGTTCGCGGCTTGTACTCGGGACTGGGTCCGATAGTCCTCAAGCAGTATGTTACCCCCTTGTTGTCTGGTGGTTTTTGCTGATCAATGTACCTCCAGGGTGCCGTACACTGCAACCACCTTCGTCGTCTACGAGCATGTCCTCGAGCAGGCCTACAAGTGGGTGGACAAGGCAACCATTTCCGGACCTGCGACTACGGCTATCAATCTCGGATGCGGCATGGTCGCCGGTGTCGCCGCGGCGTTCGTCTCCCACCCAGCTGACACGTGGCTGAGCAAAGTCAACGGCGAGAAGGGCCAGACCGGAGAAGGGACACTCGCCCGATTGTGGAGAATCGCGAGGGACGCGGGCGTTCGCGGCAGCTTCTCTGGTCTTCCGGCTCGGTTGGTCATGGTCGGTGGCATGACGGCCGTGCAGTTTGGCATCTATGGGGACATCAAGGCCGCTCTTGGTGCGTCTGGAGGGATAGAGATCAAGTCATGGTGAGGTACTTGGCAGGTACATAATCGGATGTTTGGGGGCACAGAATAGACAGATGGTTAATTGATAGATCGGTGGATAGACTCGGACTAGACTAATAGACTTTCTTTCTCAAGCCAGGATATTAATACAGCAACATACATGCCCGGATGGAGAAATAATGTACCTGGTACTCTCGGAACAGTCAATGGGTGTGCCGTTAAGAGGACCGTTTATCCTGACGTTGACGGGGCATGAGTGCACCTGTGCTTCGTTTGGGATCTGATTCAGGGGCGGTAGAGAAGGTACCTCGACATCACCATCTTGTTCCAGCTTCAATTAGTTAACTGATCGCCATTTTGCGTGATGGAGGCCGTAATACTGTGTAAGAGTAAAACGATACGAAACTCGTAGTCCTGCGACTCTCATGCGCGCAGAAACCGAATGCTGCCGCCAGATCTCCGAAAGCTGCAAGCCACCCGGCATTGACCGCAAAGTCAGGCCACTTTCTGTCCAAGTGGCGTGATTTTGTGGTTAAAATCGGGGGCGTCGGTGCGAAATGCCCACGGTACCCTTGTCCTGCACCACACAAGGGAACAGAAGCCACCAGGGAACGGACCGCCACCTCGCTCGGGTCAAATAGGCGCGAGATGACCCTTGTTTTTGGTAGCTGCAGTGAGTCAAGCAGACCCGGGAGGCAGGCGTGTGATAATGCAAAAGACGCAAAAAGGCAGGCAGCCCGTTCTGGATCCGCGCCGCTGCAACGCGGGTCTCTCCCTAGCGTCCAGAAAGGCCCTTGGGCTGCACCTCGTCCCGTTGCGCTGGTTTTCCGCCCCGCTCCATGGGCGCGGTGGGCGTGTGCAGTGACTGACTTCACCGCCGCGTCTTCGCGTTCAAGGGCCGCGGCCAACCAAGGGAGTGGGTACGAGGTACTTACAACGACATCCACGTGCAGTTGGATGCTGCTGTTTTGACAGGCAACGCTTTCATTTGGAAACCTAGCCCTTACTCGCCTTATACTGCTCTAAAGCTAGGCGAGCTAGCAGGTAAAATCTTCCCACCTGGTGTTGTGCAGGTACTCAGCGGAGATGAGAGCCTGGGTCCGTTGTTGACTGCTCACACGGATATCGCCAAGATTAGTTTCACTGGCTCGACGGCCACGGGCAAGAAAGTCATGGCTACTTGCGCCGGGACGCTCAAAAGACTGACGCTCGAGTTGGGAGGAAATAATGCTGCTATTGTTTGTGAAGATGTAGATGTAATCAAAGTGGCCCAGAATGTACGTATCTCCCTTTTCGAGTATTAGTAGGTGATGCTTACATGGATAGATCGGTCCTATGGCCTTCCTCCACGCCGGCCAGGTCTGCATGGAGATTAAGCGCCTGTATGTGCACGAGAAGATCTACTCCGAGTTCCTCAAGCAGCTTGTGGAGCTTGTCAAGCAGTTCAAGATTGGTGGCGCAGGTGATACGGAGGCTTTCTTCGGTCCCGTGCAGAACAGGATGCAGTTCGACAAGCTGCAAGACTTGTACTCTGAGATTCCGAAGCAAGGGCGGCAGGTTGCGCTTGGAGGTATCCAAGATCAGAGCGATAAGAAAGGATTTTTCATGCCGCCCACCATTATCGACAACCCGCCCCATGACAGCCGGATTGTGGTCGAGGAGCCGTTCGGACCTATTGTTCCTGTGCTGAAATGGAGCGACGAGGAGGATGTCATCGCTCGGGCCAACAACACCAAAATGGGATTGGGCGCGTCTGTTTGGAGTAGGGATATCGATCGTGCCCGGAGAATTGCGAAGCGACTTGAGGCTGGCAGTCTTTGGGTCAATACTCATTTTGAACTCACTCCGTATGTGCCGTTCGGCAGGCACAAGTGGAGCGGCGTTGGCATGGATTGGGGTATTGTGGGCATGAAGGGTTGGTGCAACGCGCAAGCGATGTGGGTGCGGAAGGATCTCTGAGCGTGCAGCGTTTCTTGATGTGTAATGTGTAGGCGTTGCTTAGTAGTCAAGTGGATGATCTGTATCGAATTGGTATTCCTCTTGGACAAGGCAGTTGCTGCGGCTTTTATCCGATAACGTCGAGGTTCGGGTTACATCCCTCTTAAAGCTCCCCCATCGTCTCATTACCTAGCAACTCGAACCCTGCGTTCCTCGCGCATGTTTCCAGGTCCTCACTCTGCACTTTTGGTCAGCATTCTTTGCTACTTTCGTCCGAAGCAACGCTAGTCCTCACATGTAAGCAACAATACCCGGCCACTGGCGCGCACCATGTGTCTTTGCCGCAGTAGCTGTTGTCGACTCCGCAACATGACTGCACCACTGGTCAGCATCGGTCAGTTTTGTCTAGAACGGGGCATCGCAGCTCACCTGCCCCAACGCCGGGTTATAACAGAGTCTGCTGTTCTAGCGCACATTAGCAACCTGACACCTTCCCTCAAACGAGCAGCAAGACATACTTGGTCTCCACACGTTTCCCACCCGCGGCCGTACGTCTCCTCACACGACAGGTACTGCCCGTTAGTACTCGACGGTTTCCAGAAGCGGCCGAGCGGGTTCTGTTGCCTGCCTGCCCCTGGCACCGCCGCCGCTAGCGCGCCGCCGGCGGCTATGAACGATGCAACGACGATCGGGCGCATCTTGCGGATATTTCCTTGCCCGCAGCCTTGTTTTCTTGTCTTGTCGTCGGGCGCTGTGTCAAACCGAAGTTTGACTCGAAAGAGACAGTTGATGACGCAATGAGGGAGAAACTGCCGAAGACGACGAGACAACGAGATGAGAAGGATTATCTGTCTTCAAGATCAGCGGGCCAAAGGAGACCTTATATGAGCCCTCAAGCGCCACCTCATTGAATGTCTTAGGAGTTAGGACGACTGGCCCAGCTTGGCTCGCCGGGATGGGTTGGGACCATTATCTCGCTCAGCTTATGGGACTTGCAGGGCGGGCGTCGTCTAAACCAAGCCATCCTTGGGCTGGAAAATCGTGGTCGAATCGCGATGACCGTCAAGGCTCAACCTGCCCCAGCTGCATCGGAACAATAAACTCGTGGCGTCCTTGCCCTTGCCCGGCTTCGAGGGGCGCTTCGTATTCAGCATGTGTGGTCGTAGAATTGGTTGAGTGCTATGTGTGAGAAATGCGCGTTAGCGTACGCCTGGCTCTCGCAGATTCCATGTTTGGATTCTCTAAATTAGCCTGCTGCGAGAGCTCGGAGAGCCTTGCCTAAGCCGACAGTATACCTATGTCGGGCAGGAGCCCTAGGATCAGAAATGGCGGCGCAAGCCACGGTAAAATAGAAGGGAATATACGAAGCAGCATGCATTATCACAAACCCGTCGACAATCCCTCTGGCCGCGAAAAAAACCAATATTCTATACGCCTCAACGCCGACGTTAGGTGGCGGGCGACGAGGCGTTTGCATTGGAAAAAGACGCCATTCATTGGCCCGTAAAAACATCATCCGAAATACTGCAGTGCGGTGAGTCGCATAAATGCACCGACAGGCAGCCTCTAACCCGCATTTGGGTTGTCCCGGCGTGGCGCCGGTGACGTTTCAGATCACTCCGACTTGCACCTCAAAACCCACGCCTCGTATGACTTCCGCTTCATGCAGACGGCCCCTAATCTCGCTCTCCTCGGCGACACCGGGCGCGTGGCGTATGATAATTTGGGAAAGGGAGGCCTTGCGGCTCAACAGCGTGTTCCAAAAGAGAATAATGATATGCATGCAAAGGGAGACCGGTTCCCGTTTTCTGATAACGTTACTCCCCAAGAGAGTTTCGGCAATCTATGGCAAAGGGTAATTATTACTGCCAGCAGAGGACAAGACAGTAGATTCGTCTGAAGACTTTCAAGATCTTCTCATCCCATCCTGTTGGATCAGCCCGAATTCGTTGCCCTGAAATACACGACTAGGATTTTCAGCTGGCTGGGATGGGGCAATTCTAGGTTGTGTGGATAAGACAAGATGCCATCGCTGACCAACCGCAACACTACAGACCTCCACGCGCCTCCACACACACCTCCATGCTGCCACCGCCCTTTCCGGGTCCAGAACCTCCGCGCCACTTGCTAGGCCGTCTGCAACGTGCATTAGCTGCATGGGAATTTCGCTCTGCGCTGTGAGGTACTACATGCATTGCGGAAGCACAGAGGGCCAGCTCACAGGAACCTTAGTTATTACCGATCCCCCGCCGGACCCTGGCGCCGATGCTGGAACCTGTTGAAGACGCTGAGCTCTGGCAAAGACTCTGGACTCTGGGCGAAGGCGCTGGATCCTGCCGGGTAGAGGGACGCCGAACTAGGCAAACCTCGTATCGTTCAACCAGTGCCAGCCAGTCTAACTGTCATTAGAACAGCGGCACAAAGCCAGCTGCCCTCAGGCATAGACTTGTATTTGTGTCGCTTGTTATGTCGCTCGGTTCCCCTGAGACCTCCGCCGCTTAGCGATGTTGTCAGTACACTCCTCTTCCGCACTCCTCTCTGCTCCGAGATCCATCTCTCGTGCCAGCGGATCTGCCGGAATCCCCTCGTTGCGCCAGTGAGCCCGGGAACCTAGAAATGTATTCGTTTGTCGTCGAACCCGGCGCCGCACCATGACTGTGCTAAAGTGCCTCCACAACAGAGACCGCGCCCGCTCGTTCGTCAGGATGATGTCACACAGGTCATTCTTCATCATCGTCATCATCACCGCCATTGGCATTCTGATCCTCCTGTATAACTCGAGGATCGGCGCCTGGTCGGGTCTGGACGAGCCATGCTACCACCACGGCCCGCACATGAGCCACCACAACAACACCGATAGGGATTCCCCTCCCCCGCCGCCGCCACCGCCAGCAGGACTGGTCGTCCCCGCCAAAACGCACGCCGACCCGGTATGTGAGGCCTTCCCGGATACCAGCAAGGTCCTTCTGGTCATGAAGACGGGGGCCTCGGAGGCTTTCACGCCGGTGCCCATCCAGATGATGACCGTGCTCAAGTGCCTTGCCGACTACCTCATCTTCAGCGACATGGACCAGAACATCGGCGGCCAGCAGATCTACGACAGCCTCTCGACGGTGCTGTACGAAGCGCAGGAGGGCAACTCAGACTTTGACCTTTACCGTCGACAGAGGGGGTACCTCGTCGACTAGGGGAACTGCAACAAGCAGGGCGACCCCGCGCAGGAGGGCTAGAACCTGGACAAATACAAGTTCGTCTACATCGCCGAAAAAGCGTACGCTATGCGCCTGGGATATAACTAGTACTTGTTCGTCGACGCTGACACGTATGTCCTATAGCTGAACCTAACGTAGTAGTTAAAGAAGCTAGACCCGACCAAGAAGCTGTACCTTAGGAGCGTTACGCTGGTCAACGGCTTCAGCTTTAGCTACAGCGGCTCAGGTTACATTGTTAGCAAGGCTGCTATAGACGCTCTAGCGGGTGAGTACCTAGGCGTTGCAAACGAGTAGGACGTGCGTGCTAAGGACAAGTGCTGTAGCGATTATATCTTTGCGATAGCGTTGAAGGACAAGACTGGCGTAGGTATCCAGCAGATAGTAGGTTCAGTCCTCTTTATATTAGTGTCTTCTATCCCTCCCCCATCCATTCATCCCTTGCTTGGCAATGACCGGACTCCTAGCACCCCACAAGTGGGCTATAGCGCGCTTGCGAGGGGTCCGTTTCCTAAACCAACATTTCAGCCCCTATCTCCTGCATGTTACTGCTTCTATCCCTGCTGACTAACATAGCAAAAGTGGCCTACCATCAACGGTGAGAAGCGAGCCACCCTCCCCTTCGGCCCGTCCTACTAGTGCTACCTGATCGTGACTATATACTATATAAATAGCGAAGAGATTAACACCTTCTAGCACTTTGAACGCTGCTGCTAACTCGCCCTGACCGAATCGTCGTCGTCCTCCTTTCCCCCTTAAAACAACAACCCACGCCCCCTCTCCTCAAGGACATCTACAAGGAGTTCCTTGCCCCCTATCTTAATGCAACGCGTGAGGATTAGGACAACGCAGCCGACAACCGCTACTACCTCGACAACACGTCAGGCTGTACGTGGCCTGAGTACTAGATCTAGCGCACTAAGAAGCCTGAGGACATGAGCGCGCTGGAGCGGAAGGCGCACGAGTCGTTCGAGGCGTGCGGCACCGCCTGTAAGAGCCTGCCCGCCGACGAGTGCTTCTGGTACATGTACTGCGACGGCGTTTGCAGCATTAGCAACTCGTTCATCGTGGGCAAGCCGGTCAAGAAGGAGAAGGGCGCCAAGAAGGTTATTAGCGGCTGGGATGTCGATAAGATCCATGCGTGGATCCAGAAGCAGGGTAGTTGTGGGGAGGTGCGGTGGCCCGAGGTCCACCCCTCGACGCGATGCCCGAGGGGCAAGTCAAAGGCTCCGAAGACGGAGTGACCGACAACACTCCAAACACCGAAACACCATTCACCACAACCCAGAATTTCTTTGCTCCTTTACCCGAAGACGAAATCGTACGCGGGCTTTTCTTCGCGAGCTGCACTCCTGCCCCTCCAGAGCCCGAGCAAGACCCCAGACCAGCGCTTGTTCCGGAGGCCAAGGCAGGCGAAGCCGAAGTGGACGATGCCGCCACAAAGGCAGATGAATGAAGAAAGTTTGCTGAGAAGGCCACCGAGGAGGAGGCCAAGCGGATCAAAGAGGAACAGGCGGCCGCAACGCGGGAAGTTGTGGCAGACCTGGGCCCAGCGGCTGGCGGCGGGGGCAAGGGAGACGGCATCGGCTCACACCATTACGGTATCCAGAGGGCAGGGGATCTGCGGGTCCTAAGATTACCATGCCAAGCGCGATCCCTTCCTGAATAGTTACCCTTCTGGGCCGCCCATGTAGTCGGTCCGTAACATGAACCCAGACTGAGGACAGGCTCCCAAGCTTACATAACAGTGACAGAAGCTGAGACAAGGTTGACAGTGCCCCTTGCCGACGTTAAATTGGGGTACGACGTCCTCGTTGACCCAGGCTATAGGGGAGCCGGGTGGCGGAGCGGGGAAAGCTGAAGGCGGAGGATTGCGGCGATCGCCCAATTGTTTGTGCGTGCCCATGCACGCCTCGGACTGAGCCTAGTCGCACCACAGCTGAAAGGAACACTACCAGGCACATGGGCATGATTGGTCACACAGGTTAGCTCGAGAGGAGAGGCATGCTGGGTACTTCTTGAACTGATATGTACCCTGCTATCCGCAAGCGCAAGGGTTCGATCTCACTTCTCGAACTTCTCGCACCTCTCGCATTTCGCACTTCTCGCACGTCGCACTTCTCGCACGTCGCACTTCTCGTGATTTCTCGCACCTCGCATTTCTCGCACCTCGCACTTCGCAACTCTCACACTTCGCACTTCTCGCGCCGTCGCACCTTGCACTTCGCACCTTGCACTCCTTAGTCCCTTATCTCCTGCGATGGACTATTCCCCTTTTGATTCTCTCGGCCTACCCTTTGGCGACTATAATAACGATGCTATCTGTAAGGCATTTAAGAAGGCATCACTGCATTGCTACCCTGATAAAAGGAAGGCCTATTCGGTTCCTGAAAGCTAGTGGCTAACTTATATCCAATTACAAGCATCTCGAGACTTTCTTTTGGGCAACAATAACAACAACTACAAACAATACCAAGGCTATCCAAGGGTGTTCTTCCTAGATCGACAAGGGGGAGACGCTTACATTTTACCTACAGAATCCCCCTTCGATGTCTGTACCAATTGTGGATCAGTCGCTATATGTTTGTGTACCGAGCGTACAACTATGCCTTTTTCCATTTGCACGATCTGTTGTATAGTACTACCATTCGACCGGCTCGAGCTTCATCAACAGCGCGATCACTGGTGCAAGTTTTGTGGGCAAATCACCAGCGCCGAGCAACATATTTGTGCAGAGCCTTCCGACAAGCATTGCCAGATATGCAACACATTTCACCCACAGCTGGTGGAACACGTCAAAGAATAGCATTACCTACGCAATTGGATATTTGCATGGCTTACGACGATAGAGGTAGTGTGGATGGCCTTCTCCGCCATGTTCAGGATCATTCTACCTGTCAGCTCTGCGCCCAGACTTTCCCAAGCAATGAACAACTGAACTACCATATCGAAGAACGCCACGTCTATGGTCCGTCCGGGACCAACGATATTTTCAACGAGCATTCTTGGGTTCAATGCCCATTCCCAGATTGTCACCGCGTCAAGGATGGCAAATTGTGGCGCCACATCTATCAGGAACATAGTTTTGTTCGGTGCCCAGCATGCCCTGCTACCGATGCCGAGCTCTCAGAAGCGATTGAGCACCTTGAGGAACATAACTTGCACACATGCCCTGAGGGGTGCGACGAACAATTCACCCCGGCAGCCCTCGAGCAGCACCTTGTAGAGTATTATCATTGGATCCAGTGTCCTTATTGTCTCCGCGCTGCTGTGGATGACGACGATTTCCAGCAACATCTGGGTGGCCACCAACTTTGGGATTGTTCAGTGTGCTCGGAAAAGCAACTATGGGATCGGATGAAGCAGCATATGACGAGAGCTCACAGCTGGCGGCCTTGTCCATTTTGCCCTGAGGCTATCCAAGAAGCTGACATTTTCGACCATATGCGGGAGGCCCATGAGCAGTGCCCTAAGTGTGAACACCGGGGGAATTTGGCGTACCACTTTGAGCGCAACCGTGCTGGAACTAAATACCCTGTATGTGGGGATCTGCTTCCTGGAGATGATCTTGGCCGCTATATGGATGCAAAACATCCGCGTACTGAATGTGCGCTTTGTCCATAGGATGGGCTTCTATCAGAGTTTCTAGAACATATCCGCAGCTAGATCGCTATACCCCTCTAGCATCTGCTGGTGGGCGCCCTAGTGGTCTCTAATGCTAGCGGTTATTTCGATAAAAGGCAGCCTTTCCTTCCAATGCCACTTTCTAATCTCGCTCAAAGTTGGGCTGAATACGAGCGCGGAGCTATATGTCTACAAGGGGGCCCGCTATATGATCGATCCGTGACTAAACACAAACTTCTCTGTGTCTTCCAAGAGCTCAAGAAGGCAAGGGTTGATGTCCAGTTGCGACTGATAAGATTTAGTAACCTGACAATAATACAGCATTTGACAATATACGTGAGTGGTATGTAGAATCTTTCTTACTGAGAGCAGCCCACTAGAAAATTTCCCTATGAGAGACAAACTCTCAAGCCAGTGGAGGAAGCATTCCTTCAGGAATGCAAACGATGCCGGCCATGCCTCTTGCCGTTGAGCAGTTGCGCCTCGTCATCTCGCGAGTCAGTCATTTCGGATCATCGCCAAATAAGTCATTCCCTCAACAGCCCAAGGAATCAACGACGCCGACACCTGACATGGTCACGTTGGGAGGTGAAAGACACGAGGACCGAGCCTCATCATTCTGGGAAAGAGACTTTCCATTTTCAGACTACCTTAACCCTACCAACTTGGTTCTGTGTCGCAAGACCGCCAGCCCACTCTGGACCGCCCCCGCCACAAACCGACCCCTTCCGACAACCATTCTCCTCTCCCATACTCGGACATGAACAGTCCCCACATCCTCTGGTCGACTTAGACCGTCAAGATGTGGGGCTGGAGCTGGGGTTGGGGGGTTCACGTCGCACTTGGTGCAGCGGTGGTGCTGGGGATGGGGCTGGGGCTGGAGCTGGGGCAGGGGCTCACGTCGCACTTGGTGCAGCGGTAGGCGATCTCGATGAAGTCGCACCAAGTGTCCCACGCTGTGCAGACGCCGTTCGAACGCGCCGTGCAGGGGTGCTGCTGGGTGAACGGGATATAAGGCCCACCATGAACGGACTGAATGAGCCCCGAGAATTCCAGGTAGAAAATCAGGGCCTCCTTGTCTCCGTTGGGGCACATCTTGCCCAGCAAGACACATTCCTCGCTCCCGGCATTAGGGAAAATGGTGCTGAAGGCAACGCTGCATTTCGTAACCCCGGTTGCGTTCGGATAGCAGGTCACGGAGTACGTCGGGGGCGCGGGGGGCGGGAGGGCCTAGCTGCTCTGGGGGCCGTCGACATTGCCCTTCACCTTCCAGGTGACGGTCGCCGACTTGATGTTGTAGCCCGGAAAGGGGGCAAAGGTAAAATCCATGGACGTTCCGGGGAAGGTGATGCAGGCCTTGGAGGTAATCTGCGAGGTACCGTTGGTGGCGACGGTGGGCGGGCACTGCTGAGAGTAGTTGTTCTCGAGCGGAAGCTGGATCGTGTCCTGGTCAGGCATGGGAACGCCGGCAAGCTGGCAGTTGTTGTGGCAGTAGGTTTGGTTGTGTCGCTTGTAGAGAAGGGTGGCGGGGGGGGCGGCGGCGGCTGCCAGACCGCATCCCACAAGGAGTGCGACGGTATGGGCGATGAGCTGCATGGTGGCAACGTTGAGTCGGAGTTGTTTCTTAGTGTGTCGTTAGACGTTTGTGCTAAGAGAGGCCGTATCGAGCTTGAGCCGGAGCACTGAGTGTTGATGAGACGAAGAAGAGGGTCATGATGGGTAGACCCGAGGGACTTATATAACAAGAGCCCTCCCGTACTTCTGTCGCCTCTCTGCCAGCCCCTCATCGGGCATGTCAGAAGTTGGGATGTTAAGTCCAACTTGGCTTCTGGCGGCGTCTGCCCGTGGGCTGGCATGCCACTCTGGTCCGGCTGCCAAAAGCACTTCGTGTTGGGTGAGGTGTGTGAGATGTTGAGTTTCGCTTGGTTTCTGGCGGCGTCGGGGCTTGCAGATACGGTCATGGGGCTTGCATAACACTCTAGTCCGGCTGCCATAGCGCTTCCTGTTTGGTATGTGTGCAGAATCCGTCGACCGCCATCCATAGTTATTGAAGAAAATTCACGTGAATAGAGGCAAAGGCGCAGGGCCTGTGGGGAATTGCTTTGAACCCAAGCTTTCTGAGAGCTTGCGAGAGCGTTCGTTGCCACAGCAATGGCGAGCGGCGTAGTCCGTACAGCGCCTTGTTGAGCCTGAGGACAGTTGCCGGCTTCCTGTGCCCTGGGGGGATTCGCATGTAGACTTTCTCATCGAGATCAGCGTTGAACTGCGCTGTTGGGCAACCGCAGCTCCCTCCAAACAGCCATGCGACGGTGAATGGCACCCCGCATCAGCCCGCACCTGCACGCCCCGCCCTGGCTCCTACAATGCCCCACACCTACACACGATACAGCGCCCGCATCGTGGTATGGGGTTGGGCTTTGCAGCTCTGGGCGGCGGCTAAGCTGTGGTCCGGGTCGATGGGGTGGTCGGGCTCACCTCCCTATTGGTCAGTCGGCACAGGAGCCAAAGGGGAGGCCTCGCGTCGACAGAGCTGTCGTCCACCAGATTTCGCCTTCACTAGGTCGTATTGGACGACCCAGCCGGTAGCTCCGTCGGGCTGGCTGACAACGACGTCGCCAAGCCGGATGTCCATACCCTCGTCTGGTCGGGCAATGCCGCCCCAATCCCTACTCGGAGCCCGATTCGGATTTGCGGTAGGGAGGCAAGCAGGCTCGACGCGGTGGTGGCGGCGGACGTCGTGCCGTACACCCCTGCCGGGAGCGAGGCGACCACGATCTTGTGCGCTCCCATTTGGCCCCAGGTGTACGAGTTCGTGTCGCTTGGGTGCTGCGAAAAGCCGCCGGGCTCGTAGTGGCGCTCGTCGAGCAAAGCGGTCGCCGCGGCCCGCTCGATGGGGAGAGCCGCGATTCACCCGACTGTGTAGTGATCGGGGCTGTCCAACGTCTTCTGCGTCATGATGTGTCCGAATGATGCTCGCACCAAAACCGTTCTAGGGCTTGTTCGCTTTACTCGCTGTCTTGAGTGATTTCCGGTAGCAGGGTGACGTGATCGCAATTGCAGCGAGGATGAGAAGTTGATGGCTGCATTCCGCAGCGGCTACTGCTGCGGGGTTGGGTTGGGCTGAAAAGCGGCGGCTAGCTCGCTTGCCTGTTGGTCGCCCAAGTGGAAGTTGTGTCGGTGCTGTTGGACGCACGTTTAGGACGTGGACCTCCTGGACCTGGCCAAGGGGCAGGAGGAACTGCGTACCACTGGAAGCTCCCCAGGGCCCGTGGAGAAGCCTTTGTCACCAAACTCAAGGAAGCGGTGGAAGTGGCCCAAGCCGCGATGGCCACCGCCCAAGAGCTCCAAGAAGAATATGCCAACCGGGCCCGACAGGTCGCAGAACAGTTCCGCGTAGGAGGCAAGGTATGGCTACGACTGAACAACATCAAGACCAACAGGCCCTCGAAGAAGCTCAACTGGAGGAACGCCAAATATACCGTCACGGAGCTGATCGGCTCGCATACCTGACGTCTGGACACACCGCCCGGCATTCACAACGTATTCCACGTAATGCACTTGAAGAGGGCTGGTGACGACCCACTACCGTCACAGGTTCAGGATGACACCCAGCCCCCTGCAATAGTGCCGGAGGACGACCCAGACGGTGAGGAGGATTGGCAAGTCGAGGAGGCCCGGATGAGTGCCATCGATCTATCTTTGTCCTGAACTTTGACGGCCGACATTGTTTCCGGCCGAGCAGCGAGGGTTCAGGAGATAGGGAGGCAGATTGAGTAACCGCAACGGGGCACATGGATGACAATTGGAATCGATGAGGCTCGAACAAACCTCAAAGGGCCATGCAAATAGACACACTCACCGACACTCAAGCTAGAGAGGAAAATGTTGTGAAAAGTTCGCGGTTTGAGAGGAACGATCCCGGTCCGTAGATTCTTGGGGGCAAGGTGGTTGAGACATTCGCAATGTGAAATCCCAAGTGCAGGCTGCGCTGCCAAGCCCTGAACAAAAACCAATAGCACATTTGTGCTCATCCAGGGGCCGGGCCAATCACGGACACGCACGCAAGGCTCGATTGAGTACCTTGGTGCTCAACTCCTTACTAGTCTGGATCTCATACTTGCATTTGATACATCCATCCAGGTGTCGATCCACGCCCATTCTAGGCCGTCCTTGCGGGCTAGTCGGCAGCATCCGAGTACCTTGGCGAATCCCTTTTTCTGGTCTCGCGTGGGGCAGTCAATCTCTTGGTGACTGACTTCCTCGTCGTCCCAGGTGTGGGACAGGATGGCGTATGGGGGGATGTCCCGTTCTGAGCTGAGCAAGTATGCCAGACTCCTTTTGTGACAGGTGCTCGTACAGCAGCCGGGGTAGTGCTGCATCGACTCTCTTGGAATGAGCTCCAACTTTGTCTGGCAGGTGATTCCTGGTGCCTGTCTTGCACCGCGCAACGTTGAGGGTCGTGGACCGTATCCTGGGCGCTTGTATCTCCGGGGCGGCGCCCTGTCGAGTGCCATGTTTGGCATTACCCTTGGCGATTTTCCAGATCTTATTTTCTTCGAAACCCAACGGCGCAAGTCACCAACTGGGACTTCCTCGACGGGGCGTGCCCTCCCTTTGAGAGTTACTTCTACGGCTGCGGAGGTTCAAGACGGCGAGTATTTTCAGGCCGAGGATATTCGGGACTGGAGACAGGGAGAAGGGGAGTACCTGGTCAAGTGGGAAGGGTATGGGCACAAGCACAATACTTGGGAACCTGCTACGCATTTCGAGGAATGTCCTGAGGTGCTGGAGGAATTCCACCAGAAGGCGGGATTGTCCACGGCCCCTTCCATGTAAATTCCGAGCCGAACTCTAGTGCGGTTGAGGCGGGGGGCATTGTATTACTTCAGTTTGCTGGAATAGAGCAGATACTCATGCGTGCTTCATGTGACGTTCACACAGGAGGGCCATTTTGCGAGCGCAGAGGAGAGGCATTGAGGCTCGGGGATCGTCCCGTCGCCCGGGGGCGTCAAGGTAACCGCGGCGCTGCCTATCCACCATAGTCACGAGAGTTCACCATAGAAAGGGACACTGAGACGGACCGAGCCCCTGCTGCGACGTTCGATCAATGGCCCCTTCGAAACGTGATCCTCAAGCGCGTTACAATGGCCGGTTTGCCTTCCACTTTCGTGCTGGAGTTCGCTGGGATCCATGTGCAGAACACGGAGCGGGGTACTGTGGAACGGAGAATCGGGGCTTCGTTTCCTCCGCCAAGAGGCACCGCCCGGCGAGACAGGAGAGCAAAGGGTTTACGAAGGACGAGGACAAGCCGACTTCTACTTCAAGGAGGGCGAGATACACGCCAGCGGGCAACGCAAAGATCCTTCGGCTGAAGGGGCAGAGACTTTCTTGAATCGAGATCGCCGAGCAGTTCCCGGGGCGCAGTGCCAGGGCTGTTGAGGTGAGGTATTACTTGCCCGAAGAGATCCCGTTCGCGTTCTGGGCCCTGGATCCAGGAACCGTGCAGTGTTACATCTCAATCCCGGGGTCGCATCCAATCAGCCTCCCGTTTGCACCGTCGCGGCCGGCTCAGCAGCAGCCAGCCGAGCCGCGACAGCAGCAAGTCAATTAATACTCTAGCTAAGCTGACATTATTACTCCTAGCTCACCAGTCTCAACTGACCACTTCCGCAAGCTCCTGAACGGCCACCCAAGGCTTTTTCCAACCACCGTGTCGAGGCCTCGGTCTTGACTCAACATGGCGCCCTCGCAAATCACAGATCACTACTACGCCATGCTCGGCGTGACACAAACTGCCAACGAGAACCTCATCAAGCTTCAGACGCCTGTGTGTGTTAGGGAAGCTCTCTCTATTAGTCTTGCCGGTGCCTAACCTGAAAGGTGTCGGCAATGGATAGCCTTATTTCCTTGTCTCCTGACTCGGGAGGGCGACTTCGGCTTCGTGCAAGTAATTACCAAATTGAATGGATGTATCAAATTCAAGTATGAGATCCAGACTAATAGAGAGTTGAGCACCAAGGCGATCAATCAAGTCTTATGTGCGTGTCCGTGATTGGCCCCTGGATGAGCACAAATGTGCTGTTGGTTTTTGTTCAGCTGCTGCTGTGCTGATGAGCGTAGCCTGCTCTTATTGGAATTTCACACTCGCAAAGTCTCAACCATCTTGCCCCCAACAATCTACGGACCGGATCGCTCCTCTCGAACCGCGAACTTTTCACCACAACATTTTCCCCTCTAGCTTGGCTGTCGGTGAGTGTGTCTATTTGCATGGTCCTCTGAAGCCACTCAATGATCCCCAGGTGTAAATGCGAGCGATTACATAAAAGATACAGACGACGCCCTCCTCTTGTTAAAGAAGTTCCCTTCCCGCCTTCAGACATCTCCCCTTGCGGCCAACCTCGCGGCGTAACCGATTAAGGCGCCTCTTGTCGCCGGGCTGGAAGGTGAAGGCACCGCTCCAGAAGCCGCAGTCGATGTTGGGGGTCTCTTTGCGCTCTTCTGCTTGCTCGCGACCCGTGGCGTCGACAGGAGGGATGTTGGAATGGTTGTCGATGCCGCTGATCATACTCTTGCCAGGCGTGTGGTGGAACAGCTCGGGGTTGACCGTCCAGCAGCGAATGCCGTCGTCAGCGCGGCAGCGGTGGAGGATGGCCACGTCGTAGGCGACGGGCCCGTCATCGGCGCGGGCTTCAAGGGAGAGCTGTTTCAACATGCGCTGGGCAGCGTCACGCGTCACTGCGTAGGCAAAAGTGCAAAGCGGGAAGACGGAGGCGTGTACAAGCCGTGTACGGGGCGGCACGCCCAGGTTTTCCAACAACGACGCGGTCCACGGATGCAGGTTGCTTGGGTCAGGCAGCGAGCTGTCATTGAATGAGATATGGGGACGGGCGGCTAGGTCCTCGGGCTTGACGTGTCCCTTTTCGAAGCCCTCACTCACACCATGCCAGTAATCGCCGCAGTGGCCAAGGTATAGCAAGTCCCAGGCCGTCGGGTCGCCGTATGGATAGTGCCTCACGCCGAGACGGGGATTGGGGTGAGCATCGAATTTGGGAGAAGATGTTGGGTCGGGCTTGGGGCCGAGCAGGGTTCGGACGGCGGTGGCAACGAGGGGAACCTGCAACGAGCGCAGCCGGATGTCCCAGTCGACGTCGTCTTCGAAGAACAGGGCGGTCTCAGCGCCAGAATCGACGAACCTGAATTGGGGGTGGTGGGTCAGTTGGGGTTCAGCGTCTGGCAGACTGGAAGAAAACGAGACATACTGTCGCAAGGAGTGTAGGTGGCCCAGCCAGGCCAGCACCGAACCGCGGCGTATGCCCTTATGGCCCTCGAGGTCGTCCTTGGTCCAGGTGGGCTGGATGGGGATGGTGAGGTCGAGCTCGGTGACGTTGGCGGCTTGGAGGAGACCTGGGCGTCTTGGAGAGTCCTCCTTGGAGACGACGTAAATGCGGCCGAAGCCAAGGGTCGCGTTGGTGGCTAAGACTGCGGCAGAGTTGGCGGTCGATATGCCGGGAGGCGGGAGCCACGAGTAGGACAGGTGCGACGGGTAGACCCAGAGGCGGAAGACCAGAAAGACCAGGATGGCCACCACGATGAGATGCCGCGCGCGCAGCAGAGGCCGACGCAGCATTGACATGTTTGCGAGTCTTGGTGTCTGGTCCCTCGCCCGATCGCGGGCCAATTAAAGAGTGTTTGACAACTTGGAACACGCTGGCGTCAAGTGACGTTCGTTCGTTCGTTTTGTTGGAATTTTTGCTTTGGCAAACAGGACACTCGTATTCGTTTTGCAATGAAGCCTCCATGCTGTGTAACCATCCAGCTCTCAACGTAGATCGGAGACGCCACTTTGGTGGAATGGACAGCTTCAACGCTCGCTAACCTCACAACCGTCTTTCGGGAGGGGGGTCGGGAGGCGTTTCTTAGCCCCGACGAGGAGCATCGGACTATCGGCGCCTTTTCTCGTATTGCCCATGACTGCACAGCACCGGGCGGGTGCCACAGACGCTCTTCTTGACTGGGGATTTTTATAGAAA
>FTCU01003014.1_pt1 | contig 17291 bp, 24 predicted proteins | sample 1639521 | NCBI WGS metagenome assembly FTCU01 (sample SAMEA3914864, study PRJEB12502) | metagenome | biome: forest; material: soil | place: USA | collected 2012-03-12 | depth 0.3 m
AAGCTACGGACGGCACACCCCACGGCCCCAAACAGCCAAGCCAGATCGTCAATACCCAACGACCTGGAAAAAAGGAAAAAAACATCACAAAAAAATTTGAAAAAACAAAACCCTAAAAAAAAAAAAAAAAAGTGTGGATTGTTTGGTTTGGTTTGGTTTGGGTTGTGTGTGTTGGCACAGGGATGCTTGGCTGCGCGGCGGGTTGGGGGATTTCAATCTGTCTGTTTTTGACGCTCGTTTATGGGGGCTGTTTTAGGGTTATCATGGGAGTGTGTGTTTTTGTATCATGGCTTGTTTTTGTTATACAGATTACCCAGACTTATTGAGGCTGGCTGATTCCATTATTCTTCCACCTTTTTGCGGATATTCTTTTTTGTTGTTGTTGTTTGTTGCCAGGGCAGTCTTAGTGCCTGCCCTAAAGTGTGTTTACTTGTCTTTTTTCCTTTTTTCCAGGTCGTTGGGTATTGACGATCTGGCTTGGCTGTTTGGGGCCGTGGGGTGTGCCGTCCGTAGCTTAGTAGAGGATTAAATTATCAAAGCTTGGTGGCTTGTTTCTTTGAGTTGTGTTGGTGTTGTGTTGGTGTTGTGGTTGAGTGAGCTTGCTGGAGGTGTTGGCTCGTCTGGTCTGTGTCTGGTGTGTGGTTGGTTGCTTGACTGAGGTCAGTTTTGCGTCCCATGGATTCTGGATGTCTGGGTTGTTGCTACCGTGTGGCTAACCGTTTTCTGGGATGTGGCGGCCCTTGGTTGTTGCTGTCCCATTTATTTACTGTTTAGTCAGAGAGGTTCTTTGGACGAGGGGATGTGGTTTGCGGCTGGGAGCGAGTTTTATGTCTGTGTGGGGTCAATGTTTGTTGGGTTGAGTTGCTTTCTCCATGACTGCCGTCAGAGACATCAAGTAAGTCATAACTGGCAAATAAAGCATTCTCGTGAGATGGAATGTCAATGTATTTGCTATGCAGTATGGGTCGGTGCTGGAATCAGGATTGAGTGGTGCAATGAGTCCATCAGCTTAGAGAGGCCATCTCATGTGTAAACACAACGAGGTAGAAATAGCATAGGCTTGTGCTCGAAAGAATAGGATGGTCATTGTTCTGTTAGCATTTGTTCTTGGGCTCAAGGAACTCTTGGAGTCCACGGGTGAGCGCAGTGGAGTTCGGGTATCATTGCATCTTCCCCCTTGATCCTCCCGTCCAAAATACAACGTAAACAAATCCAAACTACCATTCGTGCAAATGCCGGAATTCTCATGATGGCCGGCTTGTCTCGCGAATCATCACTCACAAAGGGGTTATTCCAACACCTCCTGCCGCCCACACCCGGCTAGTAAACTCAGGCATGGCCCACTCAGCAATGGTCCACCCGGCAGGCATGTAATTCGGGGCTCGGTGCAGTGTGACGCCGTGTCTCTTGGCCAAGGCCAAGGCTTCGTCCCAGTCGGCCCCCTTGAGATGGTCCTGGTAGATGACCTTGATGCGCGGGTGGAGGATCAGCTTCATGATGAACAAGGCCACGCCGCTCCAACCGGCCGGGTAGACGGCCACGGTATGCAGCTTCGGAAAGCACTCGATCCAGTCGAGAAAGGGCTGACCGTCGAACGAATTGCTGGCGCCGAAACGGCTGGTCGAGGCGTTGTGGAAGTTGAAGTCGTGGAGGCCTAGGGTATGGAGGTTGGGCGACTGGAGGAAGAGCATCTCCTCGGGCTGGAGGCTCCTGGTTACATTGTCGGCCGAGGGGGAGGGGTAGTCGTCAAAGCTCCCAAACGGCGTGACGGCCAGCTCGAGAACCTTCAAGACGCCGGACTGGGCGGCAGGGGCGAGGACGGGTTCCAGGAGGCCTGCGTGGGCCATAGCCGTGTCCAGGCAGCGGAACACCTCCAAGTTGGGCAAGTGCAGGTCGTTGAGCCGATGGTCTGACTGAGCCCAGCCAATGTCCCTGGTGGAGGGCTGAACCTGGAGATCGTCGACGCTGAGGACATTAAAGGCGATGTCCTCCCCGGTGTTGTGGATCTCGATCGACCGCATGCAGCTCGGCAAGTGAGGCAAGATACGCGAGTTCAAAGGGCTATACGGTGCCTGGCGGTTGTAGACCACGCGGGGGCCCACCACAAGATGAGTGAGCGACCGCCACAGCAATCTCTTGTTAGTAGGAATTTCCTTGACGGCAGACCAAAAGGCGCTGACACCAGCCAGATGGAATTGCTCGAGGTTCGGCGTGGCAGTCACAATCGGGGCCTGCATGACGGGTTAGGGCTGACTGCGGAGAACGGGAGAACAGCGGGTTGGGCTCACCATTTCCATCCGGGGTAGCGGAAACCTGTGCACAAGATTCAGCTGTTGGGTCCCGAAGATGCGCAATTTCTTTAGGCACGGAAGCACGATTGAGCGGAAGGAGGTGTCCACGCCCGGGCCCGGGTTGATGAGGTCGAGCACTTGGAGAGTTTCCAGGTTGAGGTCGATGATTTGCTTGACGGGAGCCTGGATGTCGATCGCGATGGTCGAGAGCTGGGTAAGCCTCCCTCGACTTAGGGGTAGATCCAGTGGAACTTCGGGATATTTGAAGGACAGCCGCTCGTTGTCGGACCTGCCGAAATTGAGGCATAGCCGATCCAGCTGGCGCAGGCCTCGCAGGATCATGGTGAGCTTGGCGGAGTTCAGGACAAACCCAGTCAGATCCTGGATGACCAGGCTTCTTATCCCTCGGCGTTTCTCCAGAAACTTGGCCAAGTGACGGCCTGGGTTCCTCGGCCGGTGGAGTGTCAGGTCGGCCCATAACCTGGCATCGTGAAGCAGGGTTCGGTACCACCGCTTGCTGACGCGGAGGACCCGGCTGCGAACATGTCAAAGAGCCGCTCAGCCAGCCAGTGCGCGTGGAGGGGTGAGGTCGTCGTAGTCTGAAACATGCTTACCAGAGATCGGCGAGTGGCAGCAGCGCAAACACCATGCTCGTAACTTCGGGCGGGAACTCCTCGACGGGATCTCTCTGAGCCACGTCGATCTTGAGGCTGGCAGCCATGCGCTGCAAGACGACCTGGCAAGAGGTGTGAGGTGAGGCGAGCAGATTCGGTGTTCGAGACAGGACCACTCACATCGTAGGTAGTTTTGGGTCCTTGACGGTGGCTCTTGGTGAGGTGAACTCCGCTAGCTACGATGAGGGCGAGCAACGCTCGGAGCCGAGCGGCGGACGGGGGCCCGTCACTCCCCCCAAGAATGGCAGCCGCAGCACGCTCCGCGGTAGGATTTTCTGAGAGAGGGGTGTTGAGCAAGCGCCGGAGGATTTTGGCGCTCCGGCAGTAACCCTGATGGAACCAGTCAGCCACTCGTTTCGGATAGTTCGGTCCGGCGGGTAGACTCACCACGGCCGAGGCCGGGTCCAGGCGGACGGTGCTCAGAGCGGTCGAGAAAGCCGAGACGTGCTGATCCGCCTTCTCCAAGCATTCGGCGAGAGCATCCTGGGCCATGACATGCATCGGGCGGCTGCATGCCGGCCACGAGTATCCGCAAGCACAAGGGCCTCGGGCTACCTGGCGGAGGGCCTCCGGGTCCTTGCTCGTCGCGGCGGCGACACACTGGGAGATGTGGCAGGCCTTGTCCTTGCCGTGGCGCGACTTGCCACTTCCGGCAGGGTCGCACGGGCACATGTTGACGGCCTGTTGTCCCATGGTCAGTCAGTCGGTTGCGGACTCGAGACAGAAACAGAAACGCTCACCTCGACGAGAACCCGGAGGGCCTGGCTGGACTTCCCCTTGTCCACAAGGGCCTTGCCCTCGGCAATGGTGGATGCCATCTTGGAGTCCCCCGAGGCCGCCATGACTGGCTTCCCCTTTGTCGTCGTTTCTGGATCTCCGAAGTCGGGCCAGCACTCAACTCAGCTTGCGTTTGAGCCGGAAAATCAGAAATAAATAAAACGCAAGAAGAAAAAAAAGGAAAAAAAGTTGGGAAAAGCTGGAAGTAATTCCCTGTAGTGTTTTCTTCTCCTCCTTTTTTTGTTGTCTGAGGAAACTGAGGGCGGGTGCTTGTTTACTGGTGTTTGTTCACTGGTGCTTCTTGGGTTTGTGGAGGTTGGATCTTGATGGCACCTTTGGAGGTGGGGCCGATCACCACTTAACGCGGTTGGACGCGTTGCGGCAGGCATTGGGCGCGACAACAAGAGCAAAGGAGGGTTGGGGTTCTGGGCTCGTCCAGAAGCCTTTTGCATAACTCGATGTCCTGCACAACTCACGTTCTCTTGTTACATTTTTGGTCATTTTTTTTTACACATCTCAACACAAACCCAAGAGCGAGCTCGTCATTGCCGGTGAGACGGGTCCTGACCAAGCCAGCACTTACACGCTCAGAAGTTGGAACCGCTGACCAGTGACGGACGGGAATACTTCGTCGGGTCTCCACCGCAGCAAACTTGCTCTGTACACGGCAACGAAAAGTGTTCCCTTTGTTGTTCCATCTTCTTCTCGGCGTCAGCTTCCAAATTCCAAATACCAACCGACCTCCAGGACGCTCGCTGGCGGCCTGGTCAGCCCGCCTGTTTCAAGAGCCGCGATGCAGCGCCGACATCCACCTCCCTGCATCATGCATCCCGGCACGCATGCAGAAAAAAAGAGTCCTCACAACCCAAAGTCACTTCAGTCGGTCCGCGGCAAGGCTTCACCATCGCATCGTCGTGCCGCCACCACCACCCGCTCAGCTGTCCACCCAACCCGCGTGCGGACGGTTCTAGAATAGTATGACGCCGATTACCGAGCGTCGCACAAAGACACGCGCGGGCTTACGTGGGCCGCTGCTGCTGGCCTGCTGCTGGCCCGAACCGTCCGAAGAAGCGTTGGGAGCCCGCCCTCGCCGCTCGGTTCCCGGCAGATATCGACGCGCAACGGCGTGGAAGTCGAAGCCGGCCCTTCTCAACGGCGCATGTCAAAGATAGGGTGGTATACAAAGCGTGCGGTAGCCGCGCAATGCAAATGACGCCAGACCCTCACCGAACCCGCTCGACCGGGCCTCCCGAACGCATCTCGTGTCCCTTCCTCCCTGCAGCACACGTGCCCGACGATGCCGCCGGCCTAGACCCACGAGGCAAGTGTCCATTCGCGAGGGGGGTGTTGCGTTACGGTAACGGTCGCGAGGATGCGCTGGGACCACGCCATGGACAGTCGTCAACTCAAGACCGAGGGCGGCGGCACAGCAGCATGGCAGCGCCCAGGCAGGCTCCAGCTGGGCACCGGCGGGAGGGTGGTAGCTATGCCTGCCGCCGCTTTTGCCATTGTTCTGGGAATGGCAGACTCGGCAGCAGAGCCTAGCAAGGGGTAAGCCACCATGTGTTGGCTGTTTGTGCACAGTAAGGGCGATTGATCCTTGACTTCAGACCCGACCACAAACCAACCCCCAATGCCAACACCAGAAAGCCCAACCCGACAATCCGGCCTCAACACCCCAAAATAATAATAACAACAACGGGACAAAAGACCCGATCCAATCACACTCCAAAGAGTCCTCTCCCCACAAAACCAACACCCCCTCCTCCTCAACAAAACCTCGTGGCCTGGCACCGCACACATCCCTCTATTTTTATCGTCCCAGGCACCCCGACAACCTGATTGGCGCCAGCCAGCCTAAACGCCGAAGGCTGGCAGCAGCAGCACGTTCACTAAGGTGCTGACGGTGTGGGTTACGGCGGCGGCGGCGGCGGCCAGCAGTTGGGCTGTCGCGGCTGAACCGAGGCGTGCCAGTGGACGGATGCCACCCACCCCCCTTCTTCTTTTGGGTCTCTGTCTTTCTCGCCTTGCCCTGCCCCCGCGCGCTCCGCGCCTCAGCCAGCCCGCCCCGCCTTGTCTTGCCTTGCCTTGCCTCGCCTCGCCTTACCCTTCGGGTGGCCGTTTGTGAAACCCCAAAGTACGGAACACGAACACACAAACATGTTTTTTGTGCTGTCAGGTCTGTATTTACACACACTTCCAAGTAAATCGGCACGACACATCTGTCAGCTCGAAATCGTGAGACAAACGGGGAAACGGGGGGATATTTTCGACCGTTGCGATGCCACACACACACACCCGCCTCCTCCCCAAGTCTGCCGGCCGGGATTGGTTGGTTGGATGGGCTGGAGTGGACTGGACTGCCGTGCGAGTGCGCGAGTGCCCTTTTGGTACCGACCGTTACGGTTGCACTTTGTTTCCAACAGCAGCAGTCATGTCCGTCCTCCGTTGCAGCGCTGCCTGTTTTCATTTTTTATTTTATATTCTTTTTTTTTTGGTCTTGTCCGACTGTGACACCCTCAATTCTGTTAACTTGGCCCGCGGCAGTTTCAGGCAGGCCTGGCTCTCCCCCACACCCCCGGAAGAAAAAGAAAGGAAAGGAAAAGGCCAGGGTAAGGTATGTGCAGCGTCGCAGCCGAGTCACGGCGGCCAAACAGGTGTTGGTGCCTTGCACTGCCTGGAGCGAACGCAGGGACCCATTACCGAATCGGGACATATTTTTCGAGACGACATGGCAGCCTACAGACCCGCGCTCTTTGGTGGCCTCAAACTTGTCTTTTCTGACTCTGAGCTTCTATTCGCGCTATCCAAAGTCCAAGCCTTGCTGCTATCTTCCCCAGCCGCAAACATCTTCCCTGCAATTCCTTGCAAACCCTTGGAATCCCGCCAGAGGGCGCCGAGCCAGCCTGGCAAGGGAGTGTGATGTGCTGATGCCGCCCCTCCCAAAATCAGAGTCTATGAGTCTCCCTCGAAGCAGTCCAAATGCTGCCCCTCTCAGCGTTCAGTTCCTCCATCCGTCCTATCGTCGTCCCGGCGTGACCGTGGTCGTCGCTGCTTCCAGAGCAGGAATTAGACATAAATGAGGAGTGAATCCAAACAACCGTTACACATGCCAACATCCAGCCATAAACCAAATACAAAAAAAAAACGTGGAAAACTCCAAACCATGACCCGGAACAATGACAAAAGGGAAAACAAAAAACAAAAAAGAAGCTCCAAAACAGAAAGACAGACCCCGGAGTCTAAGTCGGAAAGAGAAAATGAAGCCACCAAAAAACCAGTCCGTTCCAGTTGCCTGGAGAACCCCCCCCCCCCGCCGCTGTAGAAACGCCTGGTATCGTATGTATGCATCTCGTTCCAACCAATGAGAAGAACAAAAAGAGAGAAAACAGTACAGGCAGAAAACACAAGAAAGAGAGAAAGAAAAGGAGAAAAGCGGGGGAAGGGGGAGATAATCCAAAAGAGGAGAGAAAGTGTTGTACAAAGTCGAGATGCCGTGATGTTGGTGATGCATTCCCATGCCGACGCTATGCTTCCATGAGGTTGAGAAACCGAAAACCGATCCTGACTGAGAAGGGGGAGAGGAAAGTCGTGTGTCGTGATTGTCGTGTGTTCCATGTCGTGTCCAAGCCCATCCCATGCCTGTCGAGACACACCGTTGTGTGCCCGTCCCTATCTGCTGGTCTTCCGGGTCCCATGTCTCCTCCGTCTTGACTCAAATTCCCGTCTTCGATGACATAACTGCGTGCCCAAAACCGGTGTGGCATTCGTCGAGAGAGGGTGTGTGGGGACCGGCCATGATGACTCCGGGAGTCAATGCATGGCGGGAGGCGCCGATGATGATATCAAGCGGTCGTGGCCCACGAAGAGGTATGAAAGCTGGGAGGGGGGCTGGGTTGCCGGCGCTGAGGGCCTCACTCGGAACGAGTAGAGGTAGGCAACCCAGTCCCCAAATTTGAAGCGTCCCAGTGGCGGTGAATGCCGAGCAAGGCAGCCCATCATCGAAGACAGCACTCTTCACCGATGGTGGCCGCGAGAGCTCTTAGATGACCTCCCGGAGTGATACCCCGAGTCCGAGTAGTGTGTCGAGTAGGATGAGTAGTCGTATCCGTGCGAGTGTGATGTGTGTTCACTGCAGGCGTACCCAACCAGGATCGTCTTCCTCTGGATGCCATGTCCCGGCCGGCCATACGCCGCGCACCGATCAACGGCGTGCTGGTAGTAGAGGCAGCGGCAAGCCGAGTAGAGTTCAACCAACTGGTAGCACATCTTGAACCTCGGGCGCGGGATGCTGTGTTGGACTTTGGTTCGGCTGTTGTTGCCTGGGGTGGCAGGCGGAAGGCAACAGTGGCTTGTTGTTGACTGTGTTCGGCGTGCGGGAGGTGACGCCGAGTTGCGAGGAGGGGGCGAGAAGTGATCTGATGATGTGTAGAAAACCGACTAGTGGTGTGCAAGTTGTGACTGACAAGTAGGGAAGTTGTGCACAAGTGGGCGAGAGGAGAAGGTAAATAAGAAGGAACGGTTCAGGCAACACCGCAAGGTAGCAACCTGGAAGGGGGCAGAGCAGAACCGCAGAAACGGGGTTGAACGAACGGCAAGCAACACAATACGAAATACAGAAATGAGTAATCAGGCACTGCACCCATCAATGCAAAGGCTGAGGTGTCGACTCATCAGCCAACGGACCGAGGAGGGCATCACGGCAGCCTTATAGGCCCCACGAGCCGGCGGTGGTCTCGCAGCGTCATCTGAGCGGGACTGGCTGGGAGACGTTGCGGCGTGAAGGCAGCAGCAGTGGCTTCACTGCCAGACAGGGGGCCCTCACCGTCGACGGAATAGGGTCCCAGGTAAACCGGGAATGACTGATGACTGGGGCACCGTCTGCGGCCATGCAAGCTAATGCACAACCTGCAGTCCGAGAAGAGGGCGCAGGGACGACTTGGAGGGTCTCGGGGAGGGAGGGCCTTGGACTGGTACCCGGTACTGTACTGTACGCGACGACCGGTGTCCTTTGGCGTTCTGAGGGGACGCCAAGGCGCAGCTGGGAGGGTGTGTGGGCCGCCCGCTTGGGAAGCAGGAACAGAAACTCCCATGCAACTTGGAGGTTCCGATTTAGGTGCAGGTTGCTTGCTTCGCAGGTGCGCACGACGCCGGGGATGGGGTGGAGATGCAAAACTGAGAGCCAGGCGCGCGAGAGGCCTAGGACGCTCGGTCCTAACGGGAACTGACAAGGGGCCCCCTGGCGAGGTCCTGGCCTTGGGGGTGGGCTGCGCATGCCGTCCCAGAAAAGGCCCCCCAAAGGAGTCGCCCTAAAATCCGGTCCTCGAGCCAGCGCGCCGCTTTCCTGAGGTGGACGCCAAAACCGTCCAAACGGAACGGAGCGATCTGACTGGAGGACAACCCGTGAGCAGTCCGCAGCGGCGTGACTAACCAGCAAAGACAAGACCAAGGCGTGGAAACGGCCGAATCATGTGCCGCCGCTGCGTGCCATCTCGCCGTTCGGCCGTTCTTGGAATTGGCAAATAGCACAGGGGGTTCGCTGACGTCGAGCGCCCCTCGATGCGCATCTTGATGCCGCGCTCGAGACTCGGCGGGATGGTGTCTTCGAAAGGTAACTAGCGGGAGCCGCTGCTATCGGATGCCACTGAGGCTGTAGCAGTAGAGCGCAAACCCAGGGTCCCGCCAGCACAACAACCCCGGCGGGGTCGGGCCATGGTGATACAGCGTCCTCTCAACGCGTTTTTGCTCTGCGATGAAGATGTGAATCGGGCGGGCGCTGGCCGGGGGAAACCTCAGGGTTGCCAAGAACTCTGGGCCTAACGGCGCACCATGGGTGGCCTAGTTCCACAGGGCTGAAGTCCTCGTCCACGTCCTTCGTGTTCGGGACGAAGACGATCGTCCTCACGAGGCAGCCATGGGCCATGCACTCTGCGGAGAGTAACGGGTTTTCGGCCAGACTGCCTGGTCTGCCTGGTCTGCCGGCCCCGCCAGCTCTCTCCAATGGAAGCTCTCATATCGCCCCGAAAGTCGTGGCCAATTGCTCGGTCGACTGGTTCAAGCAGGCACCAAAGGCTTCCCTCAAAGACGGGGCAGGGGCATTGAACAACCCCACCTTTTCGGTGTGGCTGACAGGGCGCTGCAGCCGAACGGGAGTGTGGGGTTCAATCGATGGGAACAAACTTCATGATCGGCGTATGTGGGTTGACGTTAGGATAGGAGCAGGCTGCCGTTTCGGCCGCCAGGTATGCACGGTTGTTGGTTGTGTCCGATGGCCCACGATGCGGCCGCCATGCATGCTTGTTGGTTGTGTTCAATGGTCGGCGATCTGGCCGCCTAATCGCCAAGACTTGAAACGAAGAGAGATGGTGGGTGGCTGATTGGGATGGGTTTGGCAGGGCCAAGCCGTTCCTGGCAAGGTGCAAGGTGCAAGGAGCGTGAATCAGACGGCGGCCTCTGCTGACCGGCGGGACCGGGCGTATCCCGTTGGGTTCTCGGCGCCGGCTCGAAAGCCACGGCGGTTTGGGATGGGTTGTGATACCATCATTGGGCACAGTACGGTCCCCGGAGCCGAGGCCCCCGGAGTGCCGTCAAGTCCCGCCCGGAAACCCTGACGGAATTCGTCATGCACGGCGAGAGACCCCCGAATAGCTGGACAGTGGACACCTCGCGAACATAGCTCGTCGAACTAATGCAATCATCACGATCCATCTTGTTCGAGACCACCATCGTTGAGAGACAGCGGCAGTGCCGTACCTTGCCCAATCGTGGCCAATTCAGTGCAGGACGATGTTGCAGAACAAAAGGTTGCCAATGGATGATCGCCGGTGGCTGCCCTCCTGGACCGTCTGATTGGGACCAACTTTACCGATCTGGGATCGGCACTGGGTCTGGTGTGTAACGTATCGTAACGCTGTCACGACGACCGCAGCGTCGCTGCGCGCAGTCTTGATGGATGCCACAACGGCCCAGTTTCGTCCAATGACTGCCTGGGTTTCTCCTAGGCAAGCACTTCTTCGCAGCCGCCAAGCGAAGCGCAAAATTGTCGTGGGCGCAAACCAATTTGTCGTTGATGCCCGAGTCCTTGCTTGCGTCCCTGCGATGACGAGTGCAGTCCCGGTATCTGCCGAAAGGTTTGGCACGCGGACCGAGTCCGTGACGGCATCCGGTGAGCCCGGTCATCGAGCCTTGCGTCCTACAAACTGGACATCCTGATTCCTGTGCAAGGCCGGTGGCCCGCTCGGTCGGAGACGGCCGCGTCCTGTATCGTTACCGTCAGCGTATTTCGCACACCGTTGAGCCTTGCAGTCTGCCTCACGGGACATTCACGCAGCCTCCTCGGTTCGCAGGGGAATTGCACGCACGGAGAAGGGCTGGCGCTCGTCTTCCCCAATCCAGTGCGCGCTGGTGTGGCTGATGAGTGTCGATGCCGCGGCGTGGGACGCTGCAAGGATGCGGAGCGGGGCCCGAGGGAGATGCCGCTGTTGTCTCGGGAGCCAACCAATCGCTTGGGCTGACCGGCCGGACCAATCCCTTGATCGCAGCAGGGCGTGCAGCGCAGTCTGGGTGCTGGACCAGCCCTTGACCAACCCCCACCGCCCGTTGAGCACCAAGCCAAATGCTTGGTAGCTTACAGCACAGCCTCGCCGATGGCTGACCGTCACTGGTCGGCTGGCGCCAATTCCCACAATCCCCGCCAGTTTCGCTCATCGGATTGGAATTGTGGCGAATCGACGGGTTTCGAAACACGCTGGGATTTTTTGGTGCTTCACGGAATCGCCGGCGGAGAGACTTGGAGTGGGGGTGGGAAATGGAGAGAATTCCAAGGACAGTAACTTCGACGTCGAGAAAGTGAGACCACGATGCTCTCGGCGGTGTTTGGGGCACATGGCGGGGCGCATGACGTCCCCCGATGACTGTCTCTTCCAGGCTTCCCGGCCGCACCAATCAGGCACGCAGCTGGCAGCCCAGGCAGCAGACCCTCGACGGTCAACGTTGGGAAGGCACGTCACGGCTTCTTTCGAATCGTTGAGAATCGGGAATTGATGAACCTGCCGGGTCCGCCAGATCATTCCAGGTTCCTGCCTGGGTCCAGGCAAACGACCCGGCATCGCCCGCTTCCGTCCTCTTGTTTCTCGTCCTTCCTCGTCGCTTCACGCTCAGCCTCCTCGGCCTCGGTCACCAGATACGTGACACATTCTCGTCCAACATTGATGAACTCCATTCCGGACCTATTCCCGGGCATTGATCGCGAAGCGATTCACAACCATCTACCTCTGATCGGTGCAGGCAATTTAGGCCGGGCTGAGTTGATTCTGACCGAGCTGGAATAGGCAATTCGTATCCATTTTTTTGGGTTGTCTCATTGTCGCCGGGCGTGAGCGGTGACTTGGCGCCGGCGCATGCCGCAGGTTTCTGGTATCTGTTCAGCAACAACCACCGTGGCACACCGGACCACCGCCACGGAACAAGCTTTGACGGCATCCTCGCCGGGCCGTCTTATGTTCCACAAACGCCACAAGCCACGATCGCGAGCCACAGCTGTCCAAGGCGGACGGCTCAGTTTCTTCCTTCTGGCTGCAGGGGTCTGGCGGTGCGTCGTGGAACAGGTCGTTTGTTTGTATGCTTGTATGCTTTGCCATCCACAGATGTTGCAGCCCATCCACTCCGTTTTTTTGCTCCGTCAGGCGACACCCGTTCAGTCAACAATGCGCAAGAGAGAGAGAGGAAAGGGACGTCCCTCTATGAGTTTGCGCCACTCCAACGCCGCCGACCCGGCAGATCACAATCCATGTCTTCTCGGGAGCCTCGCTTCCCAATCTGCGGCACGGATCGCCAGAGTGCAACATGCAGGACAAATTGTGCCGACATAGGGCTGGAGGGGCCGCCCAACTTTTGCCCCCACGGTCCTCCGCTTCCCGTTCTCTTTGCTGCCGTCAGGGTTGCCGTGTTTCAAGAGAAGGAAACGAAGAGCCCTTCCGCGCCGTGTGTGAAGACAGAAAGGACTCCATGATGGAGAAGCTTCGATGCCACCCGTGCCCTCCCTCCGACACTTGGCCCGGCGCCGGGACGGGACGGAGATGGGGGTCCTGAACCTCGACCCGACAACATGCATGCGGCTTGGAATTGCGCCGGTCAATGATACGGAAACAGTGTGGCTGTTGCCCAGGTGCGGACCCCGGGGCGTGGTCGGTCTCAGGCCCGACTGCCTAGTCTATCTATAGGAGAGGGTTGAGTTCGTGTTCAGGTGACCACCTTCCCCGGTTCTGCTCCCAGGTGCTTGCTTCTCGGGCGCCTTTCCCCCGCGCCGCCATAGACCTTCTGTTATACCATGCATGAGGCTGGGCACATGACCACCGCCTTGACGTCCAAGTCAACCTGAGGGCGGCAAGGGAAGCACACTGTTACTTCGCACAAGGCGCACACCGTGGCTGCTCGTGTTCTCTATCCACGCCCAGGACCTTTCCATTTCCCATGCTTCGTTCTCTAGAAGTACAGGTACACATCGCTACCTCGTTGTGGTATCACCAACGGCGGAGGAAACCACGCTGTCTCGCCGGGCGGAACGGCACGAGATTACGCGAGCCGGGAGAGTCGATCCTCCAGCATCCTCTTTCCCCAAAGGGCCCATTCTGTTTTGTGCCCTTGCTGTGCTCCGGGGTGGGGGGAAGCCAAGAGATCACATAGTAAGCCTCCATGGTCAACCACGAGGCGCTGTCTTCCCTGCGAAAGGAATCAGAGGAACGGCCTGGAGTGTGGACCGTGGAGCGCGAACGGCAACCTCCCAGCATCCACTCCGGAGCTCTTGAGAAGGACTGCGTCTTCGACCTTGGTCTCTCAAAGGGAAATATGGTGGTCGGTATGTTTAGGTCGAATGTGACAAGCCATTCCACCGTCCATCAGCAGTACCGTGTCAGAAAACGCGGAAGTGCGAGAACAAGATGGCTGCGGAAACACACCGACTTGCTCCAAAAGTGCCCTGATGCAAGGCCACCGAGGGCCTCGGACAAGAAGCGACTGTGTACCAGCACGTTGCAACCCGCTTTGCCTTCAATCCTCTACTTGCAGATGGTCGGCAGCACATTGCATGGCAGTAACGAAGTGAGAAGTCTTGGCCACTCTCCTCCCAGCCGACCAAAGGGAAAAACAAGACGTTGTCATCTTGTGGGTTGCAGTAGCAGCCCTCGAGGTCTTTGTTCGCCATCGCAGTTGTCCAGGCGCTGGAACATTTTTCTCGGGCGTCGCTGCTGAAATTGTCGCTGGTGCTGACAGCGTCGGTTCCATTGTCGGTGTCGCACATTGCTTCCAGCCGTTTGTGTGTGTGCAAGCCACAAAAGAAGCATCTCAGCGCTTCAACGTTGGGGGCATGTTGTTTGTTGACTGGCTCCGGTGCAGTGGCCCACTGCAAGCTCAGGGGCTTTTCAACTTGAACGGGCCAAGGACCCCTAACTCTGGCCCCTGACTCGTCTGTCACCTCTCAAAAGTCTTGATCGAGTTCACCACCGATATTAGGTTACAAGCAGGTTAACTCTCTCTATATTTTTTCTCTTCTTTTTCCTATTCTTTTTCCTCTTCCTTTTCCTCTTCCTTTCCTTCTCTTTTTTTCTTGCTATTTGCCTTCTCTCTTCCTTTTTCTTTTCTTTTCGTCTTTCTTTTGTACAATCTTCTTTTCGTTTTTTTTTATTTACTTATTTTACTTCTTCCCCACCTTCCTGTCTCTTTTCTTCTCACCCTCTTTTCCTTTTTGTTTCTTTTGTCTTCTGTGTTTTTTGTCTATAAGAGAAGCACGACAGTTTTTTAGAGGGTACTGCAAGGACAAACATCGACAATGAATCCTGTGCGAAACAACATCTTGGTTGTGCGGCAAAACTTTTGAGATTTCCCCATACACCAACTTTTTAGGGTCAACTGTCACTTGCACAGTATGCTTGGTAAACTCTGAGTTAAACGGGAGTTTGTATCTTCAATTCCAACCATCTTTCGCTTCCCCTGCCTTCGTTTGCAGAATAGCGGGATGCAACGAACTGCACTTTTCCTGATTGGTCGCCGTGACGACCTGCAGGAGCTCCTGCAGCCTTGGGGCTTGGATGCCTGGTGGTCCAACTTTCTGGGCGGGGTCGAGTCAGGCAATCTTGTTGTTGTTGGGCCTGCTTCCAGAGGTGCAGTACGCTCGCTGCCTCCTCCCTTCTTTCTCACGCGCACTTCACCAACGACTTATTGGTCACCGCATACAGCATGCAGACCAACCAAGACATCCAAGCTGGCCTGACCAACCGAAGCCGTCCCAGCGAGTCGGGCGAGACCGAGCGCGTCTCGTCGGGCCAGCTCGCCCAAATGTTGGAGGAACGTGGCATCCCAGTTCCTGGACAAGTTGCTGCTGTTACTGCCGCTGCCGCTGCCGCTACCGCTGCCGCCACCGCCAACCAGCCCGCGCCTTCCCTAGTGTCGTCGGGTTCGACGAATCCGTTTACGTCGAGCGAGTTGCGAGCCCGCATGGGCACCAAGGCCCCGGCCCCGGCCCATGACGAGTCTGAGGAGGTCCCTCAGGATTTGCCCCAGGATCCTCCCCCTGAAGACGCACCTCGGTCACTGCACCCAAGCACCCGAGTAATCATTGAGTATTCGGACAAGATGTCCATCGATGTTGTCCCGGCGGGAAACACCGATTCAGACGCCGAGGCGGCATCACGACGGCCCTACATTGAGCTGAATGCCGCCCAGTCCAGCCCCAACACCTTCCGAAGCTGGCTGTAGTCCAGTCAACAAAAGACCTGGGCTTCACCATCAAGGCTACTACAGTGGGGAGCAAGAGCGTGGAGCTCCATTGCAGGCTGTCCTTTGACCCGACAGCCGATCGCATTGTCATCAGAGACCTCAATTACAAGTCCGTCCTTGTCAAACCGCTCGACGGAGGGTGCCTGACCCAACCAACACGGTCAATCGAGCTCAAGACATTCTTCTTTGAGATGTTGGAGCCTGGGTCCTGGGCCCTCATCACGAACTTTGGGCACCACATTCTTAACCTCTCCATCCTGCCACGCCGCAACGTCGAAATCACTCGAACTCCAGACGAGCCCATGGTATCGGCATTTACGGGCCGCAAGAGGCAGTACGAACCGTCACAGCCAACGACAGGAGAGTCCAAGAAAACTCGATCAAAGGAAGACGTTAGCGCGGACCAGGCGAGCATTGTTTTCCAGCCAGCTCCCAAGGTCTCAGAAGTCCAGGCAGATCCACAGCTTCAAGTCGTCCCCGGTCAGCAACGCAGTAGCCCTGCCATTGGCGGCAGAGAGGGGAACGCTGTCCTTGGGCTCCGCCACCCTTTCGAAGACCTTCGGCCCGGCGATAGGGCCAAGATTATTGGGCCCAATGGCGAGGACTACACCTTGAGCTACGACAAGATGCTTTCGATCAGGACCAACAGTCATGTGTTTACTGCCCAGCACTCGGATCACCCCGAGAAGCTCATGGTAGTCAAAGTTGTCCGCTCACCCGCTGGCTTAATAGCCCCAGGGGAGTCCCGTCAGGTCGGTGAAAAGGTCCACAGAATGGGAGAGCTATGGCTAAGGGAGGTCACAATCCATGCCCAGCTCTCGCAGCATGTAAGTGCCGAGCCTACTATATCCAGCATTCTCACAGCTTCAGGGCGGCCCCTAACCATTGCGGAACCAGCCCTCGGTAGTCCGTCTTTATGACCACGACTCGAGATTCCTCGCACTGTACATGGAAAATATCGACGCGCCGTCTCTGGACCGCTACCCCTGTCACAGCATGACGAGAGCCCAGCAAAGCCAAGTGCTCCGCGAAATGTCTACTGCTCTTCCTACATTCAACAACAGGGGTTTGTTCACAACGACATCAAACCGGCCAACATTCTCTTCTCGCCTTCCCCCGGCGCTGTTCTCATCGACTTCGGCATGTCGACCAAACTAACCGAACGGAATCCTCGTCTCGGAGGCACGCCATGGTACCTGCCTCCCGAGTTTGTGGAGGAGCGAGGCCAGCGGGGCACGCCAGGAGATATATTTGCGCTTGGGGTTGTGATGCTCTACGTCCTCGGCCGGCTTCCGTTGCCGGAGAGGCACCCCAAGCGGCTGTGTTGGAAGATCCACGAGGCCCTTGTCGCAGGGTCCGAGGCCGCAAACACGATGTATGCGTGGTTGGTCATCATCGACAACGCGTCCCGAGACCTGGATGCTTCGGTTATGCTAGAGCGTTTAGTAGCACGGATGGTTATCCGTGAATCATCAGCCAGAGTAGCGCTGGACAAGTTGGTAGAAGAGTCTGCAGCACTCCCACAAAACGGCTAGATACCAGGACGCCGAGAGAGGTGGCTCGTACTTTATATAGCAACTACCTACCTACTGGACTGCCCCCTAGAGCATCACCTCAAGTGCACAAAAGATTTTTTTATTTGGTGTGCTTCTTTCCCTCTTTTCTCTCCCTTTCCCCTATTTCCTCTCTGTTCTTTCTCTCCTCTCTTTTTTCCCTCGTTTCTTTTCTTTTCTCTCTATTCCTTTCCTCTCTATTCTTTTCCTCTCTTTTCTTTTCT
>FTCU01001482.1_pt1 | contig 17273 bp, 22 predicted proteins | sample 1639521 | NCBI WGS metagenome assembly FTCU01 (sample SAMEA3914864, study PRJEB12502) | metagenome | biome: forest; material: soil | place: USA | collected 2012-03-12 | depth 0.3 m
CGGCGTCTCGGCCAGCGCGTACTCGCTGTCGAACGAGCCAGCCGCCCAGCCGATGTAGCCAAGGAATACGTCCGAGTTTTGGCTTGAAAGCACAACAATCAGCGAATTTGCCGTGCAGAAGAAGGGAACTAGGGAGAAACTGAACGACGTGTCGAGATAACTTACTTCAAGTACGCAATCTGCTGGCACACATATGTTTCGCACGAAGCCGTGTTGCCGCCACCCGTCTCGCTCAGGATAGCCTGCCGATTGTTCTCCCTCAACCACGTCGCTAGCGGCGCGAACGCGTTGTCAATGTTGTTCCTGACTCACTCGGTGTCGGTGCCCGAGGCGTCTAAGTCGAGATAATTGTGTACGTCGAAGATAAGGTTAGTCTTCGACCCGTCCGGGTTCGTAACGACGGACAGGGCCTCAGCGCTTCCGTCGCCGAGGAAATTGCTGGCTGACTGGTAGTGGCTGCCGGGCAGCGAGATAAACTGGCTGGTGGCGCCGGCGTTGCGGATAGCCGTGACGACGGCCTGGACCGTGGCCGCCCACGTGCCGATGCTGGGCACGTCGTGCGGCTCGTTCATGATGCCGAACCAGATGCGCGACTGGCCGGCGTACTTGCTTGCTAGCTGCTCCCACGCGCTGACGAATTGCTCGTCTGTTGGCCCGCCCTGCCCGATGATGGCCCCGTTCCACCTAAACGCTTTTGGTCAGCTTTGTCTTATTTGGGTATTCGGGAGTGTTGGCTCAGGAGTCTTGGAAGCCGCTTGACTCCCAAGACACCTCAAAGAAGAAAAGTTGAGCTCCGGTTCAGCACCCACCGTGCATAGTTGTGGATGTCGAGGATACAGTGTGCACCCGTGTCGAGGCAGGCCTGGACCAGCTGGTCGTAGTAGCCCATGTTGGTGCTGTCCAAGTCGCCGCCAAGCTGGTTGTTGACAAGGTACTGCCAACCTACAGGCAGCCGGAAGATATTCATATGATCGTCTTGGTAAAAGTGCTGCATCTGGCTGGCGCCGTCGGGGTGGTTGTGGTCCGGCGGGTAGTCCTTCACCGGCGGCCACACCTTGGAGGTGTCGCAGGTGCCATCGGTCCCGCACCCAAAGTCGAAGCCTGCAATGTTGACACCGGCAAAAGTCGTCGTCGTGCTCGTAGCCTGGGCAGCCCTGGCCCGGATTGTCATGGTCGCCAAGGTCGTGCTGGGAGCACCACCCCCGCCGCCGCAACCCGCCCCCGGGATGCATTGTGCATACCAGGCGTTCTGGGTATAGCAGCAGCTCCCACTCACGCAGTTCGTTGGCCCAGTCCATCCGATTCCACCGCATCGTCCCCATACGTTCTGCTGGGCAAGGGCAGTTCCCTGGGAAAAAGCAAGAGAAAGGGCAACCGACGGCATCTTGGGCACACGGTCTGAGGGCGATGCGTGACGTCCTGTAGACATGTTTAAGAGAGGAAGAAGAGGAGGGAAATATCATTTGATCACTGTCATCCTTCAATAAGCTGGCCAGCATGCCGCGACAATGTCTTACAGAATCCGTTCCGGGCTTCCCACCTTCCGCGACGGCACGGCAGCATCTCGGTCCGTCTTTCGGACTCCGCCATCCCCGACCAAACCATGTAGTGCGACCCCGTCCGATGAAAACTCAGAGGGCAGACGGAGTGGGTGCTTGGGCGGCTCCAGCCAAAATCCGCCATCTTGGACGGGACAACCTGCTGTCCGAGCTGCAGGAGGGCGACACGTCCGGAACAGCTTGCACAATCTCATTTGCTGGAGCGTGGGCGGTACAAGTGAAGCGAACATTTGCAGCCCTTGAAAATTTCACGATGCTTCTAACACTAGCCAGCTAGTCTTCTTCTCGCCTGCCCCTGCAGAGGTCCTGCTTGTGCCGAGTCTGTCCACAACATGGTCGCCTCAAGCCTTGGCCTGAGCCTTCTCCTGAGCTTGTCCCTGGCCCTGGCCCCGGCCCTGGTCTCCGCGCGAGGTGCTGCTGCCGTCGGTGGTGGAGGGAGTCGGTGCCACGGTCGGCACATTGGTGCAAGCCTTGTCAAAAATCTTGAGGTTGGTGCCCTGAGCCGGGACTTGCGCGGCCGGGACGCTGAAGAGCCGGCACGTCGGCGCCGTAGCATCCGGCAGAAGGCCAAACGCAAAGCACTCGCAGGAGCTGTTGGCGTCGCACTGCTCCTGACACTTTGCCGCGGTGGCTGCCTCGGGCGATGCCAGGACTTGCGGGGCGGCGACGTTCGCGGACGGAGCGACGTTGCACATGGGGGCTCGCGAGATGATGGGGTTGCCAAGTGCCATAGAGGCGGAGAGGATGGCGGCGGCGATGGCGCTGGCACAGGTGGTGGCCTTCATTTTGGCTGGCTTGTAAGGGGCGATTTCGGAGTTTTCGGAGTTTGGACGGAAGTATTTAGAGAAGAAAACAGTTCAAGTCTCAGAAAACTGATAATAAAAGCAAAGACGTTAGAGATCGAAGTGTGGTGAGTTTGAGGCGGATTGCTGGATGGTGTGATCTGATGGTGAGAGAGCAGTGGGATCGAACATGAGCCGTTGGTCGCCCTTTATGTCCCTACTTGGGTGCCTGGGTACTCTGAGATCTCCAGGTACTTGTTGAACAGCGCCCCTCTCTGTTCGTTCTTTAGCATGAAGCAATCCAACATCCCCGACAGACCTTGACGATGCATTGAATGTTGTAAATGTCAACACGCGTCACCTGCTCCGCCACAGGGGGTTATGCCATGTCTGGCCGCGACAGGGGAGCAAGTGCGTCAACGGCCCGGGAACCCAGCCTCAAACACTTGACCGACCGGCATCCACTTACATCGGAGGCTGCCAAACTGGGCAGCATGTCCTATCCTGTTCTTGTGGGGAAACCCGGATTCGGCAATTGCCCGTCGACGCCTTGGGTTACCCCTTTTTGATACTCCCAATATAGACAAGGCTGAGTTTCAAGCATCAGCGACCCCAAGGCATAATGCGCAACTGCCGAAGTCCTGAATACACCATGAAACAACGAGTTCGTCATCACCGTAAGGCAGACTTGAAAACCTGAGCGTTATGCTCCCAACCTTCTGCCCAGTCCTGTCCGGTCCCATCAACAGTTGCGTGGCAGCCCAGGAACAAGGGTGCAAATGAAAGGTGACGGAGAAACAATGGCGTTGTCCCTCTGAACAGTGGTACAGAGCTCCAAGTTAACGCTGTGTTCAATGATCGGTACCTAGCTGGTACTCACCCATATCCTTCTCGCGCGCTTAGGAGACAGAACACGAAGACAGCGAGTTCCTGGTGCTCGTTTCCGGTTCACACAAATTCGGCATCTTCGCTTAACTAGAGTGGAAAACAAAGGAACAAGGGTGCCATTTATCTGTGGTGGTGCCTTGTGGAGGGAAAGAAGTTTAACTGTCAGGAAAAAGCCGAAGGTTGGCTGGCTGCAAACACTGGGTGGGAGCCATGCGGCGGCTACACAACAAAACTTGAAAGACAGATTGTTCAGCTGCGGTAGAGACCGTGTGCATTACAGATACAAGCAAACGAATGTGCTACCAGCCCCCGTATTTCCAATGTGTTCTCCTTGTGTGGTGTCCACAACATGCCACCATCCCAACATTTTCACCTCCGCAGGACATGTAATTACGCCAGAATGAGTCTCCTTAGACGCCAGAATCATCCTGCTCAACGCTCTCCTCGCTCTGGTAAGAGCTCCACGTCGAACAAGTGTTGCTCAATGTGTCATAATCGATCAGGTCTCTGATCTCGTCCTGGCGCACGATAAATTGCAGCGCGAAGCCCTCGCTGGTGTGCCAGCCAATGTGGCAATGCATCAGCCATGCACCGGGGTTATCCGTCTGGAACGCGAGCACCAGGTACCCGTTCGCCGGCAGCATGGCCACGTCGCGCCGCGGCGGGTTCTCCAGGTTCAGCGTCACGGAGCTGGACGAGTAGGTCCCGGTCCCCTGCGCCAGGACGAAGAAGTCAAACCCGTGTAGGTGAATCGGATGCGGCACGGGAAACGTCGTGGTAATGACGACGTAGGCCCACACGTTGGCCTCGTCGAGCTGGATCACGGCGTTGGATGTGTCGAAGCTGGTCGTGTTCTCGTAGACCTGAAGCAGCGTGGGGTCCTCCCAGTCGACGACCATGGTCGTGCTGTTGAGATACCACCGGAACAGATTGTTGGAGTTCTTGCCCACGGTCACAGCCTCGGGTGCGTCGAAGGTGTCGGACGAGACGGTCTTGGAGAGGTACGGAACCAGGTTGGAAACATCCTCATCGTCACAGCTGTCGGTGTACGAATAACCCGTGGTGGTTGGAGTGCCCGGGGTTGTGCCATAGTACACCACTCCGCGGATGTTGGTTGGATTCTCGTTGTCCGAGCAGGCACTCTGAGGAATAGCGCGCATCCAGAAGTCAGAGGCGACAGAAGATTGGTCTGCCGTCACGATGATATCGTATCGCTGGCCTGATCAGCGAGCAGTGTATTAGCGACCAGAAAGAGACGCCATGATCAACGAAGGATCCAAAACATACCCATTCCAATGTTCAAGACAGTCGTGGTAAACGGCGTAATGGGAACGAGATCCATGGCAATCACCTGCATGGTGTGGTTGTCGATAGAGAACTTGAAGTGGCTATCGATCGCGGCGTTGACCAGGCGCATCCGGTACGAAGTCCCTTCGGTGAAGGAAACGTTGAGCCTTGCGCCGCCATCGTCGTAGACGTTGGTGCCGTTGATGAGGCCAGTCGTGAGGGTCGGCGGGCCGTTCGTCTCTGCAGACAGGTAGAGTTCATCAACCGTCTGGTGGCTCCAGTCGTTCAAGAACACCACGCCGAGGTCTTCGTCGTAGTTCGCTGTGGCGGGGCCGTTGATGATGATCCCGCCAAAGACACCCTCCCATGCCTGCAGAGCAAAGTGCGAGTGGTACCACTGCGACGATTTGGGTCAGTTTTGTCTTCTTTGAGTATGCGGGAACACTGTTTCGAGAGTCTCGGGGGCTGTTTGAGTCGCGAGACAGCCAAAATAAAACTCCAATTTGACACGTACCGTGCTTCCGTACTGCGTGGCCCTCCAGGTGTAGGTCATGCTACTGCCGGGTGCCGTGGGACACTGCGTAATGCTGACAACACCATCGTTCTGGTTGGTGTAGTTCTGGCGAATGCCGTGGAAATGGATGCTCGTGCCGTTCGTGCTGGTGGACAGGGAGTTGGTGACGTGCACGATGACGGTGTCTCCCCAGTCGGCAAAGAGAGTTGGTCCGGGAATGCTTCCGTTGATGGACATTGCGGCGCGAGATACCCCGTCCGGCGAGACGGTTACGTCGGTGAGCTCAAGCCAGTATTCTCGGGTGACTCCAGTGTCGGGGGCCGTTTCGTAGTAGTCCGTCGAGATGCTGTAATCACACCACTCGGAGCGGGTGGTCGCGGTGTTGCCGGAGCATGCATCTCGGCGAGAAATGTTTGGAGGGACGTCGAGGTCAAAGGGAATGGCGGCAGCGAGGGAAGCAAGGAGCGCTGTGAGAGCGAAAGAGACCATTATGGCCGTCTCGTAAAAGAGCGAATGTTAAAGGATCAGTTTCAAAGTTAAGTTGCAAGGAAGACAGTGGGAAGTCTGCTGTGCTGGTCAGACAGAGACTGGATGGCGCATTCGCTTTGTTCTTATATTTCTTTGGCTTGCGAGGTGAGGGATAAGGACTACCCCCTGAAAGCTTTCGTGGACATCGTGGCCTGCAACTTGCGTTGAAGCTGTGGAGGCAGTGCCAGGCCTGAGCTGCAAGAGAGCTGTCAGGCCGGTAACTCCCCCTCATTCCGCTAGGGCTCCTGTCCCTGGATGACGACGTCTCTTGCTCTTCGAGACGGCACGCTTGGGGGTCAGCGGGCGTTCTCTCCCCAACACAGACATGAAGTCGCGTCGGCCTTCATCGTTGCCGGAGCCCTTTACTGTTGGTACACAGACATGAAGTCCCGTGGACCTCCATCCTCGCCGGGGCCCTTGACGGCGGTCTCTGTGGGCTGCATAAAAAATCCCGGGTCCACCCGCCGGAGGGACGACCCTGTCCGGCCTTGTTGGCCGGCGTGATCCCAATTTCGGCAAACGTGAAACGTTGACAAGGGAAACATGTTTCCCAACGCCAAACCCCGGAGACAAATTGTGGCTCAGCTGCCATCGTTCTCTTGAAACGCGTCACTCTTTTCGTGGTCTTTCTATCCCTGTTCCCTTTCCCGCAGCAACGCCTCGACGAGTAGGAGCACGCAATACGACTTGCAATCCGCTGGCACGGGCATTGGCATTGACGATGATGTTTCGAGGGAACGGCAAGAGTCCCCTCTTTCGGAAAGGGGGTTGGCAAGGGAAAACTGCGGCTGTGAGCTGTTTGCTCTTCCACCCAACCCATATGGCAACGGCACTACGGAGAACGACGGATCGGCTGAAGTGACGTGGCAAGGGAAATGAGACGGTACGCAAGCCTCGTATCTGGTGGGTTCAACCACTCCTGACTCGTCAGAACAATTCGTCAGCGTTATGCTGTTCCGGTTCGACCGGGAAAAGGTTGAAGCAGACGCTGAAGATCTCTTGAGTTTGAGGTGATAATAAGAGGAAGGACAGCGAGCACTCGACGAAGTCACTTGTCTCGCCAGACTCGATCCGCCCAGTCATCTTGTTTACATTGCTTTGATACCTTCGCTTTTTTCGGCCAGTTGTACTTCAACAATCCTTCCGCATCAAAATGCGTCACCTTCTCACTCTCGTTTTTGCGATTGCCGGCGGAGTGCCTCTGGCCTCGTTCGGCATCGTCAGGGCGCATGCCCAAAGCCGGACCTTCAACCTTTTTGGATACGGCCCCGGCATTGGCGGGTTCCCTATCGTGGAGATGAATGGTCAGGAACTCCACCCTTGCCCTCAAATATAACCATGTTTGGGTTTTGGACTAACGATCTCGGGCTTTTCTCAATTGTAGGTATCGCGTACATCGGTGACCAAACCAAAGTCCTCCCTTCCCTCGACGTTGCCGCCTTCAGTATGTGCCTCCGAACAGCCCATCGCTTTCTCCAAATTGCAACATGCAAGCATGTAATACCCTAGCAGACAACCGCTGACGCCTTTTCAGCTCTGTCTTCTTCAACTCTCTTGGCCAGTAGCAACGCCACCTCTTCTGGCACCTTCTCCAACGCGACTTTCTACGTCCCCACCACGGGCGCTACCGACCGACAAGCCGGCTTCCTGCTCGCCAACGAGACGGCCTCGTCGGACATGACGCTGACTGGGTGGCAGTTCTACGGCGAGGTTCTCCTTCTCGTCGGCAGCAATGGCGCTTGGAACTCGCTCTTCTATGCCGAGGCCACTGATACCGAGGGGCTGTGGGCGCTGAACTGGAATAGCACGGGCAAGGACTCCGGCGCGATTCCGCTTGCAATAAGGAAAAACGCGCCGGCCGATTCCCGCGGAACCAACGCCGCCCAGTGAGCTGAGCTACCTGGACAGGTTGGGACAGGGCAAGTGACGAGAGTTCGCTTTGCGGAGGGGAAGGGGAAGCAAGTGTTAGGTGGGAGGAGGAACGTTTTGGCCGAGAACGTCAAGCCTTAGTTGTTAAAGCACATTACGTGCTTCAGTGCTCAGTGTCAATCTCAATCGTGCCCCCTCCCTAAGCATTTGGAACCATGAGGGTATTGTGACGGCGATGCTGCGGCGGCGGTGTCGCTGGTGGACGCAGCTGGGATTGCCTTGCTGCGAGCGCCCAGGGAGGTGGTCACCGATCACTCCCAACATCCCATTCTCTTCACCTTCCATCTACCATCTTCCACCTCCCATCTCCCATCTTCCGTCTCCCATCTTCCATCTTCCATGTCCCATCTTCCATCTTTCATCTTCCGGCTTCCGGCTTCCGTCTTCCGGCTTCCGTCTTCCGGCCAACCCCGGCATTTTTGCGCTCCAAAGCATCCATCTCTTTCAATCGCAATTCTAAGATGTCTCGGATGCAGGTACCCGCGCAAGGTTACCTAGATAGGAAGGTAGGTACCTACCTAGGTACGCATCCGATTCTTGGAAAGACGATCCTTGCGGTAAGGATCCGATTTGTCAGACTGTAACGTTTCTTTGTCGACTGCGGCTGAGACCGTGACAGTGACTTCCAGTCCCATAGGTTATTACATGTATTTTGAGGTACCTACATGTATTGTTGAGTACGACAACGGCACAGCAAGCCTGTATTGAAAGCCGTACAATCTGTAACAAAGAGTGCAAACCCTTGTTGCCCTCCAACCCCTTGTTGCAGCGACAATTCGCAGGAGGTCTTCGATCCAACGAAGATGGCGATGCCAGCCTGGGCTGGCCACCTGCATGCTTCAATCGTTGAGTCGGGAGTGAGCCCCGCGGGCCCTGGGTCCCATTCCGGCCTTTGTTCGGCGTCGCTTGGGTTCCAGGTTGGAGGTGGCTGCGACGGGCTCCGATTTGTTGGCGCGGGGCAGTTTCTAAGAGCCCATGGGCGTGAACGAACCCGTCTGTTGTCCTTTCTGTTGCCCGATGGCCCCGGACGCCCAGGCGGGCGACGCCAGGGCATTCCTAAAGCTTCGACGGCGTCGAAAGCTGCCGGCCTGCGGCTGGAAGAAATCCGTTGTTCCTGAAGCAAGACGGCTGGACAGCTTCAAGTATAAATGCTCCCCAGTGGATGGGGAATCAACGATCTCTCGCCCAGCAACCAATCCCGCCAATCCCGCTTCCCCCATCCAAGATCTTCCTTGTGCGCCCACAACGCCAACCGTCTCTCTCGTCCTGAACCGCGTGCGCCTGACTGGCCTGTCAGTCCCCTGCTTGTCCTTCAACACCCCAATCGAGCCCACGCCACCCCGTCACCCTCACTCGGCCTTTCCCTCACGACTCCTCATCCTCTTTGACCGTCAAGGCCAGGCCTGCCTCTCTGTCGCCGCCGCAATCTTCTTCACCCTCTCCAACAGGCACCACCCGGCATCCCTCGCGAAGTCGATAGCAGCAATCCAGTCCCCCCAGCAAACATGAACAGCAACGGGGCCAACGCCAACGACGACATTGATGTTCTTGCACATCACCTGGTGTACAAGGCCGTGACGATGGACGCCGACGGTCAACTTCGCCCTTTCATCTACGTGGAGAATAATGCCGATATTGCCACAGCGACAGGTTGGTCGTTCGCTCTCAGGCGCAGCCCGACCACGGGCAACGTGGAAGTTCAATACCAGCGGTGCGACAACCCGATGCGGCCGCACGTCTCTCGCGCGTTCAGCCTCCTCGACCGCAAGGGCTGGATCCACTATCAGCACCATTTTGAGGCAATCCTGAATGAATGCATGGCGTCTTCGGTGCCCATGGAACTGACTTCGCCCAGCCACCACAGTGAGTGGGTCGACGAGGTCTTTGGTCGGCTCTTCCGCGCCGGCACGCTGAAGCCGCTGCGGCGATCGGACAAGATAAACCCTGTTTTCTACCGAATCACCTAGTAGTGTACTCCAGACAACTCGTGAGACGGGTCGAACAACAGGAAAGAGACATCTCTCTGAAGGGTGGGACACCCGAAGCACGTGCGATGGGACGGGAGACTCGAGCAATGAGGAAGATGATTCATGTCATATCCATCCTTCATGTCATCATCATGTCGCGACTTTGTTCTGCGTTTTTCGCGTTTCTCCTTCTCACGAAGCGGGTCCTTTCCTTTTCCTTTCTGGTTTCTGGGAGGGGTTGGTTCCCCGGGCGGTTTGTGTTTGTGTTTTGCTGTTGGAATGAGAGAGGCGGAGGAGGCGAAGAAGGAAGGGCTCTCTGTTTTACTGTGGGAATGAGAGAGGCGGAGGAGACGAAGAAGGAAGGGACTCCTGGAGAAAGAGAGTACCTAATAAGCAACAGGCAGTAAGTGATTTGTTACGGATTGGGACGCGTTCTTTTTTTTTTGGGGGGGGGGGGGTTCATAATGGAAAATTTCTCTTTACATTCTGATCTAACTGAATTGCAATACGATGAAATGCAAATGGTGTTGAGCCCACGCCAGCGTGGGTCGAAGGCGACGCGAAGTGTAGGTACGCCATGAGTGTCAGTCTGGACGTGTGTCTCCCACGAGAAAGTCGTCTAGGCCTGTTAGCAATGCCACTAGGAATGGTTACCAGGGTCCAGCGGTCCTATCGCCCTTTCCGCACACTACCCACGTGTCGTGCTTGTCTAGAATGCGGCTCTCAGGGATGAATTTGTCAAGCATCTTGTTGACCCATTTCGACCAGTCGTCGGCCTTATGGTCAGTGTTAAAAAACCTTATGGCATCGCAATATTCCCAGTAGGTTGGGTACCAGCCGGCGAACTCCCAGTCAATTATCACGACGGTCCCGTCGTCGCGAAGAATGAGGTTGGCCTGGTGGAGGTCTCCATGCGTAAAGACAGGCTTGTGGCCCTGCAAAACGTTGTGGTACTCGACACGGAAGGCATCGAGCTCCTTTCGCCATCTTTCATTCACGGCCTCAACTGACGGCTCGAGGTAGCGCCACAAGGCGTTGGTCCACTGCTCCTCGGTCTCTTGCGGGCCGGAAATGGTGCTGTCCGGGTGTGGCCCGAGCCTTCTGAATTTGAGCCTGTCTGCAAGTCTGCGCTCAAAGCGCCAGTGCGGAGTCGGCTGCCGCCAGATGCCGCCGTAGTAGCCCGGGGCGGGGATATTGCGCAGCTCATCCATGTGGCGACGAATCTGGGAAGCGATAGCCTCCTTATCAGCCACGTTCAACGTGTGCCAGAGCGAGAAAAGGAAAGTGCCCGAGATATACTCCATGATGATGAAGTTCATCGCGGTCGCCTCGTCGTAGAAGAGAGCGTACACCGTGGGCACGGGCACGCTGCTCGACTGACGCACGAAGAGCATGTTCTCGCCTTCCTGGAGACTCACGCGAGTTCCATATTTGACGACGTAGTGCTCGCCAATGAGGACGACGTGGCACACAGGCGGGAAAGACGGGGACAGAAGCTGCGCTGTAGGGTCCTGGATCTGGGCCACGGTCGGGAGGGGGGCTGGCAGGAGCTCAGCGGAGGCGAAGTACGGGAGCGCAACGCGGGTAGCCATGTTGACTGCAGTGGTTGCCTCGTGGCGGTTGTTGTTGTAGTCGAGAGAGAGGGGGCTGGGATCGGAGGGGGCCCCGAGCTTTATATACTTGAGAATGTGGACCCTCCTTCCCCGACGTCTTGTCCCATTGACGGGAACAGCATCTTGAATTTGTTGGTCAAAATACGCCAAAACCAAGCCTGTTCCCGGAACACGGCCCTTGAGCTCCGACTCGAGCTCCGAGAACAAGTCTCGAGCGACGGTCTCGGTCGATAGCATGGAACCTGCGAGTCACTTTGAACAATAGTTTTGGGGAAAGAAGCTGTTTCCGTTTACAAAGCCCATGTGGTGTTATTCCGGGAACATTACCTACACTCTTGCGCGCATTCCCTCCTGACGCTTCAGAGCTGTTGGCACGTCTGATGAGTGCCTTTGCATTATTCAATGACAGAATACGGAGATTTTGGCTGCTTGGCACTTTGGCAAACCCACTCTCGTAGGCATTTTCACCAGTTTCTCGGGCTGCGGCAGAGGCACAGTCACATCATCGACTTGCTCTCTCACCCACCCGCCAATCAGGGCCCAGGGGGATTGTGCCAAGACGACGGATTCCAAGACACAAGTACCTTGCAGGAGGGAGATTTGCCTCATGAATATGCCTGTGACAAGAAAAACCAAAGGAAGAATAAAAAGGGGGTGGTCGCCACCCTTCGGGGGCACATTCATGCGTTCCTATCCCCATCACATCAGACCAATTCCCCGATTATCGCCATGGCCTTCAACCTCGCCGGGTGCCGCTGGGGCCCCCAGCAATTTGCTCGATGCATTCCAGTTCCATCCCGAGACAGCCGGGCCAGTCTCTGGTCGCAGCCAGTTTCCGAGGCTCGTCGTCGCACGAAATGATTCCAGCGTTCCGACCGCCAACTTGTCCATCGACGGGCAGGCGCCATCCATGAAATATGTCGCCTCCATCATCGACGCATGCGGCGACCGAACCACTTACGCCTTCCACTGCACGTCCGGCCCGTCCTACCTCGCTCCGGGAGTGTGCGGGTCCGACGCTCCGGTAATTCAGCGCCATGCTCCAGAACGTTGCTATGCCAATCGTCACCGTCACAGAGGGACCCTCCATATACCGCGTCTCGGCAACCACGGCCACCAGGACAGGCGGCTACGACGTCTCGGCTACGGTGCAGGAGACCTGCGAGCTGCGAGGGACCACGGCAGCGGTGTGCACCGCGACGCTGGGTGGATCGGTTGATAAGACCACGACTTCTGCCACGACCACGGGGACGCTCGCGGGGACGCATTACTACCGCTTCGATGTCGCCATTACCGGTGGTGCTGAAAAGGCGGCGAACCCGACGGCGCAGTGCAAGAGTACTTCTGCCTCTTGGGCGAGCACCAAGGCTGTAGTGATGTGGGGGCTGGTTGGCGTTGTTGGTGTTGCTTCGTTGCTGGGATTCTGATGATGGCGATGCTTGGCGGGGGCGTGATCTCAAGATGGGTTCCAGTAATGGCCTTGCCATTTATTAATGATAATTAATATTACTCGGGGAATATCTTAGGGGTGTCGGCTGCCGCACAATGAATTGACTCGGCAGCCCAACTTGACATTGGTGATGTTACGGGAGCCTCTGAGCTCTTACTCGGCGAGGATGGCTTCGGATAATAAACCCTCAAGCAGTTGATGACATGGCTGGCGACACATCGGGGCCCCTCAGCCCCAAAGCCAAGGACCGTCGCACCTTTCCATTGGACAGGCCCGGGCCACCGGCAGCTTGCTTACCCGGCCAATGTCAAAGACGGTTCAGATCCAACTGACTGCGGATCCAAATACCTGGTGCGGTATTAGACGATCAATCTCTCGGAATCACACGCAGGAAATCTCGATCATCGATTCGCAAGATGTCTCGCGCTCGGGCAACTGAAGGCAACCTTCTCTCCCCAAGGGAGGAGGTCGCCGCCGCCACGCTCACCATGGTCGGCCTTCTTCCCTCCCCGTGAACGCGCACATCACTAAACGCAGGTACTGACTCTGTGTCCACAGTTTTGGCCTCACACTCATTTCGGCTGCTATGATAGTCTACTGGGTGGTGCGCCACCGCCAGTTCCGCTGGCTGCCGGGATTTGTCGCCATGGCTGCGGTCGCAAGCATGCGGATGGCAATTGCCATTATGGACCTCGGGTTTGCGCCGTCGCGATTGGACATCCAGGCGCGAATCGCCATCTTGGACGCCGTCTCCCTCGTGCCTCTGTTCTTCATGCTACTGGCCCTGCTCTGGTGCATGTGCGTAAATCACCCAGAATCCCTTTCCTCGAGAGTCTTGGCCTCCACGACAGCCGCTGGCGCGTCCACCACCTCCTAATAATATACAGCGAGATAGCGTGGTCTCACAAAACCCCTGTTTCGGCGCTGAGGGACTGGCGCTTCATCATCCTCGGCACGCTCTGGGTCGCCGCCGCCGCTCTCGTCATCGCTGGCGGTGCCCTTGCCTTCCGCGCAGCGAGCCCCTTTGGCGACGCAGATTCAGACGAACGCTACCCTGCGGGCGTGCGCGTTCTCCGCGCCGGCGTCTTCATTTTTGTCGCGCTAGCCTCGGGGCTTCCCTACTGCGCCTGGCATGCAATGCCCGAGGACAAGCGCCAGTCGGCGGGCTTCGTCGCCTTCTACCTCTTGCTCGCCACTGGCGGGCCATTCCTGGCGACGCGTCTGGTCTGGGCCGTGGGGAGCGCGTTCTCGCTGCATCTGCACGGCGCGGCCTTCAGCCCGTTCCGGGACACAAATGCGAGTGTCTGGGTGAATCTGGGGACGGCAGTGGTGATGGAATTTCTGATATCGGCTCTGTCCCTGTTTCATATCTTCTGGATGTTGACTTGATGGGATGGCGCGTATGCTATTTTTTCTCTGTCGGGAGCGCTCTGCCAAGCAGGGTGGCACAAAACTCCCTTCGATCAATTGGTCCTCGTTTCCGAACTCATCTCCTCGACATCGACATTAGCGTTGAACAGCCTCCAGCGCTGAACAGCCTCCAGCGTTGAACAGCCTCCAGCATTGAACAGCCTCCAGTATTGAACAGTCTTCAGCGCTGAACAGCTTTCAGCGTCAAACAGCTTTTAATAGCGTTGAACAGTTTTCAGCGTTGAACAGTTTTGAGCGTTAAACAGCGGTAGATTGTGTCGCAAAAGAGGGATATTGGCCACAACAGATGACAATAACGAGCGGGCGCGGTAAGATCAATGCCATCACCAACCAAAAAGCCAGCTTCGGTGGATTCTTTCTATCTCTCTATCAGTGGTATGACGCCAGCGTCACCACATGCCCGGCTCGGAGTGAACCCCTGCTCAGCAACATCCCTTGACAACTAGAGGAACCCGTGCCTCGTTCCCCGCTCAAGAAGCAGGCGTGTTGGCGTGCCTGTTCCCACCCGATCCTTGGCAGTAGTAGATTTTGGTCACAATATGACCGTTTCCGCGGCAGGTCGGGCAGGGGCCCGGGCCGTAGCCGAGGACATAGCCGATAGGAAGCTCGTTGCGGTTGCTTGCCCTCCTGCCGCTGCAGTTTTGGCACGCCGACCAGGTGCCGTTGCGAGCCTTCACCTCGCCCGGACGCTCACGGCACATGGTGCAGCGCTGGACCTTGCGCTCCAGCCCGCGGCCGCCGCAGTCGGTGCATGGGCGCGTGTCCTGTCGGAGCTGGGAGGGTCCGCTCCAGGGCCGGTTGCACTTCGAGCAGAGGGAAGGCATGGTGGTGAAGCGAGATGGGCTCGATGTAATAAGATGAGAAAGAGTAGTCGGTTTTGAGGAGGCTGACTCGAGGATGTCGCGAGGATAGGGTGGCTGAGGATGAGGCTGCTGAGGATGATTTCAACGACGACAAGACTGGATAAGCTCGGCCTCTCTTTATACGCAATTTTGCTATCCTCAAGTGCTCGCATCAAGTCGGTTGCCTGTGGCTCTGTCTTTCATCCTGAAACTGCCCGACCATCCTTTGAAGATTTACGTCGGGCCAAATCTTGGTCCAGTCCGTCGCCGCCGCGGCCTGGTGAAATCTCAGGTCGGAAAACAGCACAGCTTGACGGTTTCAGTAGAAGCCTAGTGGTTTCAAGCGTAATCGGGCGTGCTCGGAAACCCATTGATGACCAAATTTAGGTACTGGCGCCTTTGTTGTTTTCCGAGAGTCCGAACCCGAGGTTATCCGAGTCTGGCGCGGCCACGCTGAACATGCAAAGGGTTGAAGAGTCCGAGACTCGGCGAGATCGCAACCAAAATACGACGGGCACAGATCGCTTGGCGGGCGGGACCAGACAGTAACGAATCCACTTCTCACGCCAACTCGCATCTTCTCGGATTTACACTATACTGACGACTCTTGCCTTCATCATCCGGACGACTTCGGAGGGCCTCCAGCTCCCACAGACAGAAAAAACAACGGATAAATAGTGGTGCGGTCCCGACTCGCCCTCGGACCTAGGCGCCAGATACCGCGTCGGCGTGCGCCCTCGGTCGTTGCCGTCATCGTTGGACAGTGACGGGAGGGCAGGACAGAATCGACTGCCCCAATATTTACGAGCGGTCCACAACAAATCCTGTCTGGAGAGCCTCGAATCTCCTCAAGCGCTTCAACACCTCGACCCGTGAGCGGTCCCACAGCGCGAAGCCAGCGAGCCTCCAGAGTTCGATGACACTGCCATGGGCCCAGCGCTTCTCGTCGCTGTCCCAAGGAGGAACCGAGGGGATGTAACTGAGTCCGCCGCCGTGCCAGTAGACATGGCGTCCCCGCAGGGCATCCGCCCAACCAAATGGCACTTGGCCGGGGCCGTCCCCAACAAGGGAGCCCACCAGCAAACCATCCTCCTGCTCTTCCCCGTCAAGGATAGGGTCCGGAAAAGTTTGCGACCGGTCTTGCTGCCAGTGGGACGACAGAGGAAGCAGCTCGTACCGATGCACAAACTCTATCCGCACGCGCTCGTCGTGTGGGAGCGACTTCCCCCAGTCACCGACGGCCGCCGTAGCGACGTCTCGGCGTGCTCGTAGGTACTGCACGAAGTGGTCCAGGTGCGCGTGGAGGTTGCCGAACTGGCGCGGCGAGATATCGCGGCCTCCTCCTGCCGCCGCCACCTCGGCAGCACGGTGCACGAGCGTGCGGCAAAGACGCATGATGAAGTAGTTTGCATGGCCAATGTGCTGCATGTCCCACGGGCTAAAGGCAGCAAACAAGCCTAGGCTCTGGCCTTCGTCCGTGCTCGTGTTGCTGAAGGCATTCGAGTCCAGTCGGTCCACTGCGCCAGACGCCTTGTCGAGGCCCAGGCATTGCTCACGATTTGGCGGCGGTAAAAGGCTCGCATGACACGGTGCCGCTCAAGGCGTGAGAGGGGTGCCGTCGCCGGGGTCCCTCCTCCACCGACCAGGTCGAACAAGGTTAACTGTGCGGTAGCATAGGTGTCGGTGATGAAGTTGATCAGGTGCAGTGTTCGGCAGAGCTCTGTCAGCTCCTTGAGCGTGGGGGGGCCAGGTTCGCCTTCACCACCTGGCAACATGCCCCGGTACACGCCAGCCATGGTGTAAATCCAGTCGTGGTATCGTACGCCGTCTGCTGGGTCCGAATAAGGAAAGACAAAGAGGAACCGAGCATCGGGCAATGCGGGGCCTAGTTCATTTTGTAGGACGCGAAAGAGGATGGCTCGCCGCTGTGCTCTGAAGCCGCGGTACACGAAGCGCGCAGTGACGACAAAGTTGGCGAGGTCACGGATGGTGTCGATCTCAAAAAATATCTTGTCAAACAATTCAGGTGGCAGAGCGTCGAGGTGAAGAGGCTCTGGTGTCATTCTGCTGGTCCGGATGCCGAGATTCTTGAGTGGAATGAGCAGTGCACTTTGAGGTCGGGTCAGTCGACAAAAGTGAGGGGCAAGGTACCAGGCACGGGTTTCAGCACCTTTCGCCGGGCTAACCAATGGGCGGTGGCGCCTATCAAAGTGGTGTGCTGTTGGTTGGGACGGCCATGCATGTTTTGGCGGAATGGCGGTCTGTCGCTCTCAAGCCCTTGCCACTTTGTTCAGGGGAGAACGGACTGGCCCCCAAGGCCCCTGGTGGTTGTGGTGGAGTTGAAAAAGGGCGAACCTTGAGGAACAGGACGGAGTCGAGGGTAAAAAATTCAGCAAATTAATTCCCGAGGTATGTAACCTCTGTCGCATCCCGCAGCAGCCTCCCCGGTGGTATATCCACCATCTCCCTCGCCCTCTTGACGC
>FTCU01000527.1_pt1 | contig 17265 bp, 22 predicted proteins | sample 1639521 | NCBI WGS metagenome assembly FTCU01 (sample SAMEA3914864, study PRJEB12502) | metagenome | biome: forest; material: soil | place: USA | collected 2012-03-12 | depth 0.3 m
CAACTCGCCTCAGGCAAAAAAGTCGACCCCGTGGCCTCCGCCACTATCCCCTGGCGTTTCGACGGCGAGCACGGCGGCCCCGTCCAGCAGCTCGCGTGTCTCGAGCTACCCAAGTGCGCGCACGACATCATCCTCGGCGACGCCTTCCTGCGCGCGACCGAGACGCTGACCCGGTTCCGAGGGCGCATCACCATGACGCTGAGGGCGCTGGGCAAGAAGGGCTTCTTCCGCGTGAACTACATGGGCGGGTTGGATCATGATGATGATAGTGCTGCGTCGAGGAGGGTGTGGGGACGGCTGGCTGGGGAGGCGGTCGCTGCGCTGCCGGACTCGGGGTCGGATCTCATGGTTGTGTCCGGGGCGTATGCGAGGAAGAGAGGGTTTGAGGTGGAGAGTGGAGAGGGGGGCAAGGTGATGGTGGAGTTTGCGGATGGGTCGACGGCGCGAACCACGGGTGTCGTGAGAGGGCTGGGGTGGGAGTTTGGGGACGGGGACGGTAGCGGGAAGAAGGTGGTGGCTGACTTTTATGTGCTCGAGGACTTGCCGGTGGATGTGGTATTCAGCAGCGACTTTGTGTTTGAGCACGATGTTTTTGGGACGCAGGATGACTGGTCGTTGCTGCCGGAGTATGAGGAGTTGATGGACGTGTTGGGCTGTGCAACATCAGGTTGATTGGAGGGGTTGGGGAGGGCACTGATCAGCTGTTGGAGGAAGGTTTGGGCGATGGTGAGTTGATAATTACCTCAGAGACCTGGGACATTGGCAAGTGCTGACTCGGCTGGCTCAGTGACATCGCCGGACGCTTTCAGTCCCTCGAGAATCTAGTGGGAGCTTGCCCGGCGAGACGCAGCCCGGGACGCGATTGCACACCTTCCCGTTGCTGAGCGTGCGGCCGCAAAGCAAGCTGAGCTGGATAGGCAATGGAAGTGGGAACAGTGGAGGGTTCTGCACGAGTAGAGATGGGCCCACGCTCCGACTCTTAGTCCTCTGGCTGTCCCGAAGGCCGCAGCCCCTCAGGGGAGCAGTGCCAACACGACTGGTGCGGGAGCCGGCAGACTCTTCAGAGCGACTCAGTGGGCGCGGCGGAACTTGAAGGCTGCCTCTGTTCCGCTGATGCCCTTGCGCAAGGCGGCGCCCGGAGCGGGCCAACCATGAGGCTTGAATCCAAGCTCGACTGCGGTTTAGGGCTGGGGCTTTTGTGTTTACGAGGTCATCGGGACAGGCAGTTTATTTATTTCTTAAGATATATGTCACAGGTTTTGCGGCCGGCTTGCGCAACAGCAACAGAGCAATCTTCATGGCTGCCTGGCGGTGGAGTCCACGCGCCTGCCTCCAGGCACTCATTCCTGCCTCAAGCTCACAGCACGACGACGTCATCCCAAAATTCTTTTCTTTTTCAACCAGAAGCGACCATTTCCACAAGAACGGACCACCTGAACAAGAACCAGAACAAGCACCAGAACCCAGAACCGACAGCACGATGAACTCGATTGCTGCAACCCTCCAGACCCTGACCACATCGGTCGAGTCTCAGCAACAGCAATTGGCCGAGCTTCAGAACCTGCTGCACCAAGCTCGCCAGATTCCGTTGATTGCAAAGCACACCCAGACCGAAGACACGACCTCTGAGAAGCTCACCCCGACGCCCTCCCGTGACGACCTTGACAAGTCCATCGACAAGGAGATCCCGGAACCCGAGGGCAAGCAGCGTGGGGTCTTTTCGGGCATCTTCTGCTGCCGCCCGCGGTTTTCTCGCGCATCAGGCCCGCGGCATATTCCCTCGCGTCCAACTTCTTCACTCACCCACCCCGCACCGATCGCAAGCAACGTAGACCCGGACCTCACCGGCTTCCAACGCGCCGTCGAGGCCGACCAAGAGTCGGTGCTTCGCTTTTTCCGCGACTTTCCTCCCACCGCGGAACCCGTCGACGATTACATCACCGACCTCGACGAACGTTGTGCCCTTTTCGGCGAGATGCAACAGCTGCTCCAAGACCACGATGCCGCACCGCCGACTGCGGCGCTGTTGGCCTTCTTCATGGTAGCGCCGACTGCGGGGATTCGAGAGCATCTGGCGACTATTCGAAAGCATCCAGCGACTGCCCCAAATGCCCCGAATATCTCCCAGGACATGATCAAGTGTCGGGTCCAGGTGAAAAACCTACTGGCCCCAGGGGCAATCAGCTCCTGTAATACTCTTCGTTCTCCGCCTTGTCCAACTTGGTCTAACAATTTCCCAGACATTCCGACGAATCGTTTCTCAATTCCTGAACGCGTGCCGCCAGTTGTGGTCAACCCCGACGATGCGATAAAGAGCAACGCCGCGGCCTGGGATGTAAGAGCTACGCACCTGGTAATCTATTAAACCATCAAGATTCTGTATGCTGACATGCTATGAAAGGCTAAAGAACGCGATGGATTTGTTTGTCTCCTCTGGGAATGAGGGATCATGATGGGGCACCAATCTTCCCATTCGTACCCAGCAACAGCAGCCGACTCTATGGTCTTGATGAATTACTCGAGGCCTTCTGGGGTGAGAACAAGGCTCAAGCCTGGAGCAAGCTTTACAAGAATCCTGCGATTACTCAGTCTCTCGCCAACTACCTCTCCCTGAATCGCCAGCTCTGTTTCTGGCTTGGCAAGGCGAGGTTCGCATTCAAGCCCCTCTCCAAAACCGCAACTACGATCACTCTCCAGTTCCACTGGCTGCGCCGAACAAACCTCTGGCCAACGTCCCCGATATACGACAGCGGGGAGACGCTTGCGGATTTTTTGAGAACCCCACCCGCGACGTGGGGTTCCTATCTGGCACACCGAGCGAGTGGCGTGCCTATTCAGACTGGCCAAACATTTGTCATTCGCGCAGAGAACCCCAAGGACTTGCCCAACTTTGAGCTGTTGGAACTGCAATGGAACCTGCACCGAGTAGCTGCGATTTGCGGGGCGCCCGATGTCCCGGACGTGGAGGACGACGAGTGACAAATGGCTCGTCATCTCCGAGGACAGGTATATGTCAGTTGGAGTCGACGTGGGCGATGTTGGGTTGAGCCAGGAATTTTCGCGGGTCGAGTCTCGAAAATGCGGGACAGAAAGAAGGGGCCAAAAAGGGAAACGGTGTTGCACACACTGTGGCAACTCTCTCTTCAGCGCATCCTTGACCTCCTGGATGTACACGCCTTGGACCTTGTTGTGGTTCCAGAAGTCCTCAGATGGCAAGCTCAAGCTCAGCTCCATGTGCTGAAATCCGCACTCGCTGAGTGCAAAAGGGCCGCTTCCCGGTTCTCGCATGCTCCTGACGGTCAGAGCGTGTTGGGCTTTCTTTAAGTTAGTTTATGCAATGCCATTTTTGGGTTCGTGGCGCGTCGTGTACGGCTTCTCGGTGTCATAGAGAGGAAGACGGGCGAGATACACTTGGCCACAGGTTCTTGTACCTCGGCGTACGTACGGAATGCTGTGACTTCCTCCCAACCCGAAAGGCGGTCAACCGTGACCGCTGTCGCCAACTGTGTGGCTCTGCCCTTGATGACGCCGTCCGACCTAATCACCGGGGCATGTGCGGCAGGTATGTAGGTCATGCTCCTTGGCCCATGGCGGCAGCTACGAGTTCTCCATTTCTGGGTCTCGCTACCTCGCTCCTGCTGGTACGGAGCATGTAGGTACCTCCCAACCTTTGATTCTCTCCTTCTCCAGTCATTCACGGACGGTTTGCTTGACATGGAAGCATCTGGGAAGCGGTGGAAACCGACTTTGTTGGCAGGCGGTCGTCCTGAGCTCTGTTCAAAGCTCGACGTCCGAGGCCGAACTCGTCTGCGTATTTCAGCTCCCAGAAAGTCCGAAGCCGCATGTGACCGTCGAGTGGATTGAGCATGCCATTGCAACTTACGAAAGAGACGACGACGTATTCCAAAAGGCCTTTCTCCGCACCGTCATCTTCTCTGGGGCCAAGGAGGGCGAGGTTACTTTGCCGCCGAAGGCTCAGGACTATCTGGCTACAGTGGGGAACCAGCGGGTTATCTTCCTGCCATGCTCATCGGCAACGATCCTCCCCGGGCCGTATTTTCTCGCTGGCCATCAGCTGCGCGATGTTTGGAAAATTGTCGACGATTCACACGGAACTTGCATGGAAACGCTAAAGCCGCAGTCAAGGTACCCTGCATCATTCCTCGCATTTATTCTCCCGCGCAAGCCCGACTAACACCTACCCATCTGTCAGTTCTTCCCGGCCCTTCGAGCCTTTCCGGTGCACCAGCGCCAATTCGCAGTTCCCCAGTTTCGCCCTTCGTTCTCGACTCAGGTGTCTTGTGCCGGCGCCTAACCTACCACTCGGTGGACTCAGAATCATGGTCAAGAATAACATTCACCTCAAAGGCACCAAGGTCTCTCAAGGCAACAAGGCCTTCTACGACACCTACCCTCCCCAGATAGAATCTGCAGACTGCATTCAGAAACTACTCGACAATGGCGTTTCGGTAGTGGGAAAGGCCAAGATGAATGCCTTTGGAAACTGGGAGGAACCCCTGGAATATGTCGACTATCAAGCGCCGTGGAATCCCCGTGTAGACCGCTACCAATCTCCCGGAAGAAGCAGCTCAGGGAGTGCCGCTACCATTGCTGCCTACCCATGGCTGGATGCCGTCATTGGAACTGACAGTATGGCTCTTTTCTCTCGTCATCACGGCCGACACTGACAACCGGACAGCCTGGGGCAGCGTGACGAGGCCGGCAGCTTGGGGTGGGTTGTTTGGATTTCGTTCCACCAAGGGAGCAGTCTCAACAAAAGGCATTGAACCTTTTTGCGGGTAAGAAAATGGCAGACACGGAACTTTTATTGTTAGGCAAAGCGCAAGTTGAGATACGACATCCCTGGTTCAACGATATCAACCCCCAAGGGCTCCCCCTTCGCTTGCCCCGCTGCACCAGCCACAACAAGGAGCGGAGTGAAATGCTAGGTAATCATCAGCGCAAGTCAGATAATGGCCAAATTGACAGGGAGTGTGCTGATCTTACCTCAACGGTCGGATGGGATCGCTTGAACTCGTACAAGGACTCGAGATCCAGCAACGCCTTCCTCCTCGCAACGGGATCCTCGTGGTCCACAGCGCGCCGAATATGCGCATCGAAGGCCCTCGACTCGGCGAGGACCTTGGCTCGGACAACCTCCCGCTCCGCCTCGCTCTTGGCTTCTTGAATTTCTTCGATCGACCGGAAGGAATGCACAGCCATTCCCGAGCCCACGATGAGATAGCCCTCAGAGCTGATGCAGCGAACCAGTTAGCAAGGACTGGGGGCAGAGTTGTTCGGGAAGTAAAACAACGTACCGCAGGGACTCCAAGATCTCGCCCAGACGGATCTGGCTCTCAAGGTCATAGCCATGGTACGTCGACACCTGAATCAATGGGACGTCCAGCGGCTTCTCCGGCGGGAACATGAGCTTGAAGGGCACCCAAATGCCGTGGTCAACGCCACGCTCCACGCGCTTGGCCTTGACTCCGGCCTTGACCAGATGCTTCCAGATTTCCCCCGCGAGTTCGGGCGAGTCCTGGTGCGGCCAATCGTACTTGTAGACAAAGGGCGTCGAGTCGTGGAAGTCGCCCACAAAATCGTGCTGGATGTAGGAGTCCTCCTTGACGTTGACTGGACAGTGTCGTGTCAGCTCTTGCGGCGTGACTTCCCTCAAAAGTTAAGACAAGTTGACAACGAACCCTCAATCACGCCGGGCCCGTGAATCTCGCCAGCCTCAAAGTGGCCACTGAAGGCGATGATGGCTTTTGGCCGGGGAGACAGGGCAAAAATCTCATCGCCAATAGCCTTGAGGTTGTTCTGAACCGTGCGGTTGTTCTCCGTCTCCTTGTAGAGAAGAGGAACGCCGGCATGACCGATGTAGTAGGCGGGATGAGGCCGCGGGGGTTGGACTGCTGCGGGCATGGTGACTGATGGGCAAGATAAGAAGATCTTGGCATAAACATTTGAGGAACACCAAGCGATTTGATGACTCGGTCTACAATTATGTAGTCCTCCAGTCCAATACTAACTCTCGGATTTTGCTCTCGGCGCTCGGTGATAGAATTGTTCATCCGCTTCTGCTCTCAGAATTCGGGCGGGACCGGCTGATATCGATTGATACCGGGAACGCTGAATCCTTCCAACGATCACATGCAGTTGCGTGACTTTGGTGCCGATGGCGTTTCGCTGGTCTTGCTCAGACACAGGGTCGCCTCCGGACCGCACAACATCGGCAATAACGGCCTCGGGAGCTCGCTTCAAACACTAAGGAATAGCCCGAAAAATAATTGAGATTGGATGACAAAACAGAAGAGCAAAACAGTGGTCGTGTCAGTCAAAGCGTCTGTATCATCAGCGCCCACTGTTGACGAAGCCCCACAGTGGTCCCCGGTAAGCGATCACGACATCGCTAGCTGTAAAGGCGACAAGCCGCAGGAGCGTGATAAACGCCCTTTCGCGTGGTAGAGGAGCACTGGCTATGCTACTTTTGCAATAGTAACTCCAGAGTACCGACCCGTTAGCTTGGGTCAGTCCACTTCGACCAGTGCCACGCACAGCGATGCCATGGCGGGGACTTATTGCTTGCTTTTCTCGCCCCTCGGTTTCGGTTCCGTGGTATACGGAGTAATAAGTCCGAAAAGCTGTGCCCGGGGTCTGTGGCAGGCTGGTATCTTTAGTTAAAGGCATTTGATACCGCATCACTGCCGTCCTAACCCGGATGCTCGCTCGTGTGCTGTTCTTCTCGGGCTTATCCAAGCAACCCGCCGCACTCAACAACGTGGACAGACGACATGACGGCACAGTCCTCTCTCGCCGAGCCTGAAAAGGAACTCCGCCTCCATGACGACGAGAAGTCGAACTCGGGGACTTCCAGTCCGCGTCCTTCTGACCTCGAGAACCCGAACGACGGCCTGTTCCACCAAGTCATTGTCAAAGATGGGAAAGAAGTCCTCGTGAGCTGGACGCAGGAGGAGCAGGCGCGAGTTGTTCGCAAGGCTGATTTTCTGTTTCTGCCTTTGTTTGCTGTACGTCCCACTCGGGTTCAATAACAGACCCTACCATGGACTTTGGCTGACACCAGTCCAGATCATGTTCACCTGGATGGCCGTTGACCGTGCCAATGTCTCGGGTGTCCTGACATCAACGTTTCTCAAAGACACGGGCATGACCCGCGACCAGGCCAACACGGGCGTGTCGCTGCTCTGGCTCGGTATTGTCCTTCTTGAGATCCCAGCTAACGTAAGTGCTTCGTGACATTCCCTGCCATCTTACCCTTGCCCCTTTCCTGCTAATCTCTCCTGCTTGCTGTCATCAGGTCGTTCTGCACCGCATTGGACCTCACGTCTGGATTCCAGCACAAGTCATCGTTTGGGGACTCGTCGAGATTCTGCAGTGCTTTGTCACTGGCCCCGGCGGGTGGTACGCCGCCCGTCTGTTTCTGGGTCTTGCTGAGAGCGGTTTCCTCCCGGGGTCTCTCTACACGCTCTCGCAGTGGTACACCCAGGACGAGATCACCTCTCGCACCACTGGCTTTTTCTTTGGCCTGTCCGTTGCGTCTGCTTTTGGCTCGCTGATTTCCTCCGGGGCGCTCCTGCTCGAGGGCCAGCAGGGCATTAAGGGTTGGCAATGGTAAGTGTTTATCTTCTGGCTCGGAATGTACCCTGGCGCGAGCTGACGCAGGGTCTTACTTTCCAGGATCTTTATTATTTGCGGAGTTTCAACCATGAGTGAGTATTCCCATTTGTTGCAATCCATGTGCCTGATGGCTAATCTCCCATCGCAGCCACCGGCATCTTCGCAGTCGCCTTCCTCCCCAAGTCCCCGTACCACACTGGGAACCTCTTTGGCGGACTACTTAAAACCCGAGGCTGGCTTTCGGAGCGCGAGGCCGACGTTTTCACAGCGAGGATCCTGTACAAGGACCCTAATAAGAGGCACACGTCGTCCATGAAGATCCAATGGAAGGACATGTGAGTGCCGCCCTCTCTTTCCCACTCGCAAGACAGGCGTCCCCTGATAATTTGCTAACCACACGAACTTGCCAACAGAACCGACGTCTTGTTGAATTGGGCAACTTGGCCCTACCTCATTGCCTGTTTGAGCGGCTTGCAGTCCATTAACGGCTTGGCCACCTGGGGAGCCACCATCATCCAGTCCTTGGGGTTCAGCAGCATCAACGCCAATCTTCTCAATGCCCCGGGGCCACTTCTGGCCGGTCTCTTTGGTCTCGTTTTGTCCTCCTTTGTGGATCGGTACAAGAGATTTGGCTACGCCATTCTCTTTGCGGGTTTCTGGACTCTAGCCGGTATCGTTGCGCTCTATGTAAGTCCCGAGCCTTTAACCCCTGACCCCTGATGTTTGAGTTGTCACTGGATCGATCTCAGTAAAGACTGACCCCAAATGCAGAACCTGCCAGTAACTTCAAAGTCTTCTTGGTCCTTTTACGCGGCTTACCTCGTTACGCAAGCATCTCCGTAAGTTTTGCTGCTATGTGCTGGGTGAGCCAGCAGATTGTGCTAATCCATCCCGGCAGTTCCTGGCAGCCCATCAACGTCAGCTGGCTCTCGCTCAACTTCAAGTCGCCCCAACAACGCGCCATTGCGTACGCCGTGTACAGTAAGAGACACACTCAAAAGATACAGCGGAATGCTGGTACTAATTACTCAATCCAGTGGGATGCTCCAACTTGGGCGGAACCTACGGCAACCAGGTCTTCCGAGGCGTAAGCAACCTGCCTGCCTTCAGACTTATCAAATACCTTACTAACAGCACCCACAGAGCGATGCCCCTTTATACCGCAAGGCATGGATCGCCTGCCTGTCGCTTGCCGCCGTATGGATCATCACCATTGCCACACAAACCTCGCTGTTTCAGTGGTCGAACCGACGCTTCAGAAAGGAGCTCGAGACTCGGCCAGAGCTAGAAGAAGAGGTAGTCTTTACCGACAAAAGGGGGCGGAAGAACAGATATTACTGGTAATCTGATGGCTCACTGCATGCAAGAGCGAGGAATGCATCATCCATGTATCGAGACACAGTTGATCGAAGATACTCCTGTACTAGTATACACAACAAACCGAAGAGACGAAAAGAAGAACCCTCAAGCCCTTCCAATCCCTCCCCATCCCTCTCCTAACCACCCCCACCTCGCACCGAACCACCACCCCGAAACGTCCCATCGCCCGGCGCAAGCAAGTACCCCCTCGCGCCGCCCCCCTTTTGTCTCTTGAACACCATCATCTCTTGATTTACAGGCTCTTGATGGCCGCGACATGGTTCGTGACCATGCACGTGGACAGGTCGGTGCCGTAGTAGACGGTGTTGCCGTCCTGGTGGGTGGTGCCGATGCTGAGGCTGGACTCGCCCCACTGCCAGAAGAGGTCGGCGCCGATGCCCGTGGTGGCGGCGGAGAGGGCCGTGGTCTGCCAGGTCTGCATAACCGCGCATTGCGAGTTGTAGCCGTCTAAATGGGGAGTGTTGGTTAGTTGTGCTGGGAGGGGGTAGGTGGTGTTGGTGCTTACACTCTTCCAGCAGGCAGGGCTTGCCGGCGGCCTTGCAGATGGCCACGTGGTTCTTGATCCAGTCTGGGCCGAAGGTCGTGGGAACACCCCCTGTTTGTTGACATGGGTTAGGATTGATCAAGAGACATGGTGAGGTCGACACGACAGAACAACTCACAGCTCTCGGGGTACATGTGCAGAGTGCCAAAGTCAATGTCCTTGATGGCGAGGTTCTTGGCAAAGTCCATGCCCTCGTAGCTGGTGTACGGGTAGGTGGTATCACCGGACAGGCCGAAACCCTCGTCGCCGATGGAGATCATGTGCTTCGAGTCCAGGCTGCGGATGTAGGCCGAGATGTCGGAGATCCAATTGTACACGACGTCGGTGCTGCAGCTCCGGCAGCGGATCTCGTTGGACAGCTGCCAGGAAAAGATGGCGTTGGAGTTGACGTAGCGCGCGACGACGGTCGCCACGTACTTCTTGTACGCCGCCTGGGCCGGGGCGTTGGTGAACCAGCTCTCCTTGGTGCCGCCGTAGGCCGAGACGTAGGCGTTGATGCCACCGTAGTCGTCCCAGTAGTTGACAAAGTTGACGATGAGCTTGACGCCGCGGGACTCGGCCGACTTGACGACGTAGTCCAGGCGCTGCAGGCCGTCGGCGCCCGTGTTGATGGTCGAGACGCCCGAGGAGTGCTTCTGGAACCAGATCTGGCCGGACTGGGGCTCGCCCTTCACGTCGTTGAAGCCCCAGATACGGAGGATCTTGAGGCCCGAGGCGGCGACGTGGTCCAGGGTCGTGTCGATGTCCGCGTTTTTCTGGAGGAAGCTGATCCAGTACGCGTTGCTGCCAGCATAGTAGCCGGTCTTGCCGTCAATCTTGAAACGAAGCCCATCGCGCGAGGGAATGGAAGAGCCACACGGGACAGCGTTGACCAAAGAGAGCAGGCTGAGCCCAAGTGTAACGAACACGGACTTCATGTTGGATGGCTTGGGTTGATGCTGTGAGTCGGGAGGCTGAGAGCGAGTGCTTGATGAATCTCTTTTTTGTCCAAGTTGCGGTGCCAAAGCTTGGGTTTAAGTACCCGACGAGTGAGCCATAATGGCGATGGAGCCATGGCCGTTTCGTGTCAGTCGAGCTCATCGAGTCCTTGGTGTCCCGTGGTTGGCAACCTGGAGGGTCGCCTTGACATCCTCCGAGGTGAGCAACTTGGGAGTTCGAAAACTCACGACATGCACGTTTGACAATGGTAGATTGCCGTGTAAGTCTCGTTTTGGTCCCCTTGTCTTGATCAAGAGACGGAACGAACAGTGGTTGCGGTGGTTGCCGTTTCGGGGGCGGAGCGAAGATGTCCGGCCGCCAGCCTTGGCTTGGGATGCTACCTCGTCCAATGGATCGACGTGGGGAACACGAAACGGGTGGCGCAGCCAAGATTCCAAGAGCTTTCGATCGCGCTTCTAGAAACACTGGAAGAATCTGGGGAAGGAGCATTGACGCCGCACCGGAATGGCCGCGACAATTGTACCTGGGGTCACTCTCTTTGCATTGCTTTTGCCCCAACCCAATTTTGTACGGCTTCTTGTTGTCCCTCGACAAGGACGAGGACGTAGACTACTTAATATTGTGTAAAGGTGCACTCATAACTGCATGTTGTGGAATTACTGGGTTGACGAGACGAGCCCAACGAGATCGGGTCCCTTGATGCTACAGGACAGGGGGCCGTAGACTAGATCCCAATGAGCCTTGAGAACGGCGGGGGCCCCTCCTCCACGGTCATCGGGCAAGCCGGGGAGGCTGAAGTGGATTCCTTAGCGTCCATGTCTGGGGCAGACGTAGGGCCAGTGCGTATTATGTACCTGTCGCTTTGGGGGATGCTCATTTGGGAGAGCGGAAGGGAGCCACGTTTTCTTGTCAGCTTGGCTGATATTCGTCCTTCTGTGCAGCCCAAGGTGTTGGGCGCTTGGGGTTGGAGTTGACAAACCGATGCTAAGTAGGTACTTGCTCCTGCAGTGAGAATCCGGGCTGAAGATAGTATCCTGCTTAGGTATCCAGGAGAATTGGTAGGAGACGTACCATTTTCGGAGCCGCATGATGGGCAGGTTTGGGAGCTAGGTAATAGCATACAGAAAGACGATCATAGGTATTTTGTTTAGAGGATGATACAACGTTGAGTTTTTTGAAACCCTTTTCAATTTAGTTTTCCTCCGCCGTCGGAGCCCGCCCGTCAGGAAAAGCAGCAGTAGATAAGTACTTCGGTACGGAGATGATATCTTTGTCCTCAAGCTGGGGCCCCTGTCTTCGGCCTCCTCTGATACGTAGGCGCCCGAGCACACCGACGGACTCCTTACATGACGCCAATACAGGCGTACGTGCCCAGCTGCAAGCCCCGACAGTTGCGGCCCCCGACCCCCGTGTTCCACTTGACAAAGTCCTCGGTCGAAATCCCATTAAAGAACGCCACAATGTCGCAGGCGTCGCCCGGGTTGACCTTTGTGAACTTGTTGCAGTTGCTCACCATGCCGGGCTGCGTGGGCGTGGGCGTGGCGACGCCGTTGCCGGCCTTCGTCGGCGTAGCACCACCGATGACGCCGATGCAGGCGTACGTGCCGGCCGTGAGGCTACGACAGTCGCGGCCGCCGATGCCCGCGTTCCACTTGACAAAGTCCTCGGTCGGGATGGGGCCGTTGAAGAAGGCGATGCCGTCGCACGTGTCGCCCGGGTTGACCAGGACGAACTTGTTGCAGTTGCTGACGATGCCCGGGTGTGTGGGCGTGGGCGTCGAGATGCCGTTGCTGCCCGCCGTCGGCGTGCCCCCGATGATGCCGATGCACACGTACGTGCCAGTCTGCAGCTTCTCGCAGTTCTGCCCGACGCCCGCGTTCCACAGCTTCACCCACTCTGTGCCCAGGCCGTTCCAGAAAGCGATGCCGTCGCATGTGTCGCCTGGGTTGACATAGACGAACTTGTTGCAGTTGCTGGTCATGCCAAGGTGGGTAGGAGTCGGCGTGGTGACGCCGTTGCCGGCCTTGGTCGGCGACGGCTGGGTGGACGTGCCCCCGATGACGCCAACGCAGGTGTACTGGGAGAAGGCAGGAAAATGGGGTTAGTGCTGGAGGAAATAATGGATCAAGGAATCAAAGAAACGGAAACACTCACTGTCCTGGACTACAGATTGGAACAGGTGCTCTTGGCGGCGGGATTCCACTGGACGAACTGGGCGAGGGTGATGGAGTAGAGATCCAGAATGGCGGAGCAGCTCTCGTCGTCCTGGACGTAGTGGAACTTGTTGCAATTGCTGACCATGCCGGCCTGAATGGGCTGGGGCGTGTCAATGCCGTTTGCGGGACGTGTGGTAGACGGCTGGAGAGTTGTGGTGAGGCGGGAGGAACTCCTCGTCGTCGTCTTGGGTGCCTGGATGCTCGTCGTCGTCGTGGTCTTGGGCGCTCCGTTGCTCGTCGACGTTTTGGTTGTTCCGGTGCTCGTCGACGTTTTGGTTGTTCCGGTGCTCGTCGACGTTTTGGCTGTTCCGCCACTCGAACTAGCCGAGCTTGAATGCGCGAAAACGGCTCCGACGCAGAACGAGTGCCCGGCAGGAAGCAAGTCGCATTTCTCAGGGATAGATGGATTCTTGACAGAGAGGAATTAGCACGTGCACCTATTTCGGGCCTTTTGCTTCATTATGCGTACCAGTCTCCGGAACTCAGTCAGGGTGATGAAGTTGGCGTCAAGCAGGGTGAGACAGTCCGTGTCAGAATATACGTCAACCCAATAAGAACAAGGGCCGGTGTTGAGATCGTGGGCCAAGGCGGGAGTCGTCCCATCGCGAGCCGTGATACGAGCCGCGACGGCGCCCAGATCTCCATGCAAGAGGCCAGTTATGGCCACGAGGAGCGGGAGTGCGGCCGAGGTGAACATAGCGGCCCTTGATTGCCTGTGATGAAGAAGGCAGGAAAGGGGGTGGGGGGGCAGCGTTGAGAACAAAGGCGAGGAGACGGGTCGAGTCGGGCTTGATCGTGGACTTGAGTGCGCAGCTGGCCCTGAACCTGCCTGAGTACCTATCAGAAGAGAAGTGGCTTTGGCGTTGCCTATTGCTTTGTAGCGCCGCCATCGACCTGGCCGAATACACTGGCCCCCATTCTTCTACTCTGCCGGAGTGGTCAGCGACGAGTCATGTTTTCCCTATTCCGTCCATCAATATGGCTTCATGTTGTTGGTCATGCTGTTGGGTCCAAGCCTCGACAAGACCCCTTGCCCGGTGAACCCTTCAGACTTCCCAGATCTGTTGGGGGCTGTGTGTACGAAGCGGTGACGCACGCAAAGGCGCGCCCGACACAAGGGATGTTTTCCCGCATGGTACGGCAATGGCAGCATGCCAGCGGCGTAAACCAAGGCGCTGACGATCTTGATGCTGCCGAAATGAAGCCGGAGATGGAGAGAATTGTTTTTCCAGATTGTTCAGCCCTGGTAAGTCTGGGAAGGAGTTGACGATGTTGAGGGACCTAGGTCTCGGTCCTTGGACATTCACCCGTCTTGGCTGTTGGTTCTGTCCGGGTTGCTGGCCTCTTGTCTTTCGGTCCATCCCGCCGTCCCGCGGGGCTGAGTTGTCAGTCAGCGCAATCTACCCAGGTACCTCCCAATAACTTGCGCCGCAAACCGTAGGCGTGGCTTCATCTGGAGCCCTTTCCGAGGTTGACCCTCGACATTTGAGATGGTTGGGGTCCAAGGAGTGGAGGTTTCTGCCTCTCTGCGTCTTCCGAGTCCTTCCGAGTTTGTGCCGTGTCTGTACCTGTTCTGTTGCCTGAGGAACCCGTTGGCCATTTCAGCTGTGCTTTACCGTCGGGACAGGGAGCGATGAAAGGCAACGCTTGTCAACAACTTTCTTTGAACATGGGGCGACTCGTCCTTAAGTCTGGCCTGGGAGATCTGCGGCGATTGTTTTCGTAGTTCGTTTGCTATTATGAAATATGTGGTGCCAATACAATGTAAAAATTGGTCCGTAGCGCCGGGAAATTAAGCGTTCTGTTAGAATCCGGGCTGCCGTAAGCAGAATCCGAATTTAACCACTTGCAACACCACGGCCCCTTCTTCCAACGTGCGTGACATCTTGTCTTAGGTTGGCGTCCGCACCAGCGCTGCCATGGACAACACCATCGCAGCACTGCCGCTCCGGGCTCTTCCGCGGGCCTCCGGCTTGAACCTGGTGAACTTCCCAAGCGTCCTCGACCGCATTTGTCGTCAGCTTTGTCTTCACTGCCAGGTCGAGCATGTGGTCATTGCCGGTCCTGACATCCTCCCCGGAGGTTTCGAGAACCAAACGGCCCTCGCCCGCTTCAGCCGGTGCTCTCGACGGCTCCGCGACATTGCGCAGCCCGTGCTGTTCCACTGGTACCACGCCAGCGGGGCGGGCAGCAACTCCCAAGAGCTCAACCGACTTGTCACCTTTCTGCACGCCATCCTCCAAAACCCCACGTTGGCCAGATCGACGCGCGCCCTGGCTCTGTGTCAAACGAAAATTGCGAACTTGAGATGGGCAAAGTTGGACGACTCAGACGGCTTCTTTCGCCGAGCCGTCGAGGCTCGAGGAGGGTATCGGCTGCAGAGGAGGCTTCCCGGAACGGCACACGTCGCGCATGGACGAGCTCCAAGAGCTGGCCATGGCGAGTACGCCGGCCCTGTCGCAGCTCTGTCTGCACCGCGGTCTCCCTTCCACTTCATCGAGTATTGGCCGGCCTGGGACTACGAGATGCCAAACCTGAAATACCTTGCCTTCGCCGGCAACCAAACCGACTCTCGGTTGGAAGACACCTACGACCTGAAAGAAGCCCGGAACCTGCTTCGCTGCGCGCCCAACCTGGCTACCCTCATCGCCCCGGACTGTTGGGGAGGAGAGTCCGATATTCACCGGCTCCGGGCCTGGTCCGAGGAGCAACCCTGGGATGTCGTGCTCGCGAAGCTCCGCAAGATATCCCTCAACAACGTGGACCTGGCGCAGCTCGGCCCGATCCTCCAGATCACCACCCCCGACCACCTCTTTCGCAAGCTGCCTCCCGCCCTCCGACGACTGCGGATTGGGTATGTTGCCTACTGGCCAACCGTTTACCGAGACCTGCTAGCCCTCACCGAGGAGCCCTCACGGCGGTTTCCGCGGCTCCAGGCCGTGACGCTCGAGGTTTTTGAGGCACCGCCCGAGCCCCAGCAGCGGCATTTGGCTGAGAGATTGGGGTCCAGCCTCGGCGTCACGCTTTTGGTGTGTCATGTCGCGGGGAGTAAATACATGTCGAGGGGCCTTCTCCCAGAGAGGCCAGGCAGGCGGAGAGTAGCTCACGAGCCGGTCTTGTGATTATTCGCGACGAGAACGGCTAATTACTATGAGTACTGCGACGAGCCTTCCGACACGGTCGTGTTCGTCTACAACGACTTCCAGTGGGTCGCCTGGATGGACACCGAGACCAAGCAGCGGCGCATCGACCGGGACAAGGAGCAGGGGTGGGCGCTGAGAGGTTCCGGGCGCTATCCCTGGCCAAGGGCAAGATGACAAACAAGGACGTCGAGTCCATGGGGCCGTCCTTCAAGGCCAACGACCCCAAGGTCAAGTCGCTGGTGGGCAAGATATGCCCCAGGAAGTGACCGGGAGGCGGAGCGCCGCAGCGTGTCGTTGACAAGGGACCCATCCCACGCCCTTATCCCTTGACGGTCAGTGTGTGGGCTGCGGAATAATGTGGCAAGGGTACCTAGGTGAGGTATTTCTCCCTTGTTATTAATAAGGCAATAGGCCGACAACAACAAGACTGTACTTAATGCGCGTTTACTGAGAATCTTGTTTGTGCCCGGACCTGACATCGTTGTCGACATGGTGCCCCAGCCCAAGGGATCTGGGTTCGGGGAGTAATGTGTGTCGCTGCGCGCCACCCCGACGCCATGCAGATGGATTCCTCCGGCCGTTTGTGAGGTACCAAGGTACCTACCTACCTCTAGGTGGGTGCTCTCTTTGGGAAGCCGCATTGTGTCTTTCGTCTGATTATTTGTGCAGATGCCGATCCAAGCGCCGCCCTCCATGTTCGAAACTTGGCGTTTAGGTTTCTGCCCTTCCCCTCCCCCCTTTTCATTGCCTATCTTGGGCAAGATTGCCTCCGGATGGGTCAGCTGTGCGACCCTGCTGTCTCTCGGATGTCAGTATGCAGCTGGCCGAAAAAGTGAGCCACTGGACAAGGGCCGTGGCCGAACACCATCGGCGAGTTTGGCGGCGGGCTCTGATCTGATTCGTTGCCTGCTTCCGGAGGCGCACATCCAAATCAGCACTTTCCGCTCGTTGCCAACAGAAGCTCGATAACCCCTCATCTGGGCAAATTTTCTGCCCCAGCGGCGAGCGATTTCGATTCCATCAGCATCAGCATCAGCATCGCTGCCCAACGATACAAACCAACGACATCAAACCAACGACAACAAGCCAACGACAAGAGCACGACCACATGGCGACGCCCATCACGGTGCGAAACTCCCCAGCCGACGGCACCACCCAACAGATGTTCCCTCTCTTCCGCCTCCCCACCGACGTTCGACTCCGCATCTACCGCTACGTCGGCCTGATCTCATGGAATCCCTATAAACCGTTCATCTTCGACCTGCACGGCCAAACGGTCACGCGGGACGCGCCGGAGCGCGGTAGTTTCCACGGGCTGTTGCTGTCGTGCCGGGCCGCGTACGCCGAGGCGAGTGCGGTGCTGTACTTTGTCAACCGCTTCGTCATCCGCTACACGCACCCGGGG
>FTCU01001123.1_pt1 | contig 17249 bp, 13 predicted proteins | sample 1639521 | NCBI WGS metagenome assembly FTCU01 (sample SAMEA3914864, study PRJEB12502) | metagenome | biome: forest; material: soil | place: USA | collected 2012-03-12 | depth 0.3 m
ACTCTTGGGGATCATATTAATTAAAAATTGCGGACAATATTTCACGTGTATTGCACGGTCAATTCCATTGATGATGTCGGAAAGGGCAAATTGGGGGTTATTCTTGTAATATCTCATCCAAATAACACAAAATGTCATAACGGAATCCATTTTTTGTGTAAGGTATGACAATTACCGACGGCCTGAGATGTTCGCTTTCCCCCTTGCCAAACGTGTCGGCTTCAGCAGCAACTCGAGGGAAGCTGAACAAGTGGCAACGATGGCAACCTGAGCGTATTTGTTTGATAATCCCCATGGCATCAAGTCTCGGTACATTTCAGGTATATTCAGGTACACGAACGTCCTGGCACTTAAAATGGGAAGGCACTCAGATAACCGGGATCCCTCGTCGCGTTGGGCTCAGATGCCCCCTCCAAGGCGGCAGGACGGGTCGACTGGAATAACAATAGCCGAGGGCTGTGAGCTGACCTGCACCACGCCAAGATAGGGATTTGGTTTGGGCCCAGACAGAACCCAGGAGAGGTCTGGCAACCGCCCAAACCCATCCCGGCCGCCCCTGTCGAGCGTTGGTCGATGTGCATGGTGACGGAAAGTGATGACTGAGCTGGTTGGCTGGCGAAGTAAAGTCGGTGAGCCCAGCCCCGGTCCTCGCCAGTAATCATTGAGCACAGCACCGGGCCGATGTGATGGTACGGCACCGGGAGAAGGGCACATGGTGGCCTGGTTGGCTCGATTGGGAGGGGGGTGTCTTCAAAAACGGCGTTCAAACTGGGTCACGCCCTCTGTTCTTCGGAGTTTTGTTGCATTTACCAACTGAAAAAGTGCCCGCAGATACGATGTGGCCGGGTGGCAACCACTCATCGCCTCAGATGTGTTAAACCTGGTTCACGATATCAACCGAAGCGGCATGATAGCAAACCTCCCGGGATCCGGGCTGACCGGCTGCAGCCTGCGCTAGGTCAACTGTCTTGGCAAAGGCGTCCCACTCTGCTGCCACGAGGAAAGGTAACAGGCGGCCAGGCCCCCTGCGTGAGGAAATCGTTGGTGTTTGGGAAGGATTGCCAGTTGGGCGTTCGGAAGGATCACTTGCAGGGGAAGAGCGCGACTGACACTGTAACCCTGACTCCGGCGTCGGTACCGATGGGATTCCTCTTGCAGCTTGATAATCCCATATATTAACCATTATCTTTAACTCTCGCGAGATGGCCGATGAGCACGAGATGGAGGATGGCGTGGTGAGTTGGCCAAACAAGCAGGCAAAGCAGCCCGCTTGTCTTCGCCGCCGTCCCAACTTCCATTCTCTGTTGCCTGCATCTCGATGCCGGGTTTCGCGTACATTTGGTGGCCCTCTTTTAACCTCATTGGTCTGACACCGTTGCATTTATGACTGAAGCCAAATGCAACGAAGCGGCTCGTACATTAGGTACATTACCCGTGAGGTGACATTGCCACGCGGGAAGCGTGCCGGGAATGCAACACATCTACCTACCGCACGCTATCAGCCGCTATTGTCAGCCGCCGTCAACGACAGCATCACGGCGTCATGTAGTGAAGAGCATCGGCGGCGTGACGGGCCCCACATCTTGCTGTTCTTCCACGAGGATGGAGGATGGACCTCTGGGCGCGGTGTTGTTGGGGGCCAAGCAACATGAGAATCATTAGAACCAAGCATTAATAGTTACCTCCCTAATTAGGTAGATAGGTACCTGAATTACATGACACCGCAGAAACATCACGGACTAATACCCGGTTGTTCAACCAGGGCAACCGCCGAAAACCAAGAAAAAGGAAGCTAACCCCCGCTCGCCTGCATATAAATGGACCCCAATGAAAGCCGGGGCGATAAGCACCTCGTTGGTGTGACAGATCTCGATTTACCCGCAGCAGACGGTGGCCTCCTGCGCGGCGCTGGTTTGCAGCGAGCTGTGTCCTAGTCAGCGCTTGATCACTGTCTTTCAAGGGGAGGCGCTTACCCTCCAAGCGGCTCCCAGTGGAAGATGAAGCTGCCCAGGTAGGCGCCAATGAAGATGCAGATGATGATGTACCCATTGTAGTACATGGCGAGGCTGCCACAGCGTCAGTCACGGCTCCGCTCCCAACAAACACAGTCAAGGTTCTGGCGTACAGCATCACAAAATAAGCCACGGCAAATTGCAGCATATGCAAGAGGGCCCGGATGGCCTGCTCCAGTATCGTGGGACGGTAGCCAGCGGCGGACGCAGAACAGGGCGGGACCGGGCTGCCCTCGTCGGATATAGACTTGGGGGATGCCGTCCGGGCTTGTTGTGATTTAACGTGCTTGGCGATGAGGAAGCGGTCGTACTCTTTGACGCCGCGGCGCAACATCTCAAGCGAGATGACGAGGAGGACGACGCCAATGCAGGACCCGGCGAAGACGCCGGCTGAGGTGATCTTCCACGACGAGGCGAGGAAGCAAGAGTCGATGGTGTTCCAGTTCCAGAGCATCTGCGCTTTGCTGTCAGTGAACCCGTGGCATCAATGATTGGCCCTGGTACTTGCCGAAATCTTGCAGCCGTTGCCGCCACCCATGGCCCCCATTCCGCTCGTGGAAGCGGTGGCGGTGGTCGCAGCAGCAGCTACGGCCGATGCTGTCGTCGTCGCCATTGACATTGAACCGTGGTCCATTCTGAAGAAGTCGCAGTGGCAGTGGGCTTGGAAGCGCGAGAGACAGAGGCTGTGTGCTGCGGTTGGAGTTGTGGACCGACTGGACTTGGGGTTTGGGACGACCGATGAGTGATCAGAGGGAAAATTCGGGATGTCTCAGGGGAATACGGTGAGCCGAAGGCTTATTAAAAGCTCGCGGGCAAAGTTACCAGGTACCTGGTAATGGTTGGATCGCGTTCCCATGGACGCTTTGCACCGCCCAGCCGGGATCGGCAAGCTGCAGCGGCCCAGCAACTCAGCGGGCGCACGCCATGCCCGGTGGTCTCGGGTACCGGAGAGTTCGCCGCCCGCCAGTTGTCGTAATATGCGCCTGCCGTGCCCTGGTGACATTGCGGCGCGAGACGCCTTGGCGAGAATCTTTTGGGAAAGAGGAAAGATGCAGTCGAGCCAATTGCGTGCATTTGAGCAAATTGAGGTGACGCACGAGATGGCTCGACCCAGGCTGCAGCCAGTCCGGAGTCAGCCCGCCGGGAAACCGTCCGACTTGTTGGGCCCAACCTGACATGACGGACAGTCACGGCTTACTCTTCTTCTGGCGCAGCAGTTTGGCGCAGCAGTTGGGCGCGGGTGAAACACCAGAATCTCGCACCGGGTGGGTTCAGGCTGGGAGCAATGAGAATCACGCAATAGAATTGGCGAGCAGCATTCGTGGTATTATTGCTCACTGCCTCAACTGGAGCAGAATGCGACTCCCTGTAACTCTCTGACTCCTGCTTTAAAACTCAAAACTCACCATCTTCTCCCCGCCGTTGAGGATTATTAGAAAATTAGCTCAAAATGACGCCCCCTCTCCTCAGTGATGCCCGCGAGTGGCTTTGATCAGAATGCGCGGGAAGGAACGGATGTTACTAATAATGACCTCAGGCCTAGGCCGGGGAACAACCGAAAGAAAGGAGAGAGGAAAAAGAAAAAGAAGGGGAAAAAGAAAATTACAAGCCATGGGGCCAGAAAAGCGATAGAATCCAGCGCAACCGTCCGAGCCAGGAGTCGTGCCTGGCAGAGAACGGCGGCTCGGCGGAAGCCAAACTCCCCGTGTTTCGCCGAGTCACAGTCGCCACCACGACATCGGCCTTTTCCGAGAGCGTCGATCTCCCCTGGGGCGTCGCGAGAGCAGGGCTATTCTTCTCCTCGGACGCAACCGTCACGGGGCTCACCGCTGGTTTGGATACGCCCTTTTCCTTCTCGCTCTCCACCACTTCAGGAGAACTGAGCACTGGCGAGGGCGCAAGAGCAGCGCTGTTCTTTTTTTGATTCAGCGAGAAGTATGCCCTTCCCTCCGCGACCCTCACCAGCCTTCCGGTCACGCTGCCGGCCGCTAGCGCCGCTCGTGCGAGCTTGGCTTTGGTGACAAGCAAGACATCGCTCTCCTCCAGCTGCACCACGCTGTTGTGCCACGGCGTTGGGATGTGCAGCAGGTCGAGCGACGTCATGAGCTCGCCGTCCGCCGACAGGGCGTTGACGGTGCGCACCCGGGCTGGGTCAAAGAGCTGAATGCCGAATTTGGGGCCTGCGTTGTTGTGCCTTGAGAGTGGTTTTAGCCACATTACGTGCAAGACGCCCGTGCAGGAAGGGGAAGTAAAGACACTTACGCATGGATGGAAAGACGGACGTGGTTGGGGAAGAGCAGCTCGACCAAGTTGGAGTATGCTTGGTTGCGCTGCTTGTTGTCAGCATGTGGCCGCTTTGGACGGAGCCTGAACCTACCAGAATCATTTCAAACGCCACCTTTGCCGACAGCTTCTTCCGCTGCGATTGAGTCATGCCCCGGGTGTGTGGGTGGTGCTCCAGGTCCTCGAGCATGAAGCGAGAGAAACCGCGGTAGAGCGCTGTGATCGCGGCGTCCTTGGAATCGATTCTGGCCCGGACCGCCGACTTACGCGGGCTGCACCCCGCCATCAGAATCTTTCGGCACAACTCGGCCTCGAGCGTAACGTTGGTGGCGATGTGGTGGTCAATGTTGGGGATCTCGAGTTGTCGGGCGAGGTCGGCGAGGTCCGAGATGTGGTGTGCACTTGACCCGAGGGCAACCAGTTGAAACAGGTCCACCAGTGACTTGAAGCCCAGACGATTCGTGTTACCTTTGCGGAACCCGATGGCGTGGCTCATGGCCTTGAGTTTCTCGCCGTATGCATTCACCTCGGCGTCGTCGACACCGATGCAGTCGCTGAACACATGCCCGTCACTGATGACCCACACCTTGGCGCCCGGCTCGTAGACCTGCTCAACGGCCTCGACGAATCCGTGGAGACGTTCGAGAGCCAGTTCCTCGCCCCTGTCGGGGTTCGGACCCGTGACTTTGTCTGGGTTGGATGACTTGCACGGGAATGCTGGCAGGCAAAACTCCACCGGAGCATTTTGGGCCGCGAAGTGCCTGACACGCTCGGTGAAGAATGCTCGCCCACCGTGCGCCCATCTGTCGTCTTTGCCCTGGTACCTGAGATAGCTGTCGAAGAGGTCCGAAATTTGCTCCGCGGCCAACCGTCCCTGGCCCTCGGACTCTTGTCGGGGCGGTTTTGCGTCGAGATCGGCTTGATCGAGGATCAACCCAAAAAAGAAGTCTTCAAACGTATCGCCATGATGCGGCCAGTTTTGTCGTGCAGTCTCCTCGTGCGTTTGCACGTGTGATTTGATCGAAATCCAGTTTTGTTGAAGCCGCTGCCGGCGCGAACTACCGCAACTTGCGGGCTCCCCGCTACCATCGACGAGAAGAGAGTCGTGGAAGCGGTGATAGAACGAGTGACCTTCATTGGAGATCTCCATGGGGACGACTGAGGAATTGGGGTAAAGGCGGGAAGGAGGCGGGCGGTTAAGGATAAAGGTACAGGAAGGTGGATGAGATGAGCATGTTGTAAGATCTGAGATGGGATGAAGATGTTTTGAAAGGGGGTTGATCGGACGAGCTGACGTGCCGTTCCATGCTTTTCGGCGAGTGTCTTACAGCCCCCGGCTAGCCGTGTGTCCAACTGCACGCGGCGGACGAAGGAAGCGGCGAGTGGCGTTGGCAACCACTCGCTGGTGCTTCCACGCCCATGACCGCTCCCGCATGGAAGGAAGCCAAAGCCTGCCAGCAGGGCCGCCCACCTACCCGTCCTGCCTTGTTTGGACAAGGGCGTCAAGGAAGTCGGGCGTCGCGGTGCGGTGTCATAGGTACGAGGTACATGGCAGTACGGAATACTTGGGTGCGGTTTGATAGAACGACGTCCCGGAGGGAGGATAAGAAACTCGGCTCGGCAAAGTCGCCTGATCCCTGCCGGAGGGTGCCTGTTATTCCTGGACCAGGCACACCATCCGCCACCTTCGCTCCCTTGGCATTCTTGGCGTCGTCGCCTTCTTCCCGGTGTTGGGTGGCTGTGGGCCAAACACACAAAAAGCTCGTTCGAATCGGATCGTCGTCCGTGTGACTGACGGCACAAATCCCCGGCCATTGGCCGAGTGCCAGGTAAACGGCGATACAGGGCGGCGGCACCGGCCCCCAAATTGGACCACGATGCACCAAAACGGTTGGGATGGCGCAATTTGTGTTAATTGCGGCGTTTCGAGCCATCATGGTGGTCCCAACAAATGCCATCCATTCCTGTCAGTGGCGAACGCGATGCATGTGCGCACCATTGGACGCCGCGTCAGAGTAGGTACTAACTCCGTATCATCCTGAAGTCGTCGGGATTTGGGTAATATGGGGATGGCAGTCCACATGTCCACGATGAGGCCTGTATCCGCGCATCCTTTATCGCCTGCGCCTAGGCGAAGGGGAGGCTGAGCAACTAAGACCGGGTGACGTTGTTCGACGTTGCCCAACATCGACAAGTGCATATGGACCCAGCACGAGAGGGAACCGTGTCCATTCTCAACTGGGAAATTAAAAACCAATTAATTATGGAAGGAATCGGAGCATGAGCCTTGGGCCCCTGAACAACCTCACCTTGAATGTGAAACTCATCAATACCTAATAATCATTCCCGTAAATCCTCCCCCCGACGACCAAACACTAATCTCAGTGCTCTTGGATATAACGGTCCACCCTGGTTCCCCTGTTAGCAGAGCAGTAGAAGTGGACAAGGCCCCTGGCCCCTGGCGAATACGTACCGGCGTCTTCCTGTCCACCCAGCTCGGATCCAACTTCCAAGTAAAGGCATGAACGAGAGTAACTAAAGTGGCTCTCAGCTGCAACATCGCAAACCTCTCCCCCAAACACGCGCGGCGGCCTCCGTGAAAGCTGATAAACTCGGCCTTGGCCCTCCTCATACGGTAATGCTTCTGGATCGCGGCAGTCGAGTGCCCCCACCGCTCCGGCTCAAAGCAATCCGCCGTAGGGCCCCAAGCCCCCGGATCACGGTTTGTCGAGTAGCAGTTGTAGCCCAGGTAGGTTCCTTTGGGAATGGCAATGTCCCCACCAAGCAGGCCATCCTCGCTTGCTTTCCGGTTGACCAGCTGTCCGATGGGCGGGAAGAGGCGCAGGCTTTCGTAGATGACGGCCGTCAGGAACGGCATCTCCTGGAGGACGTCAGAATCCAGACACGCGCAATCGAGTCCTTTCTCCAGGCCCTCTGCATAGAGCTTGGCTTGCACGTTCTGTATCATGCGGTGCCCATGTTAGCTGCTGGTGGTGCTTGGAAGAAAGTTGGGGTGGACTTACCGGATGTTTCGCCAACAAGTAGAGCGTGGAAATCATGCACAGCTGTGGGTTCTCCTGGCCGGCCACGAAGGCGACGGTAAGGTTATCCAAGAGCTGTTTCTCGTCCCACAAGCCCGACTCTCTGGCCTTCAGCATTCTTGAACCCAGTCCGTCCCGGGCTGCAGCGCCGCTAACCAAGTGGTTGCTGGATTGCCCCGTTGATACAGCACACTTCAGTTCGTGCCTGAATCTTGTGACCACCTGACGGGCTCGAGTGCGTCCGGGAAATGGCAGCCGATCTAAGAAAGGGAAGTTCATGAAGATCGGTTGGAAGATCTCGCGCTTCACCAATGTCTGAAGCACGTTGATTGGCGCGTTGGCCGAGTCGAGGGTCTAATGTTCGGAGTTAGTTTGGTCTTGTTCTCTTGTCTGATCGCTTCTGCAGGAGGTGTGAAATGCTGGCACTTACACCAAGATTGGCCTGCAGCAACACCTCGGAGCAGTTGGCTGCCGAGTACCGCTGCAACACTTGCTGCACAGGAACGCCGGCCCCTCCCGCCTGCAGTTGTGCCTCCCCCAAGAGCTCACACAACCGGGCGGCATTGTGGGTGATCTTGACTACCTTGAAGTTCCGCTGCAAACCCGGTTTGATGACGGACTGGTAATTCCTCCACATCTCTCCGTGGCTGGAGATGATATTGTCGCCAAGAAACTCAGCCAAGACGCTGTGCGGAATCTTCTTTTGGTTTCCGCTCTTCTGGTAGAGATCCTCCTCTTTGAAAATCTCGGCCAGGTAGGCAGGTTTGTGCACCAAGATGTTCCACTGGGCCCCGAAGAAGAGTTTCACGGCGCCGTGCCTCCGCAGAGGCTTCTCAATGTAGGCGCGGAAAATGTCGGACTGGTCGACATCCTTGAAGAATGGGATCAGAGCCACCCAGAAGGGGACAGCGGGGATGTTGGTTGGATACTTGGGGGGCAACAAGACCGTGTAGTAGATGAAAAGGGGAATCAGGACCCCCAACAAGAGAGACTCGCAAACGAGCAGAAACATTTTGTGCCGTAATTTCCTTGCAGATTATGGCAAAAGACGGCGTTGAGCCGAAGTGGCAGCATGGCTTGCGGGTTGTGAGCACCGGACGTTAAAGCGTTTGACAGGGCGTTGCACCGCTGGACGCGTGAATCGAAGTTGGAAACACCTGACCGACGCCGGATGCCGACTGTGACGTTGGCTGGCCAAGCCAAGCACCAACGAACGGGTTGCCGTTCAGGTGGCGGATCCAGGGGTGCCTTTAGCGTACCCTCACCCAAAATAGCCTTGCAGGGCGGCACGTAATCAGGGCTTTTCGCCTGCAATTTGGCGCTGAGCACAGCGCTGTGGCTCGGGGCAAACAGGGGATTCGGGTCCGTCATCCCCGGCAAGCGCTAGGGTTGCAGTGCGCGCTTGGCGGCCGAGTGATGGGGCGTTTTTCGAATGGACCAGATGAAATCCTGCTGTGCCGCCCACGTCGAAGGACCAGCCATTACTTTCTTCGAGTTTGGTCAAGCTTAGGATTCACTGGTGGATCGTTGGACACCGCCTCTTGGGCGAGGAGATGGCGAAAACGTTCGTTTATTAGATATCACGATTCACGACTAGCCTTCGTTGGCAAGCAACTGCTCGAATTTCCGTACATTTCCGTGCGGCCGTTCAGAGATACTGGGTTCCCTACCCAGGTACTTACCCGGTACCTTGTCCGAGAGCGTTGTTCCATTGCGTGTTCTACAGGCCTTGCTTCTTGGTTCTTATCGGTCCAGACTCGGGGCCGGGTCTCCACCGCCGTGCACACCTCCCGTCGTCACACCACGGAGTCGTCACACCACGGAGGTGTAAGCCGAGCGAGCATCGGCTGGCTGCACTACCAACCAACGGCTGCTGCAGCGGCTGCAAACGTGGATCACTTGGCTGGGCCATCTAGAATCCCCAATACCGACCGCTTACTACAAGTATACGGAACCGCCGACATGGCCATCTCCGACCGAGTCCTCTTGGTCTCCGATGCTGCATCACCAGCAGGAATATACCGCCCTGAAGAGCCAAAATTCTCGGGAGGCCCGGAAAATACCGAAACGCAGCCGCAAGACAACTCGCAAGCGGCCAGACAGCCAATGTTTCCGGTTCCAACGCCGCCCGGGCACTCAGACCCAGAGAAGGAGCCGGTTGCCGCCCCGCCTCCATATTCGGCCTTCTCACCATGGCGACGACGCTTCATTCTCATCATCATCACCGTTGCGGGGTTCTTCGGACCGCTAGCGGGTGGCATCTACCTCCCTGCACTTCCCGTGCTTGAACGCGAATTTCGGGCCGGCCCAACCGCCATCAACGTCACCGTGTCGGTCTTCATGCTGACTTTTGCCTTTGGGGTGAGTATAGAGTTCCTCTGATAAACCCGCCCGCCGTTTCCTAGATTTCTAACTGGTTCTACAGCCCTTGTTCTGGTCGAGCTTCGCCGACTGGAAGGGCCGGCGGCCGTTGTATCTGATATCCATCGCCGTTTACGTTGGGGCCGATGTCCTGCTTGCCGCTGTTCCGGCCAATTACGGGGCTTTGGTCTTCTTGCGTGTCGTTCAGGCTTTTGGAAGCTCGGCCGTGGTGTCCATGGGCGCCGGCTCTGTTGCTGATGTATGAACTCCTGTTCCACTCTCGCCCTGGGTACCTAGCTGGTGGTGCTTCTGCCATAATCACTGACATGAACCACAACGCCAGACCACCGCGCCAAAACAGCGCGCATTTGCCATGTCTGTCTTTCTCACCGGTCCACAATGCGGCCCTATCCTTGGCCCCATACTCGGAGGTGCGCTCGCTGAGGCCAACTGGAGGTGGATTTTTGGCTTCCTTGGTAATTACTTGGCCCCTGAACCCCTTTTCTCATCAACGCTGACACCAGCCCTCCCAGCCATCTCCGGTTTTGCCCTCTGGCTTGTCATTGGCCTGACGCTTCCCGAAACTCTGCGCGCACGCGTTGGCAACGGCAAGATCTACCAGGACAGCGGCCTCCTCCTCTGGCCCCCCAAACTCTCCTCTTCCCTGGCTCCGTCTTGGGAGCGTGGCCCCGCACCGCCAGTGCCGACACTCAAGGGCTACTGGCGGCTTTTTTGCTATCCGCCCATCGCCATTGCGACGTTTAACACGGCCATGCTCTACTCAACATACTTTGCCATCGCCGTGCAGCTCCCCACCGAGCTGACCGTCCGATACCACTGGTCGTCTGCCGCCGTCGGTGCCGGATTTCTCGCTGTTGGGATAGCAATGATTGTGGGCTCACTGTGTGGCGGAAGATTCTCGGACTGGCGTCGTGCGAGGGCGGCCAAAGCTCTACAAGATGGCGACATTGATCCCGAGTTTCGATTGGTAGATCAAATTTGGGGCGTTCTAGTGTGCGTGGCCGGTTGCGTCATGTATGGCTGGCTTGTGGATGTGTCGGCGCCCCCGGCGGCGGTTCTCGCTGCCACGTTCTTCAGTGAGTAATGTTCCATGCCCGCATTTCCGGCTGGAGATATGAAGTGGTGGTGCTGACTTTGACGCAGCTGGTTTCGGCATGAACTGGGTCTTTGTCACCACAACGGCATTCCTCACCGAGTGCGTAGCCCAGCAAGCTGCGGGTGCCTTTGCTCTTGGCAACATGTTGCGCAACCCAGGCGCTGCCGTGGCTGCTGTCATAATTCCCTCGCTTATCTCGCGGATGGGGAGCGGGTGGTGCTTTACGGGTTTGGCGCTGCTGGATCTGGTGTTGGTTGGGTCAACTGTTGTTGGTGAGCTCGCCCTCGGTGGATGTTGCTGTGATCGGAGCCAACTAACCCGCGTGTTAGTCCTGAAAGTAAAATGCCCAAGCTGGAGGGCTTCTCGGGCTGCTCGGATGAAGATAGCCGCTGCCAGATCTAACTGATACCATCCAAGATCAAGAGCCACATTACAGAATGCGGCCCCCCCGTTGTGTTTTGGGCCTCGGCATCTGGATAACAGCGGAGTTCTGGACAGCCGCTGGCAACTGAGGCTGTCCTTGCTTCAGAGGAAGAGAGAACGGTTCCTACTTCCCGTTGGACAATAAAGTTTGTCCGCCAACATCCACGCACATCTACAGCGGTTGGTTGTGCTAAAACCGGGGATGCTGCGTTGAGGTGATGTGCACTGAGCGTGGGCATAATACGGAGCTTCACAACATAATTAGACAAAAACTAGATTGATACGAGATATGGGCGTGAGGCAAGTGCATGCAGCATCGTACCGATCTACTCCTACAGCTCCATGTCGTAGTAATGAGTCCACTCCTGGGCCGATCCATCGTACATGACAACGTTGTCAAAACCAAGAACGCGGGTGAGGACAAAGTACCAGCTTGACGCGTAGCCGCCGACCCCGCAATAGACGATAATCTTGCCGTAGCTGCGGCTCACACCGTATCCAACGGCCCCGCGCAACTGGGCCAGCAGCTCAAGCGGGCTTTTCCAACTTCCGTCGGCGTTCCAGATGTGCTTCGCCGGCAGTGAGACGGCCGAGGGGATGTGGCCAGCCTTGAGGGCCCAGGTCTCGAGCACGCTCCCATTGTAGACGGCCTCGTCGCGGCCGTCGATGAGGAAGATGCCCTGGCTCTTCTTGTTGATGTTGGCCTTCACGTAATTGATGTCGACGAGGAAGCTCCTGTCCTCGATGGCAGTGTAGGTACGAGGGACAGGGGTCGGGGCAACAGTAGTAGTCGGTAAGTTCTCGCTCAGCCAGCTTGGAAAACCACCGTCGAGCACGGAGACGCGGCCATCCGAAATTCCGGCGTACTTGAGGGTCGTGGCCACTCGCGGGGAGGCTGCCTGAGGAAAGGCCGGGACACCCACGCCGTTGACGAGGACGACTTTGGTAGCTGGGTTGGGGTTGCTCACTCCAATGGCGGCGAGGGAGGCAAACACGTCGGTCGACGACGGCATCTCGAGAAGGAGGTCGCCGGGACCCATCTGGCTCCACGCTGAGACGGGCTCGAACGGGAGACTGAAACTGCCCGGGATGTGGGAGTCGGCATACTCGACAGCGGACCGGAGGTCGATGATGACCAGGTCGAGATGCAACTTGCACTTGTTCACCCACCACGGGCTGACAGTAGGACCAAAGAGGTGACACACGAGGGGTGTCATGTCGCGCCCCGAGACTGCGTCGGCGGTGGAGGCCGCAGCCGCAGCCGCGATGGCAGCGAGAAACAAGCCAGAAACGGCTGGGGCGGTGACAGCCAAAGAGCCAATCATGGTGTATTATGTGCGACGGGGTGCAGATCGGTGCCGGCGGAGGACTGAGCGCTGGGGGTATGGGGAGGTTAGGTAAGAGGTAGAAGAGACGGAGAGTGACTGAGGCGGCTGGAAGTTAAGACTTCGAGACGGAACATGGAAGATAGAAGCCAGAGGACTGTGGGACACTCGGTATTTAACCTCCCGGTTTGTCCGGTAGTTGTTGTCGGCACATGGAATTGTGGAATAGCGTCTGATAGCGCCACCGAAAGCGTGGCCGGTCTGGATGTGGCCTCGACCTTGCAGAGAGAGACGCAAAAACCGAAAAGCGTTAGGAGCGGTGAGATGCGTGCTGCACAAGGCGCTTCGGTGCTTGCTACATGACTTTCGATTTTAACCAGGTTTGGCACACAATCTCACTCATGCGATGCGGTCCAGGCACAGCGGCTAATCAAGCGGTCCTTTGGTAGCGAGAGGGGCAGGGACGCATTTCTCTCTGGACAAGGCAGCACTTGCTTGGCGTGACAGCCAACTTTCTTGAGGGCCCTCGTTTCCATGTCTCGAGAGAGACCACAATCTGCAAATGGTGCTTGAGCACCAAAGCCCCAATGAACCCACTCTTGCAGAAGGCGCAGGCAATGTGAGCGGCATGAGCGCCAACTTGGTCCCGGAGTGCCATGGCCGAGGGTGACGAGATCGCGGGGGTTTGCTCACTGCCACCTCTACAGGATACATATAAGCAAGGCCAAGCAAACATCCGGTCACATACCTTGGGAAGCAGCGGGGCGGGACGGACGGGGGTGCGGAGGGGTCCAAACATTGGAACCCGGTCAAGACAGGTTGCCGCGTGTAAGTGACCCCCGTCCCCGGATCCAACCAAAACGCCGGCACTTGGCATGGGACGACCTCTCGGACATGCCAAGACCACAGCCATACGAGTACCAGGGATCGATCCTATGCGCCTAAGGACTACATCAAGGGCAGGGACTGGCGTCGAGACTTGGGCTTGCCGCTCTGCCGCTTGGTTGGTTCTCAGTTTGACAGCCAAGCCAATGTAGGATGCCGGTCAGCATCCTCGACGTCTTCTTTCTGGAGGCCTACGCGACTGAAGCGGCTCGATGTATTTGCCAAGCCCAATAGCGGCTGGTAAATCGCATGATCTTTTGTTGGGCCACTGAGCATCCTTTGACGACGGGTTTCCTTGATCCAAGCATGCCAAGATCTTGAACACACAGGGGCCCCGGGGTTCGGCCATCGATATCCCGACAAGGAGAGGGGTTCGCTTCAGCCATCCGCATGCGCAAAGACAGCAGGAGTGCGGCGCAATTGTATGTACCTTAGGCAGTGCTCTCGCCACAACCAAACATCAACTGTGGTTTGGAAACGGCGCCATTGGGACTCCCCGGTCTTTCCACGGCCCCAAACTCTGGAACCAAGTCTATTAAGCCATGCTATGGACTAACACGCTCCCGACCCGTTGAGCTTTGGCCCAGTTCCCCAGGCACAATGCTGTTTGACGTCCAGGAAAACTGAGTGTTTGGTCTATAATTCTGAATGGCAATTACAGGTGTTAAGGGCTTTATCTTCTTTGTTGGGTTCTACTCATTGACTGCCAGCTTCCACTTGAATCACAACCGCCCGTTTGTTTCCAAAACTCGTTGACAGGCGACGCGGCAAAAGCACCAGGTTTTGAAAATTCTTATTTGGACTGGGCTCAGAAGAACAAGGGGCCATTGACTCTTGGCGTCACGGACTTCGTGACCTTTATCGCTCTCCTCTCTATAGCCGGATGATTCGTTGGGAATGGGAGCGAGGATTGCATTGCTAAGATTCTTTGCATTTTTTTGAGTACGGAGTATTTTACTGCCATTTCCTGTCTGTTGGTGTTGGTGGTGGAGAAAAAGGAAGAGAGTTAAGTCGGTTGCGTTAATTAAGCGGTAGAAAGACAGGGAGTCGACATAAGAACACGCAACGTCGTTATTCTATTCAGTGCCCTCCTGCTGTGCCATTTGAGACCTGGGAATATCGAGCGGTAAGTACATCTAGGCGCTCAAGTCACCTTCTGGGTGAGGAAAGATGTCACTTGTCCAACGCCCTGATGGCTCTCAAGGGTCGCCTCCTGACAAAGGGAGCTCCTGGCTCACTAACTTCCTACTTCTTATTGTCTTTGCCAAGCTGCGGCGGCGGCGAGCTTACCATTGCTTCCTCAACCATCCCGAGGTTTTTTTTTTTTAAGCAAGCGCTCAGAGGGCCCTTTCTGTTTGTAAATGACTTGATGCCGAGAGTAAGGTACCTACTTTCATTGCCGACTGCGCTGGGGGGTAATACCTGTCATGTCGAAGCCAAAATCACCGTCCCGGCGGTGGGAGCCACGAACTGTTGGGTCGCCCATTCCTCCGGTTTCATTATGACCTGGTCGGGATAAAATAACAGACTGGAGATTTTCTCATGGTGCATGACCCTAAGCCGCAGCTGGCGACGCTGGGCCGCACCCTCGCCTCCGCGTGGGTGCCTCCTTCAGTGTGTGTGGCTGCCCGGATCTTGGCGAAGAGGCTTTTTTGGTGTCCGTGCTGGCACTTGGCGACCAGCCAAGCTTTTAGGTCTGACTGTGGACTTGGCAAGTTGCTCAGGAGTGCATGGCTCGGCTCCTGGACCAAATTTCGGGGGAGATGCTCAGTTAAATCTTCGGTGCCCAACAAGGGTACCCTCGAATCTACGGATCTAACCCTTGCACGTGGAGCAGCGCGCTCGATCGCACGTGTGATGATCGTTTGGCGATCGTCAGGGGTTGGTGAGTTCCCATTCGCTCCATCCCCGTATCGAGGCCCTATTCTGGAAGGCCGGCCGAGCCCGGAAGGCCGATCAGAGAACCGGTCCCGAAAACGGAAGGTCACAGCGATATCCCAGCATCTGGGCAGAGCGCCGGATCCTTGGGGCAATGGTGGTACTGCCGCTTGTTGATAGACGACCGTCTACGGAGTACCGACCAACATGATGGGGACCAGCATTTGCCCGATGGGCCTTGCTGATGGCGGAATGTGGATGGCGGCGAGATCCGACCCGAGACAGCAAGCTTGATATATTATTACTATGAGCCGCCCCTGCCGTTACACTGCAGACTCAGCCGGTCGTTACGGTGCGCGAACTCAGGTCGCTCGAGAGTCACGTCATTACCCGGCGATCTCCCCGCAGCGACCACCAAGGCGCGTTCGCATCGTGACCACTGCCTATCTCCCCGCCCTCGCCCGCGACCATGAAACTCCTTCTCACAAGCCTCTGCCTCTTGGGCACGGCCATTGCTGCCCAGGAAGATCGCCTCGTCAGCCGAAGGCTCCAGAAGCGGTTCGTCGACAACGCCGGCAACTATAACATCTCGTTCTACCATATCAACGATGTGCACGCTCACCTGGACCAGTTCTCGTCCTCGGGAACCGACTGCACGCGACGAGAGCGCGGTTGTTACGGTGGCTATTCGCGTGTCAAGACCGTCCTCAAGGAATCTCGGCCATCGCATCCCGATTCGCTGCTGCTCAACGTCGGCGATGAGTTTCAAGGCACCATGTTCTTCTCCTTCTACGGCGGCGAAAAGATTGCCGACACGCTCAACCAGATTGGGTTCGATGCCATGACGCTGGGCAACCACGAGTTTGACCGTGGCGACGACCACCTCGGCCAGTTCCTCGAGAACTTGACCTTCCCGATTGTCAGCGCGAACATCGTCTCGGACCACCCCGTGCTCAACCGCACGATCAAGCCGTTTCACATCTTCCCGCAGTACGACCTCGCCGTCATCGGCGTGACTACCGACACGACGCCGACCATCTCCTCACCTGGCAAGGGCACCAAATTCACTGATGCCATCGTGGCGGTGCAAAACACGGTCGACCTGATCCAATCCACAACCAACATCAAGCGTATCGCGGCCATCACCCACATCGGCTACGACGAAGACCAGCGCCTGGCGCGCGAGACGACAGGCTTGCACCTCATCATGGGCGGCCACAGTCATACGCCCTTGGGCGACTTCCCCGGCGCTGTGGGCCCATACCCGACCATTGTGGAGAACAAGGCCGGCGACGAGGTGTTCATCGTCACAGCCTACCGCTGGGGCGAATACCTGGGATACATTGACGTGACGTACGATGCCGACGGCAAGATCTTGGCGTACCACGGCGCGCCCATCCACCTCACCAACACGACCGCCCAGGACGAGGACTTGCAGAAGCAGATCAATGCTTGGCGGGTGCCGTTTGAGGAGTATTCCAAGCAGGAGGTCGGGTCCAGCAACGTTGTTCTCGATCAAACCACATGCCAACAGAAGGAGTGCTTGTTGGGCGATTTCGTTACTGAGTAAGTCAAGTCCATGGTTCACAGATGATCAAGAAGACCATAGCTCTCTACTTGCGCAGTTAAGGGTACCAAGGCACTGACAGAGTGGATAGCGCCATGCTCACCTATCGGCTGAACGGCACCACCCCCGAGACGGCACCCGCCTTTGCGCTTATCAACGCAGGTGGTATCCGGGCGACGATCGACGAGGGTCCAGTCACCCGCGGCGAAGTCCTTACTGCATTCCCCTTTGGAAACGCCCTCGTCGACGTGACCGCGACAGGCGAGCGATTGTGGGCGACCTTCGAGGGCATCATCGCGGGTGTCAACGTGAACAACGGCAAGGCTGTCACCTCGTTCCTCCAGGTCAGCCGTGGGC
>FTCU01000309.1_pt1 | contig 17238 bp, 24 predicted proteins | sample 1639521 | NCBI WGS metagenome assembly FTCU01 (sample SAMEA3914864, study PRJEB12502) | metagenome | biome: forest; material: soil | place: USA | collected 2012-03-12 | depth 0.3 m
TTTGAAAACGAACAAACAGAAAACGCAAAATCTTGACTTTCGCACGACTGCAATTGATGACTCAGCGAGCACAGGCCAACACCCGCCCGAAGTTCTGCCGGTCGAAGAACGCGTCCGCGTTCCCGGACCGAGGCCGCCTCCGTAACGGCTCCAAACGGCGGCGGCGACGGAGGCCGGAAGTCGTCGCCCATTCTACTTCATTCACACCCATCAAAGTCCTGCAGCGCGCGCCCCGCGCATTCGCGACGGTGCATCTTCGGCGCCAGGATCCCCCTGTTCGGGGACGCGAACCAACTGCGTCCGACCCTCGACGAGGCTCGGTGCTGGCCAGGCTCGCTCATGCCGTCGTGGCCTTGCTCCCTTCCCCCTCAAACCCCAGAATTTCCCTTCCTCTCTACCTTTTCGTTATCCTCTATACTGAGTCGGGTCACCCCGACTCAATATATACACGAGGGATCACCTTTGTTCTTTTGATCCTTTGGCACCTGGATCACCTGGATCATTGTGAGTCCCAACTGGATCACTGTGATCCTTTTGTGCGTGGGGTGATCCCTTTCTCCAGATCACCTTGCCAAGCGTGATCCTTTCCTGATTGGTTAACTAAGCGATTGGCTCTGCGCGTGTTCTCCCCATGGCCCCTCAGCCTCCCGGCCATGTCGCGACACTTAGCCCCCGCGAGCCGCCTATAGGACCGGAGACGCTACGTCTTCTAGAGTCTGCCTCGACCTCTCTCCTCTTTGGCCCTGCGTTATGACCTACCTCCAAAGACTCTTCCTAATCGGATCGTCCAGCCGAGTCAAGCGTTTATCATCGTTATTAGCTCAGCCCCCGCTCACCTAACCCTATTTATAATCGCTAGAGTTGCGGCGTATAATCCGAACTAGATTAGGAGGCCAATTGGCCTGTCCCGCGACTAGTGGCCTGCGTATCCTATAGTAGTTGCGCTGGTATCCGGCCTGATTGCGGCCAACGGCGTAGGCAATCCGTAGACGGAGATATCCCGAATATAAAAAAAGGGAGGAGGTGTGGGTGGCAGGAACTTGTGCGTAACGTAACGTTATAGAAGTTAGACGGTAATTGCAGTCTAACAGTATACTCTCAGCTCCCTGCCAACAGTACAGACAAAGCATAAGGGGTCCTGACTTTCTCACTGCTACGTGTCTTTCCATACATAACGTCCTGATGCTCGGCCCGCTCGGGTTTATAACCTTTGACATTGCTGGCTGCTGTGATAGAAAATCATCTTCATATGTAACATGAATTACCTAAATTATCTCCTTGTCTGGCGGATTAACACTCGTTGCGAAGCTGCTTCTCTTTCTGACTTGCGCGTCTTCTATTCGTCCTGGTTTTCGTCAGACGCCAGCACCGCATCCGCTTCTGCGACTCCCAACTTCTCGTCTATCAATTTCAAGAGGGCTTGTTTGTTCGGTAGCCGAGAGCGATTGATCCAGTCTCTCACGGAGAGCGCCGAACTCGGCAATGGCTGGCGCGGCCTTTCGTCACCGCCTGTTTCCTCCCAGCGCTGCTTCACTGCTCCATACGGATAGTCGTCGACTAGAAGTCGTGTTCCCATGTTTACCACCACGTCCATCTCCATTGGTTTCCCTCCATTAAGGATCATGTGCATGGTATATGCCAACCACGTATCATCTGCTGCGCTCGGAATCACCTCCTTTCCATCCTCAATCTTGAGCGCCATGTCCAGGTCTGCGCCGCGTCTCATGAAGCATTCCAGTATCAGACCTGTCTCGTTCTGCTCGGAAGGGTCCCGTGGGCGGAAATCATCATCCCAACTAGTATATCCCTCTGCTGAATCCGGTTCGGAGCTTGTTTCGGAATGCTCATCATCAGAAGTGGTACCTCTTTCTGATGATGATTCCACCATGAGACTCCCAGAAAACCTCGGATTGCCCTCCTCCTCCCTCTCAAAATCGCCGGATGCGGCAGCTACCGCAGCCCACCAACAGAAAAAATGCTGCCAAAGGGACAGTCGCTGGTCTCCGGCAGCAATGCGGACGATGCCGAACTGGCCGCCAAACGCCAGGTGAGTCGGAAAGTTGGGAGATATGATTTTTTGTTGGAAGAGATGTTCCAGAAAACGGAGGCCTGCGGCTCTCAGAACATTTTCGTCAACATGGGATTTCCGTTGCCTACTCCGCCCGATGCCGATGGCTATCGCAGAGTACGCAAACATGACGAGGGCGTCCGACTCGAGGGGCATTTCGGAGAGCCGTGAGATCCTCCAATATGGATACTCCAGTCGCCCTGAACAGAGTTCGATGAGGAGAGGTGAGATCACGGCGGTCGAGTAGTACCACGGATCATCAACGCACTCCTCGGATCCCCTCCATGGCACCTCCGAGCTCTCGGTATCAGAATTCCCGTCCCTCTTTCTCCAGTATGGGCTGTCGTCGACACACTCTTTGGGCAGCTTGTCCCAAGAGTCTAGCAGTACATGTCGGACTCGCGAGGTGTGGCAGATCTCGCAGTACGAGCATTCCAGGCTTCCGAAGCAATCGCGAAGCTCCTCTATCGGGTCCTCCAGGTATCTTTTCCGGGAAAGATCGATTCGAAATGTGGTCTTGTTGGAAATCAAGGCGCGGCTGATCATTGCGCTCGCGGAGAGTTGTGGGACGGTATCAAGAGATCGGAGAAAGGCAAACGGCGGTCCGTCGAGCTGGCGCTGTCGTCGTCGTTCGATGATGCATGCGGCCAGTGTTGAGTGACGGCTGAGTATCCTCTCTTCCTCCTGCAGTACTTCAACATCTTGATTCTCACTCCGTCGTTCTGTGTCCCACCAATATTGCTTGATGCTCGCGAGTTTCAGTTGGGACAGCGCTTCTAGGTTGTCGAAAGACTTGTCGTGCATTTTGGCCCTGACCTTCCTCTGCCGGAAAAAGTCTCGTACAGAGCGATGGGTGAATTCGAGGTCTCTGTCGATATTGGCTTCCACAAGTCCTCTACAGACACCCCTCAGTTGCCTCCTGGCACGAACTTCACTCTCTTTGACTGGCTCGCAATCCTGCCCTGGGAATCTTGCACTTTCGGCAAACTGCGGATCGGATTCGTAGTCCTCCAGGAAGTAGAAGTCGCTCAAGTTCAGCCATATTTGCATCTTCTTGGCTTCTTGGATCTTGCCCAGGAAAATGAGAAGGGAGATGGTGTGGCTCGCCAGCTGTCGGTGTCGTGGTCCAAGAGTATCCAGAATACGTTGGAACAGCTCATTCAGCTCGGTCGGAAGCGACTGAATCTCAGCTGACAACCAGGAAAACTTGGCCCCATCGTCCGACTGTTTTCGAATATTCCGAACAACTAGGACAACCCAGAGAAACACACCCTCTGCCCTCGTAGTGATGGATGAGGCGAGCAGTCGACGTTCATCCTGCGTTCCCACATGTTTCAGGTTTCCCCGGACGTATTCCTCCATGTCTGCCCTTGTCAGCTCGTGAAGATAGAGCCTGGTGTCCTCGGAGAACATATCCATGAACGGGTTCTCCATCCGACTCGACACACATATCTTGAAGTTGCCAGAGGCGCTGTTGGCAACATTCATGAGAGCGTGCACCATCTCGCGACGGTCAATGGAGGTGGTCGCCTGGTACTCGTCGAGACCGTCGATGAAGAAGCCAAAGCAGCATTCAGCAAAGGCCTCGTGATCGTGTTGCTTCGCTAGAAGTTCGAAAGCTTGCTTGATATCATCGTCTGATATCTCGAATGCTGAATAAATCTTTGGCTGTGAAAGAGCCTTGGCCCACTGATCCGGAAACAAAAACTGCATGAGACCCGGGCTTGCTGTCAAGATTTGGTAGAGCAGAGTTCGGTAGATGCCCAGCAGAGACTTCTGTCGGGGATCTGAGCCAAGTGAGTAGAAGAAGAAGGATGCCATAATCAATCTTCGTCCTCCTTTGGCTCCTAGAAAGCTGTTAGCTGATGAAAAATGCGGCGAGACACTTCTTCTGTGGTTTGGACTTACTCATCCACTTCTCGAGCCCCATTCTAGTCCGCTCGTGTGTACATAGCTTCTTCACTGCTGTGGATTAGTTTTCCAGAACTTCGTAAATATAACAAGGGCAGAAGGCATGTTCCCTTACTCAGTGTGGATTTGCCTGAGCCGAGCTTCCCACATATGTGGAAAATACCGTCCACTGACGATAGCCACTGGGTGAACTTGGTAGCCTCTGGAGACTTCCCGCTGAGGTCCAGAACCCATTCGAATGTATCTCCAAAGGGTTTATCGACGCTCTGGTAGCGGTAGGACATATCGTCGAAACCTCCCTTGATGCCTCGTAGGATTCGGTCTTGGACAGCCCCATTTAGCGCGTCCAGAGGGACGTGCAGCAAAGCTTTCAACTGGTTCGAAACATAATCGCTGATAGAGTCGTCTTTCATGGCCGTCATGTTTTGCAGAGTCTGTCCCTGTTGGGTGATAGCGAGCTCGAGCCGAGTCAGCTTTGCCCCATCTTCTTTGCACGCAGCCACTAGTCTCTTGAGATTTTCACTTGCATCGTTGAGTTAGTTGGGCCTTGAAATCCGTCAGGATGCATAAGGTGCTTACCTCGACAAGGCAGAGACGTGGAAATGAAGCTGGTCGCTACATCTTTGAAGTTGTGTCTCCAAGTTCCTGATCTTCGGCTCCGCCATCAACGTCTTCAGGGCCGCAAGGCCGCTCTGAGCCTTGGATTTCCGCCGTTTGGGCCTAAGGTTTTCCAGCACCTCTCTGATGCCGTTTGAAAGCCTGTAGCACTCTCGAGCCAGAGTGGCCACAGCTGTATCCTCTTCGGCCATGGCAGACTGGACTGAAGGACTTAATTGCCTCCATATATCAGCTGTGCTATCGGCGAGCTTCAAACGCATCTCATTCTCTTCTAAAGACCCTTCGGCCGAATCGTAAAGCGCCCATGATAGTTTCAAAACCTTGCCCGCCGCGTCGATAAATGTAAGAATCCCCGAAACAAGGCCGATGGTGGTGACAGGATCCATTATCGACAGAGAGCGAGGGAACGAATTCTTGAAGCGGAAGGGCTATGATGATGAATTTGTGCACGGCTGAGTGGAATGGACTTTGGCAAAGGAGATTCTCCCACAGAGGTCTCCACGATCATTTGCGGGGAAGCAGAGCAGGGCCTCAAAGGCGGCTTGGGGGCTATGTTACAGGTTTGTCTCGCTTTCCGCCCATGCATATATTGCTGGGATGCTCATTGGAGGGTGGAGTCTCGGATTCTATCGATGAATTGATTGGGGGTGATGAGGTACGGAGGTACATACCAATTACCATGTACAGATCGGTACATCTGTATCCGTACCTCGCTGTGACCCAGCGCCCCGCACTGGCAAGGCGCCCGAAAATGGCCGAGAGACTCGAGCAGTAAGTCAAGCACCCCCCATTTGGAACGGCCCACATTTGGAACGCTTGGCAAATCTTACCCCCTGAACCTACCCATCATCTTCAACACCATCTATTAAAGCCTGTTAACCCACTACAATACAGGAAGCATCTGATTCAGACCTTTCTGACCCGCTCTCTTCAGCTATAGAGTCATCTATACGGCCCGCTTCAATCTTGGCCCGGTGGACCTGTTCAATTGAAGCGAACTGCTTGTTCGGATCCGGGACACCCTCTTCCTTCTCGACGGGCCAGGCTGCCTCCAACTGGACTTTCAGAGCCTCGTTTTCCTGTTGCAAGCGAGCCAGTTGGAAGTCCTTCTCATCAAAAGCCTTCTCAACCTTCCTGTATAAAAGCCGTTGTGTAGAAGGATCTTGGTGCCGGGTTCTGTCCTCTTGCGTGGAGTCTGAATTTCGACCCCCTGAGCTATAGGTGTAAGCTGGCTAGGTAGCCTAGATGCCGGGGTCTGTGGTAGTTGTAGTGGATCGTCTTTGTCAAGTACCCGGTTCGAATATTTTAGCAAAAGAGGGCTCATCAGGGGTTTGGCCATACTAAGAGGCCATAACCCAAATGCCTTCCACCCAGCTTTGATATTATGGGCTGTAATTGCCTCCCTACGAGCCCTGACGAGGCACCTCAACATCAGCTGCTTGCCTAATGCCGTAGTTTCTGACCAGCTGGTCAACTGGTTGAGGAGCTTGCGGTAGGTGTGCTTCAGGGGAGAGAACACTGATAAATCCAACGGCTGGAGGACGTCGGAGGTATGGGCTGGTAAAAAGAGTAGGTGGATATTATTGCTGAAGCACTCCCACATGAACTCAGTGCTTATGTGACTATCGTGGCCGTCCAGTATCAACAGGCGCCTCTGGGTAGGATCTTACGGCTGGGTCCGGGGGATGAAGATTCATTGCAGCCATTCCAACGCAACCACCCGATTTACCCAGCCTTTATCGGTTGTAGTCCATAGCCAGTCCTTCAGTTCGTCCTTGGCGATAGGGAACCATTGCTGTTGAACACTCTTGCCCTTGAAAATAACAGCTGGTGGGAGTGATACCCCTGTCGCAGACACACACTCCAAGAAGGAGGTCCAGGCACGCGAACCAGGGACCTTCCGTTGCACTGCGCGTGTGCGGGCACTTCCAACCACCAAGCCTTTAATGCCCTGGTCTTCCATAAGGCCGAATTTGTTGAAGTTTCAACGGTTGGCTGGCAAGATGTCCTTGACGGCTGGGATCTTCAAAAGTGGGAACCAGCTGCGGATGACAGCGTCAGTGGCACCGTTGATACGGGCTGAGTCAATCTTACGGCCTCTCTGGGTTCGAAGGACCGGGTTCATTTGATGATCGTCTAACCCAGCCGTTTCCAACCGACTGGGAGCTTCCTTGGGCCTTGAGTACCCGGTTGGCGAATTCCCGGATCTGTGCGTGGGTTGGTGGAACACCTAGAGCGACCTGGGTAAGGACCCATTGCGTAAGATAATCTCTCTGTACGCGGCTGAGCGACTGTTGCGATTCAGAGGCATCGCGATGAGGTTGGGAGCCGTAGATACGGTTCCAAATAGTCGTCTTCGGGATGCCGAATTCCAAGCTGATCTTCTTCAACGACTGGCGACCATGCTGGTATTCCTGAACCGTATTTTGCAAATCTTGTTTTGAATAAGCCATCTTGAACTGACAATACTATTGCTTAAAAAATGAAGCAATTTGACTTAGGATTGACTGAGTTGTGGTACGTTGAAGGGAGGGGGTTGAAATAGCGGTGTGGGTTATACAGACTGTTCCAAATGTGGGCCGTTCCAAATGGGGGGTTCTTGACTTACATGCACACGTCGGTGGAACGGCTTGACAATTGCATCGACGCGTTTGCGAGCTTCCTACGTGCTCAGCAAACGGAGCCGTCCGCGCGCGCGCCGCCCGCCTTTGACGACCTTGAAGGTTCGTCCTTCAACGACGACGACGACCAGCGCGACGCCATAAATCGTCTTCACCGGCTCAGTGGCCAGCCCCGTCAGCAAAACGCCTTCCCCATCTCAGAAGGCGGAGTGTGGCTCGGAGCCAAGGAGAACCTTGGCTGACACAGGCCGCGTCACGGTAATCGCCCCCGCGGTGGCCAAGCTCCTGGCGATCCCGACGGCGACGACCACCGCTCCGACAGGCCAAGTAAAGGCGGCAAGTCCGACAAGAAGCGTGAGGACGATGGCAAGAAGGACCGCGCGCATATCGCTGACGACCACTCTGACGGCAACGACGAATCCGAAGCCGAGTCAGTTGTGATGCCCGAACCCGGTTCCTCAGACAATTACGACAGCGATGATTCGGAAATCGCTTACCTCGCCGTCGACAGCCAGTTGACTTGCCACAAGTGCCACGCCACGTTCGGCACGCGTGACGACACCCGCAAACACGTCAAACACTGCGGCAAGACCCCCGTTTCCAAGGGCGAACGCCGTGGTAGGGCTAACCTGTTGAACCCCGACCGCCATACCTGCGGCTTCTGCGAAACCGTCTTCGACAGCCGCAACGCGCTCTTCAGACATCTGAAGCACTGCAAAGACGCCAAAAACGGCACCGTTCGTCGCCCACAGAACCTTTCGACCACAGTCGACGACGCCGTCACGGACTCCTACGAGCCGACCGACGCAAACTTCATCACCACGGAACCCCGCTTGCCCGCTTCGGCTTTCCACGTCAAGGATGCTCCCGCCGCTGAGACAGGCACCAACGACAGCACACTGAGCACACTGATCACCCAGAAACTTAAGGAGTGTATAGTCACTCGTTCTGGGGAAGCTCTGGAAATTCCTCAGTAAGCAATACAAGCACTTAGCTACACATACTGTTGAGACACTTGCTGTGCACTTGTTGTGAACCCTTTGGCTTCACCGAACCTACACCCCGTTGTTGATACCTTTAGGAGTCTCTTTCAGACGTCTGGGGCTTGTCAGATTCGTCACAATAATCAAAACATCAAAATGTCATCCGACTTGGATATCCCACGGGAAGAGAGACTCCCAACTTGCTCTTGAAGTCATTCGTTCACATCAACTCCTCAGCATCCGAAATGCTGCTTCTGTGTATCGGGTCTCGTACGCTACGTTGAGCTGTCGTCTTCGGGGCCAGGCATCGAGGAGCGGTGGTCAGGTTTCCAATCGCAGATTGACACTAACCGAAGAGTAAACACTGCTCCAGAGGATTACGACGTTGGACGAACGCGGCTTTTCCCCAGCATTGCCATTTGTGCGAAGGATGGCCGACCTCCTGCTTCAGAAACGCGGGCCCGATGCGTCGGTTGGGCAGTTCTGGGTTTCGCGATTCATGGAGCGACATGACGATAAATTGAAGTCGCGATGGTCTCGCAAATACGACTACCATCAGCCTAAATGTGAAGACCCCGTCCTGCTCAAGTCGGCATCGTACGACTGGCACATATCGGCTGCTTCTTTTGGACGGCTATGGGAGCCATCTAACGCCCGAGTTCGATGACTTCTGCCGTAACAATCAGATCGTCTGTCTTTGCTCATCGCCATATTCAACACATCTTACACAAGCCTTCGATATGGGATGCTTTTCGCCGCTCAAAACGACATACGGCCGGCTTGTATTCGAGAAGGCGCAGCTGGAGGTTCACCACATCGACAAAGTTGACTTCCTCGAGCTCTACCTCCAAGCCAGGACTCAGACCATGACCGAAAAAACAACAAAGGCTGCCTTCCGAGCTGTCGGAATTGTCCCCTTTGATCCACAGCAGGTGCTTTCGCGGCTTAAACCCCGTACGCCCAGTCCCTTGCTTCAGCCACAACTGGGAGGTTCAGAAGGGCAGCTGCCGTTCCGGACGCCTCATGACGCCCTAGACGTCGACTTCCAGGTTCGGGCCTTTCAGAGGCATCGAGCGGATAGGGCGGGTTTACCGCAGAATGAGGTTAGCCCGACCGACGAAGCATTCCGTTGCATGGCCAAAAACGCCCAACTGGCGATGCATAGCGCAACACTCCTTGCCGAGGAAAATGGCCGCTTCAAGGCCGAAATCCAGGCAGAAGAAAAAACAGCAGGCCAGGCGGTCGTACGTTGCGCAAGGGGGGTTGTTTGACTGCCGAGAAGGGCCTGCAGCTGGTTGAAGAGAAGGAGCAGAGGAAAAGAGGGGGGGTTCCGCACCACAACGGCTCTGCGGTATCTGCAAATTGCCCTGCCACGACCGGAGAAAATGTACTGGAACTTGGGAATCTGATGGACCTTCAATTCAGGATTCGATTCATGTAGCTTAGCAGATACTTGTATTTAAATAGGATTTGTTTTCAATACTGAAAGTGAATCCAGTTGAAGTTTTAGTGGGAACGTGTTGCATAAGGTGTTAAAATAACGTACGTTATAACTAATAATTATAGATGAGAATAGCGTCACTGGCTTTGGGGCCCGATCGTATGCATTGCTCATGCCTTTGTGTGGTTTGCATTGCGAAAGTGCGCGGAATATTGCGCGCCCTGTCGGAGGGCAGCTCACCACTTTTGCTCGCCGCCTAGATTACAGCCCGCGGAGCAAAACACTACAGCCCGCCGAGTAGAACTCAACATAGAATGGCCGAGACGGAAAAGACAGTTCTCCGCCACAACGCCCTGTGGACGGAGCTGGGATGGCCGAGTTACGCCCCGTAGCCCCAAAGTTCATTCCTCCGCATCACTTCGAGGTCACGGCAGGCTCACTCGCCTTCTTCTTCACTCGGAGGAGCGCCCTGACGTCTTCGATGGAGACCTTCAACGCCGTTCCGTCTGCCGCATCCCCGCCTTGTCTTTCTTCTTCTCCCTCCCCGCCTGCGTCACCCCCTCCCTTGCTCACTCCGTCTTCCCGTCGTTTCTTCAGCCCGTCATCTGCCGTCTTAGACTTGCTCGTCGGGGGCTTGGCTCGGGTTATCGCTGAACTCGCCCGGCTGATGGCGCCTTCGACGTCGACCGTCAACTGAGCCGCTTCGGCTGCTCTCTGTGCCTGCCTCGCGCGAGAGATCAGTTCCTCGGCAGCGGATGGCCGCGTCGTGTGGCTCCCATTGTTGCTCTCGTGCACCAGCAAATGCTCATGCAGCCTAGTTGCCACCTCCTTAGCCTCGGGCCGCTCGAGCGGGTTCTTGTCCCAACACGACTTCAGGCACTCGACTAGACTCTCCGGGACATCTTCCGGGAAAGTGCCTGGATCCATGCTGTGGGAAATCCTGTTCCTCTGGACCTCGTCCTCTGCTCTTACAAAGGTTTCCACGCCGTAGGGAAACCGCCGGCAGATGACCTGCCACGCTACGATGCCGAGGCTACCGCCCACTCGTTTTAGTATGTGACTAGCTCAGGTGAGGGAACCGAGCAGCAGAATAACGGGGAGACGAACCTCCAGACATCCGACCGCAATGTGTGTTCCTTCATGTGGGCGTATTCGGGGACTTCGAATCTCCAGTCGGATCCCAGGCGCGCGGATGACTCGGTCAGCTGCAAAAGGAATGAATGACATTCTTGAGTCAGCGTCGGGCCACTCGTGTTCACTATGGTGCGGCATTTCACCCACCTCCCGCATGTGCTGGAGCCCAGTCAAAATGAGCTCCTTTTTGCCATCCGGGATTTGTCGCAGGTAGATTGACGTGTCGCAAAGCGCCTTGAGAACCAATCCGAACTTGTGATAGTGCGCCACAGTCCTGGCAATCTTGAAGGCAATCTCAACCCTTGACGTCAGGTCAGAGGGGAGATGTTCGGTTTTGCAGAGCGTCTGGAGTTGCTGGTGATTGCTGCAGTCTTCAAAGAAGACGTAGAGCTTGTCGTTGATCTTGGCCAAGCCCTTGAGTTGCTACACGTAGGCCCTGTCCTGGAGCGCTGGGTACATTTCCAGAGATGTAATGCTCATCTTGGTTCCGCTGAACTTGTAGCAGACAACGCTGCCGAGCGGAGCAATCTTCGCCTCCCCGTGTGAACAGTCCTGGTTCTTCCACTTGATCTGTCGCGGGTCAGGTATCATGAACGTCTCCTTCGGTTCCAACTTGCCGCCATGCCGGGCCAAGGGGCGAAAGTCAGTGAGAGAGAGGAGTCCGAACACAAACTTCTCCTTTACTCTCTCCGCGGCAGCCACATGCTCTTTATACTTCTTGGTCCACAACACCTCCACCGCGTCGCCGAGCAGGGAGCTTTTCTCTTTGTACATCTCCACATATGCGTGAATATCGCGCACGCACTTCAAAGCCTCCACGGCGAGGTTGTGTGAGCTGAGGGCCTCCCGTCGGTGATCCAGCAGCGTCTGGATTTGCTGGGCGAGAATGTTGAGCCTTTCGCACCGCTGATCCACCCGGTTCTCCCGAACCTCGCCAACCAGCTGGCAAATCTTACCGACGAGGCAGCTTGCCTCGTAAGTGGCGGCAAAAACGGCGAGCGATCGATCGGGGTCCATCGTGATGGCCATGGACATGTCGTCCCTGACGTGTTTCTGGAGGATGGGGCCAGGGCAACCTCAGTCTCCAGGCGAGATGTTTCGTTGTGGTCAAGGTACGGAGGTGCCTGGGGAACTGACTTTGCCCCGAGGTAGCCAGAGAGCCGCATCCCATCCAGCAAGGAACCCCTCTTCTCACCGGTCTGTCCTTGGTTGGGCATCAGGCGTCCTATGGCGCGCCAATACGGCCCTCGGCCTCAACCCGGCCACCTTGGTAGCTGCAGAAAATTGACGTTGTGCACCATCGCCTGCTTGGTTGATTGGCCAATATACGATCATGCGACCGTCCATTTGGCATGCCACCACCACCACCGCTTTGGTTTTGCCCAGTCAGCCTCTAATCTGATGATGCGTTGCAGAATGCGGCTCTGCCCAGCTCAGTCCAAGAGCAGAGGTGAAAGCGGGGGGCCGAAGCCCCCCGCTCCCCGTCAGAGTTCGGGGATGAGAGCGCCGGCTGTTGTTGTTGCGTTGTTCCTTGACAACAAACTTCAAGCCTGCAGCTTTGCCGTCGACCACTGACCCCGCTGCTTTCTGCCGTCCCCGGCCATTGGCGATGCAACCAATCTGAGATGGACGAGATACGGATCATTGCGTCTTTGGACACTTGGGAGCGGAGACTGTTGGAGGACTTTGAGACTGTCTTCCTCCAAGACGGCCAGGAGCCCGAGACGCCGGCTCTCAGCACTCTCGGCCACGATGTGATGCGGAATCTTTTTGAACGTTGGTGCTGGGCGACCAAGCTCGGCAACGACATTTCCGGGCTGACTTCCAACACCCGCTCCGCTCAAAAAAAAACCCCAGGGTGTCTGGGCACTCGTTCAGCGATGGATGTCTCAGAACGAGGCCGGCTACGCTTGCCATTCCCGTGTCTCCCGGCTTCAACAGGACAATCAAACCCTTGAACAGCAATTCGGAAGCACGGACTTCCACGGCGGCGAGGACGAAGCAATCAAGAGCATCATTCCGCATCGTGACGATGGGCCGCTTTGGGACATTGTCGCTCAAACCATGCACTGTCTCCCAGTCGAGTGGCGTGGCTTGATATCAGGCGAGGAGTTGCATGGCAGATTCTCGCGCCGTTACGTCCTCGACGGCAGTGGTAAATGGCATTGGGTCACAAACGAGGGACAGGGGGGAATTGGTCTCGCATCCACCGATCCCGTCAACATTGCCAACGTGCTCATTTGGGAAGCGCAGGCGACCTCGGCACAGCAGGGGGCCTCTTCAGGTTTGACTGCCACTTTACCGTCCGGGATCGGGACGAGCTCTCATACAACGGCGCCCCTGCCGGTCCAACTTGAGGGCGAGTCTGGCAGCGCCGATTTCGACGACTTGGAGGGATTGGTGAGCTTTCTGGCGTTGCCACGTCGGTCGACTGCCCACGACCACGGACCGCAAACCTCCCAAAGCAGCGTCGATGAAAGCCTGTTGCTGGATAGCCTGAAAAGCAAGTTGAAGACGGATGACGAGGCCCCAACCCGTGATGTCGCTCTGCAGAGACTATTAGGCCGCCTGGCTCTCGCAGGCTGGTGGCCTCAGGCTCGCGAACGGGGCGATGACGAAACCTCGGCCTCTGAGCACGAAGTTCCCGAGCACGACACAACAACGAACGAGGGCTTCAAGAGGTTTGAAATATGGAGCTTGGTAAGAATGGCGAGCAGCGAGTGCAGACGACAGCTTCGCATACCCCTGCAGTCAGAGGCAGACAACTCGGCATCACTGCGCTTTCAGGTAGGCACAGAGTTACCCACCCTCAGAAGAAATGGTCACTGACAGCATGTCTACCATAAGTTCCCACCGGGTCCTAGCGATGATCCGCGCCAGTGGCTCGAATTCATCCCTCTCTGTGAGCTGACCTCCAGCAAGACCGGTGATGGATTCCTCTGGAGACCACAGAGAGGGACCCGGCTCGACCACCATCTTTTCACCGAGGAGGAGGTATTCAAGTACTGTGTTGACAACAGCTTCTCTTTCCCGGAATACACGGACGGCGGGGATGGTGGGGTTGGCGGTGCAATCGTGTTCGTCGCGACGAAACTGGCTGAGGCCAGAATCTTGGGGGAGCTCGACCGGTTGAAAGAACTCTGGGTGAGTGGAGGCCACTTTTGTTCTGCCGCTCGTGTTTTTTGCGTCACCTAGATATGTGGGAACTTAGACTGACAGACATGCTTCTCCAGAATGACTCCGCGACCACGGTTGACCCATCGAACGGAACCTGGTACGTCCTCGAAACTAAGCCCGGAAAGCGATTCCGCCAGATCGAGGCGGATTTCGACATACACGTCGCGCGGTCATATTTCCGTCGAGTTGTCGACCAACAGCGCATCGGCCAGACCCTAGAACTCGAGGACGTTCTCGAGAACACGTTCGAGCCCAACTACTCTGCGCCTCGGTCGGATTTAGTGAAGCAGTACACGGGGCTCATCAACGCCATTGATTTCCAAGAGATCTCCATCTGCGACCTAACCCCGCTCGGGGGACAGCACCAAAGTGTATACAAAGCGATGTGGAAGCGACGCCAAGCCATTGACAACTTGCAGTCCGAGCCGGAGGGCGTTCCCGTGGTGTTGAAGAGGGTATGGCCGCCGGGCCCGGACTCGGCACAGTCTCGAGGTCAGGAGGCGCTGTTTCGCGAGGTACGCCGCGCCGGAGTCAAAACACAGGGCCGAGATGTAACCACGTCTCCTTCTCTTGCTAACCTCTCTGAGACAGTTGCGTCTGACACTTCTTGTGTCTGCGAGGCGGCCACAGGGACTCAACATCCTCCATGGTCTCACACGAGCAACGTTGAAAAACCCTTCATCCGGAGTACAGCATCCTCCTGGAGATTGTGATTGCAACGAAGGTGACATATTCCTCGTGTTCGAGTACGCTCAGTCCAGCCTTGAGGCCTATTTCAAGGACAATCTCAAGGGTCGGGAGCAAGATTGGGACATCATCCCCCGCCGCTTCGAGGATCTCGCGCGAAGCATCAAAACCATTCATAGAGAGGGCATCGTTCATCGGTACGTGTCGCCCACCTATTTCTCTGGTCAATTCCATCTCCACGTCCATTGTTTTGACCCGCAAGCTCACCTGACGGACATAATTACAGCGACATCCACCCTGGCAACATCATGATCCGGGAGCAGCAATACTCCCGCGGCCTCACGTCGCCCTCCGGACTCCAACTGGTGCTCATCGACCTCGGCGAGAGCCGCACGCTCGGCACACTCGAGCAAAGCTTCGGATCGTACGGCTACCGCGACTTCCGCGCCCCCGAGGTGACGTCGGGCCGCTTCGCGAGCCAGGCGTCTGACATCTTCTCCGTCGGCTGCGCCATGATCGCGGTGCTGGGGTGGGGGCGCGAGGCCGCCCGGGCGCGCGACCCTGACGGAGACGACGGGCAATTCCTGGTGCCTGGGCCGCTGCAGGATCTCGCATGGCAGTGCGTGAACGAGGATGTAGGTCTGCGGCCTGAGGCCGACGAGCTCTTGGACCAGGTCAAGGAGATCATCGCAGCCCGGTTTCGAGTTCAAAAATCTGGGGAGGGGATGGTGGTTTTTTCCAGGAATGAGCTTGTGGAGCTTAGGGCACGGGAAGACTCTGGAGGGGAAGAGGATGAAGACTCGGAATAGACTGAGGAGGAAGAGGGATCAGAGGACGAGTAGCAGGTGTCTAATGGACACAGGTGTATCCAAGTAGGTACCTACCTCTTCCGACATTCTGCAAGATTGATCGCCTGAACTGCAGTAGATTAGCCCGTTATGTTGATCATGAAGAGGTGAATAGTTCAGGTACCCACAGTACACGTATCCAAGTTGCCTTTTGTCGTCGGAGCGCTGTTTCCTATCTCTCTGACAATTCTGGACGGGAGAGCTGCGTTTACGTCGCGCCAAGGCTGCCCAACTCGCCCGTGCCCGTCGGCCGGTGGTTGTCGAGCCAGAGTCGTGCTCGAAAGAGTAACTGAGTGATCTATCTAAACGCAGAGCGGGAATTGGGTGCTCGGAGGCAGTAAGGGCGGCTTACCCTGCCCGGTCTGTACCTTGTTGGTATATCTCGGCCCACACTCTGACGACAACAACCAGCAGCGATGAAAGGCGCAGGGCATGCCACCCATTATATCTGGTTGCTCAGCAGCTGTGCCGCTGTGCTGGGGAGCCGAAACTAGGGCAGGGAATTGCCTATGTGTACCCGTTTGGGTTTGACCCGATTGGACCTACGGGTTTATGGAAAATACGTCGCCAACTACATGATGCATATCAGCGAGGCGATCGTCAGGCAGAACCGATTGCCAGTCCGCCTGAACAAGCCCATGGGTGGGTATTCCGGGAAGCCCGTGAGTGGTACGTTCTGGAGTGGCGCATCTGTTGGACGCGGTCAAGACTCCCCACCAACCGCTTGGTTGCCATTCCATACCAACTCCGGTCTGCCTTGCCGCTGCTCCATAGCCGCGCTGATGCACGACTGCGTCGGTGTTACGCCGGTTTCACGCTCATCGCCAGCTTGTGACGTAAACCGGCGATCTGCCTTCAAGCGATGTCGGCGCCGCAAGAGATAGTGACCTGAGGGCAGCGTGTACTCGTTGCCAGGTCTATTCGTGGCTCGCGTGGTTCCGTTGCAGTGGCTGAGGCTTTCCCTCCACGACGAGCATCAGGGTCGGCTGAGTCAGACGTACGGGCAACGGGCGCTTCCAGTTCGACATCGGTCAGCTCGCTAAGGTTGACGAGCGCCGCGGCCGCGAGCACGCTGAGTCCACGCCGCTAAGTTTTTCACTCCTTGTACAGTAGCCCCACCGTTGTCGTTCGGTATACCACGGAAGGGTTCGCTCCTGGGCCGATCAGGCCAGCGGTCGCCCGCCGCTGCAGCTGTCAGGGGGGAGTCGAAGACGGTGGGCCGTGGGGCATCCTTCGACACGCATAAACACAAAAGCGTTACTAGCCAAGACGTGTAAAGGAGGGTCGCAAACGCGTTTGGTTGGCTAAGAGCAGGATTTGTTGGAACTTTATGATCACTGAAAGCGATGTTAAGTTCACACCCAAAGTATAGATAGGAGACGGAGCTTGAACACGGAGTAGTGCAAACTGAGCGCGTGCGCGTTCTCTCCCGTTCTGTTCATCAGAAAACGTTGTACCACGTGACTCAAGGTCTGCTGAGTCAGCAACTCGACCGAAAAAAGAAGTGAGCTACCAAAGTCCACATTCGCGTTGTCGCCCTCCCTGGAAAAGCGACAGCTTCTGATCTTCGTGGTTGCTCAAAAGGTGCGGTTTCTTGTCTTCATGGCGGCCAGTTCTGGACCCTTTTGAGCAGACAGGGGAGATTTATGCGCAAAATGGTTCTAAATCGGGCCGGCCAGGGGTTTCTTTAGACCGTTTGCCCAGCCACAGGATTGCGTTCTGTAGGCCAAACAATGAAACATAGCTAAAA
>FTCU01001854.1_pt1 | contig 17206 bp, 17 predicted proteins | sample 1639521 | NCBI WGS metagenome assembly FTCU01 (sample SAMEA3914864, study PRJEB12502) | metagenome | biome: forest; material: soil | place: USA | collected 2012-03-12 | depth 0.3 m
TACAGGTTTCCATGAACCAAAATATTGCCCGTTTCTTCCACCCCAACATCACCAATGGGAAACTCAAACATGAAGCAAATTCGAACTCGACTTGAGGTGGTACTCTCCGCGTCCGAGCACAGTCGCCGACCATCTCGAGACCCGCCGTCAAGCAGGCCCTAAAATACTACTTCTGCCCCCCCTGTGACTAACACGCAACCCTCGCCGGTCGACCTCGTAAGGGCGGCCCTCAATTCAGGCGGTATCAACCATTGGGCTTCGGGGTAGTTGCGCAAGGTCAGGACCCATCGCGACTTTTCCAGACGCGCAGCGTGAAACGCCTGCTCAGCCAGGCTCAAAGTGTCACATCCTCTCCGTTCGCCTGCGCCGAAGTAGTAGACCCTAATACCCGGGCGCGAGCAGTCCCATGGGGCCTCAAATTCGAGTTTGCGCAGGACGGGCATGCGAGCCACTGCGCAGACCAACGACATGATGAATGGAGTGAAGGTTGCGCTGTCCGGGGTTGAACGAAATCTATAACGGGGCTCACGGCTGTCATCTTCCCCCAAGACGTCTTCCCAGGCGGCAACTTCGTAGGGATTGGAGTCGTAATCGTCATCATAGTATGCGTTGGACTCGTCTCCAGAAAAATACCACCGACCATCCGGCGTGATCACGGAGATGCTGAGCTCGAGCTGTACCAGAGCCGGCCATGTGGGGGCAGAGTCGCCAACTGGTGAGCCGGGATCCTCAAACAGCTCGCTGCCCACAACGTGGTATCCCCTGAGACAGAGGTGGCGAAGGCATGGAAGCTGAGAAATGTGACGGAAGGCGACACTAAGGTGATCCCGGCTAGGGGTAGGGCCAATCAAGCTGGGTGGATTGAAAGCCTCGTTGAACGGATCCTCATCAACGCAGTAGATCGTCAACATAGTCAACAGCCGAAGGTCAGCCCTCGCGATAGAAGACAGGGCATTGGCCAGCGCGAGCCGCTCCGTTCTCCGTAAGTCCGGGAGGCGGCGAGTCGAGGGGTGGTATGCGTACCGCATGGTTCCGATGTTTGGCAGTGCCCTCGCCACTAAGGGGATGGCGGCCGGGTCGAGATGGCGACCAAAACAGCCAGCCGTGAAACTGCACACGACAGGCACAGTTGGCAGGCCCCCAGATTTCTCCAATGCGTTTCGGCTGAAGCCCACCGCCGGGAGTGATTTCATGGCAACGGAGAGTTCAGGTGTGTAGTTCGGGAAGTCGCATCCAAAGCCATCGTCGACCGGCAGGGGTGTCACCGCCCGGAGCGCGATTGTCAAGCGGGCGTGTCCCTCATATTTCCAGGTGCTAAGGAAGGAGAACAAGGCAACGAGGGCGTGGGTGTAAGCAACATCATCCTCGGCCACCTCCTGGCGGGTCAGGGGTTCTTCGATAATACCGTCCTCGTCCCGTAATGGAAGTCTCGCGTAGAACGCCAGATTCCGTAGAAGTGTACGACGGCGGACCGCAGCAAAGACGGCCTTGAATTGGCCGAACAAAACAACGCCGCTGTACGCTGTGACTGAGGCAAATGTGCGCGACTCGATTGCATGCTGCCACGTAGACGAGATTGTCGCGTAGCCTGCGAGGGGTGGTGTGAGGTGTGAGGCGATGGCATGGATGAGCTCGGCGGGCAGCTTGTCCATCTCGACGTTTCCCGCTTCGGATTGTTCAAGTTGCCAGTGACTTGCTGCCAGGGGTCGGGAAGTTGAATGTCGTGCCCCCCCTCTCGTGGTCTCGGGAGGTGTCGGATTCTGTGTTGGGAAGCCAGGGGCAGGGGGAGTGACACATGGACGGGCGGCGGTTTGGTCTGGTTCTTGATGCCTGTTGAATGCTTGGGACTGTGGGATGGTTTCTGCCCAGTGCGTGTGCAACGGAAGCCGAGGGCGCACACCGACCTGAACAAACCTGGCTCCTTCCAGACTTTCTTCGAGCGGTTGCTTGGGCGGGTTTTCGTTCCTTCCTGTCGAGGTTGCCCGCCAAAACCAGCCGCCCGCCTGCCTGCCAACCTCGGTGCCTCAGGACTCAGGGCTGGCCATGACCAATTCGCCCTTTTCATTCCAGGTTTCCTTTCAGCAGCGGCGGCGACTTCACCGTTTTCGCGGGCAAATAATCTACGTCGACATTTCGCCGTGCTCCTAGCCCATGTTGTGAGCGCCCATCACTCCGACTCGAAATCCGGCCTTACCTTGGCCCAGAGCCAGCCGTAACAATGGATAACACGGGACGATGGATGACCGGTTCATCGCGACGTTCCGGTGGGTAGGTGTGCATGGCCGTTGCCCCCACCCATTCTATTGCCCTGAGTTACACAGTATTAGGGGCTTCCATCAAATGATCAGAGTGATGCCGCTGGGGATGGGATGGCGGCGGTAGCTTCAATTTCAAGCTGACCTGCCGGGAGTGATTCCAGCCCGGATTAACGCAATGCGCTGAACACATCAGCCCCATCAACCAATACATTCGGTCACGTCGCATACCTACAGTCTACACAACTTGGTGGCCATGCACTGCATGCAGACAACCGCGTATGATGTCTCTTGGGGGGCGGACACACAAGCTCGCCAATCGACGTGGGGTCGGTCTGTCAAACAGTCTTGCAAGATCTCGCACTCTGCACGCCACTGTCAGGGGCTCGACGCCGATTCCCGATGTGGCTTACCAGAGTCCGGAATTCCCATTCGTCCGGCTGACCTCGTTTGTTTCAAGCTCGGGACTTTTCTCCTGATCTCGCACTGATGACTTGCCAGACAGGGAATTTCGAGTCACTGGCGTCCCTTGGCGCGGCGGGCACCCGCAGCAGACATCCTGGCCCCCCTCGAGCCCCCCCACCCGCCGTTGAGCAGCGCTCCAGGCGCCAATTTGGCCCGATATTGCTTCTCCAGTGGTTTGGGTGCATCCCAAATTTCGATCCGCTCTGTCACCGTACATTTCGGGCTAGCGGCTGCAGCGCTTGGCATGTTGCAACGCTAACCCCGGCCCCGTCCGGCGAATTGGGGCCTTGCTGGACCTGGAAAAGCACCGAGCGCCCCTGCTGAGCGACCACCGGGACGGGTCGTTGGCGTGGTTGGACGCAGGGGCCGTGTGTCTGTCATCCTGGAGGATGGGAGCGCGGCACGGCGAGCACGGCATTGCGGGCAACGGGGCAACGAAATGTGCTTGGAAGGCGGTGCAGATGGTGTGCGGCGTGCCCCTCGGTCTTCTGAACCAGGAGGAGGCATTGGGGTCTCGGGAGGGCGCTTTAAACTCTTGCCGATCCCTCCGTTGTTCCCTTCCCTGAAAGGGACACCCTCGCAGCAGTCTCGGCCAGTCCACGATGCGACCAGAGACAGGCGCATCGCAGTCACTCGTTTGAACCACACGCATCAGTCAAGATGCATCGTCTCTCGCTTCAGTCGCTCTTTGCCATCACGGCCCTGGTCTCGGGCCTGGCCGCCAATGCCGATGCTGACCACCATGGCAGCTTCTCCCTGACCGTGACAACGCCCCCCAAGGACGTGGTCACCGTCGTGGTCAGGAAAACGCTCACCACCTGCCCGTCCCCGATCCCGCCTCCCCCGTGCTCCGAAGCCACAGGGCACGGATCGCTCTCGGCGAGCTTCACTCCCAGCTCGTCCAAGACCGGCCACCATTCCGGCTCTAGCTCCGGCACTGGCACCGCTTCCGGAGTTAGCTCCTCCAGCCCGGCGAGCAGCCAGTCTGGCACCACCAGCCTCTCGAGCTCGAGTTTGTCCACCTCGGCCACTGGCAGCGCGACCACCAGCACTTCTGCGACTGGAACTGCTTCCACTGGCAGCTCTTCCATCAGCACTTCTGCTACTGGAACTGCTTCCACTGGCAGCTCTTCCATCAGCAGCTCCTCTGCCAGCAGCTCCTCCAGCACTAGCATCTCTGGCTCAAGCTCGTCTTCCACTTCCACCAGCACCCCCAGCTCGAGCTCATCTTCCAGCTCTGCCAGCTCTTCCAGCACCGCTAGCAGCCAGACGTCCAGCACCAGCACCAGCACCTCCAGCTCGAGCTCGTCTTCTACCTCCACCACCTCCACCAGCGTCACTCCTGTCGCTACTTGCACTGACTTCTGGCTCGACAAGATCTCTCACCAGGGCGCTGCCCCTTTCGCCGACTCAGGCTACAAGGTCTTCCGCAACGTCAAGGACTTTGGCGCCAAGGGGGATGGTGTCACCGACGACACCGAGTTCATCAACAATGCCATCAGCGCCGGGAACCGCTGCGGGCCGGGTTGCACTGGCAGCACGAAGACGCCCGCCCTGGTCTACTTCCCGCCGGGCACCTACATGGTGTCGTCCCCCATCATCGATTACTACAATACCCAGCTAATCGGGAACCCTGGATGCCTCCCGGTCCTCAAGGCGACCTCCAACTTTGTCGGTCGCTGGCTTTTGGACAGCAACCCTTATGGCGCGAACGGCCTGGCCTGGGGAGCGACCAATGTCTTCTGGCGCCAAGTGGCCAACTTCGTCATTGACATCACCAATCTTCCCGCGAGCACACTGATTTCGGGCATCCACTGGCCCAGCTCGCAGTCGACATCGCTTTCCAACATCGTCTTCAAGTCGTCCCAGTCGCCAAAGAGCAACCAGCACCAGGGTTTGTTCATCGAAGAAGGCTCCGGCGGCTACATTGGTGACCTCGTCTTCATTGGCGGTGGCCAGGCCCTATCCATCGGCAACCAGCAGTTTACCATGCGCAACATCTCGATCCAGTACGCCCAGACGGCCATCCAGCAGCTCTGGTCGTGGGGCTGGACGTACAAGGGCGTGAGCATCAGCAACTGCGCCGTCGGATTCAACTTCACGGCCATCTCCGACAAGGGGGAGCTTGGCGTTGGGTCCATCACCATAGTCGACAGTGAGATCAGCAACACCGGTGTCGGCATCACGTACGGTCACGCCGGTGCCTCCACCCCAGCGGTCGCCAATAACTTCATCTTTGAGAACCTGCGTCTCAATAACGTCCAGTCCGCCATCACCAATCCTGAGGGCACCATCCTTGCTGGCTCGTCTGGGCAAACCTTCATCGCAGCCTGGGGCCGTGGACACAAGTACACGCCATCCTCGGGCCCGACCACCTTCGAAGGCCCTATCACGCCCAACACTCGCCCGCCTACGCTTGTTGCCGGCGACGCCTATTACGAAAGCTCAAAGCCGCAGTACGAGACCGTCCCCATCTCCGAGTTTGTCAGCGCGAGGGCCGCGGGCGCCAAGGGTGATGGCAGCACCGACGACACTGCTGTCCTGAACGCGCTCTTTGCCTCGGCTGCCGCCGCCAACAAGATCGTCTTCCTCGACGCGGGCATGTACGTTGTGACCAGCACCGTCCACATCCCCCCGGGGTCCCGCATCTTCGGCGAGGCCTACCCCGTGATCCTTTCGTCGGGCTCCTTCTTCACCTCGGCCACCTCCCCGAAGCCTGTCGTACAGGTCGGCACGCCAGGCGCGACCGGCCGCGTCGAGTGGTCTAACACCATCCTCTCCACGCGCGGCTCCCAACCGGGCGCCATCCTGCTGCAATACAACCTCGCATCGCCCACCACCAGCCCTTCCGGGCTCTGGGACGTGCACGTCCGCGTCGGCGGGTTCGCCGGCTCCGACCTGCAGCTGGCCCAGTGTGCCAAGACCCCCGAGACGACCATCACGTCGTCCAACCTGCCCGCGTCGTGCGTCGCCGCCTTCCTTAGCGTGCACATCACCGCGTCCGCGGCCTCTCTCTACATGGAGAACTGCTGGATCTGGGTGGCGGACCACGATATCGAGCCCGGCGCCAACAACGCGCAGATCACCGTGTACGCCGGCCGCGGCTTCCTCGTCGACGGCAGCCAGGGCCCGCTGTGGCTGGTCGGCACGAGCGTCGAGCACCACCAGCTGTACGAGTACCAGTTCGTGGGCGCGGCCAACGTGTTCATGGGCCAGATCCAGACCGAGACGGCGTACTACCAGCCGAACCCCGACACCTCGCTGCCGTTCGCGGCCGACGCGACGTACCGGGATCCGGTGCTGGCGCAGGGCGAGTCCGGGTGGGGCTTGCGGGTGGTGGATTCCAAGGGGCTGGTGGTGTACGGCGCCGGGCTGTACAGTTTCTTCAATAACTATGATGTCAACTGCAGCCAGATCGGCGAGGGCGCGACGTGCCAGAAGCGGATCTTTAGCGTCGAGGGGCAGAGCGAGGTGAGGGTGTATAACCTCAACACGGTGGGGACGAACAAGATGGTGACGGTTGACGGCGTGGATGTGGCCAAGTACGAGGATAATATTGATGGGTTTGTGCATTCCATTGCACTGTTTGAGACCGGAGGAAACTAGGAACACAACGAGTTGATGTGGAAGGGAGGGGGTCGGTGGTTGGATCATGGCACCCCAGATGATGATGAGAGATGACTCTAATCTTCAAATACGGCTGGGGTTGCCCGTTGATGTTAATGGTACAAACTTCTTTTCTTTGTAAAATAGTTCCGTAATCAGCCTTGGGTCCCAGCGTGGACCTGCAGCGCAGGAGGAATAGCCAGACGTCCGACTGCCGACCCCAGTTCCCGTATGCAAGCAACTTCACTTTCTGGATTGGACTGTGGACCGTAGAGATGGGTCATTGGCAGTGACACTCCATTCTGTAACGTACTTCGCTCCTTAGGGACCGCCGTCAACCCCCCCGCTCCCGCAACCTCTCGAGCACGACCCGGTTCATGGCCAGCAACCGCGTAGTCAAATCCTCCTGCCACTCGGCCAAGTGCTCATGCGCGGCGAGCAAGTTCTCTGTCGACATGTAGCCGTAGCGGGTCTCCCACACTTTCGCCTTGTCGTCGCGAGAGGGGCCGTTGGGCGGGTGCACGGGGCTCTGTAGCGCCGCGGCGGGTGCTGGAGTGACCGCAGCGGCTGCAGCGAGCGCGGCCGCGTAGCCTGGGTGGAGCTGTGCCGATGCCGGTGCCTGGGGAAGAGCTAGACCTTCTTGCCGTGGTCTGGGTCCACGGTTTGGGCGAGGTTTCGGAGGCTCAGAAGTTGGCGGTGGCTTGGATTGCCCATCGAGGTTCGGCTCTCGAAAAGTGCAGAGGGAGCCTTGCCGGCTGTACCAGCAGTTGGCACACGACCCGCCCGTGATTTCCAGCAACTCCGGGTCGCGGACTACGACGCACACGTCGCCGTATACGCCGTTGCCCCTGTAGCACCGAACGCAGGCTTTGTCCTCCGGGACCAGGTCGCCGGTCGCTTGCATAAAGTACGAAGGTATGTTCTGCCGCTTCTTGTTGTTGAAGCGGGCCCCCACGACGGGGGTTCGTTTGACGGCCCGCGAGGCCAGATATGTGAAGAGATTCCCAGGCTGGTATCTCTGAAACGACGGTGCATACTGCGGGAACGTCTTTGAGAAGAGCCAGTGGGCACCTGCCGAAAGAGTGAGTGTCAGATCAGACTCGGCCAGCGAGATGTGAGATGGACTCACTCCCAGGTCCCGGTAGTTCGGAGCGATCTATCGGTAGGGCTGCAGGGGTGCTTCCGCCGGCGACTGGCTGCTCGGGAATAGAGAATGACTGCTCCACATAGCCGCCACGGTCATCGTGGTCGCCAGAGGTGGGCGTGTCCTCGTCATCCCCTGGGGTACTGTCTGGCTCAGGGGCGCGGGACTCGGTTCGGCGCGTCTTGGCCACAGGGCCGGCGGTCTCGGAGTCGGCTTTGCGTTTGGGTGCATCGCGAATGTCCTCGGGCGCCGAGTCTGATTCGTTGCCCGAGGTGTCGACCGACAACGAGTCGGATTCAACTTCAGACTCGAGCTCAGAATCGGACGGGACCGCGGGCGGCATGTTTCCCCCCAAGTTTATCTGCCCAAGTCTGATTTGGCCCAAGTAATTCCTCAGACTCCCCCTCCTCCTCCGAATCGAAATTGCTTCCTCTTTTGCTTCCTTCAGTGAGGTTGGCGAGGGAACTGCAAGACGAATGAAATCGAACCAGTCCGCGATGTAATTGACAGTAATGAGAATTGATCAAATTTTACAACGACCCAGCTTGGTTGCGAGGTCGACAAGGAGGTATTTGACTGCGTGGCGCGCGCTGAATTGTTGATGTTGAACTGTCATTGAATTGTTCGACGTTGAATTGTCGACGCGACTTTGCGTCACCGGAGACGCGCAGGGGCAAGGACTGGGAGACAGGATAGGGGTTAGGGTCATCATTAGCCGCGCAAAGCCTGGACCACTGCTCTTCTCCTCTTTTTTTCTCCTGGATTATTGGTCGATGTTGCCCAAGCCGTCTGGGCAATGCATCAGTCCAGTACTCTTCAGCCCCCAAGACACCGTTGGCCCGCAGTTCCAACTTAAAAACGGGCTCGCCTCCTTCGCGGGCTTGGCCGTTCCTCAGAGCATGCATGGCGCCCTTAGGTACCTTGGCTTAGTTAGGTAGATCTCTTGGACGTTGATAGGTAACGTTAAGGTACCTAATTCTGGCGAGAATTGCTCGGCTCCACTCTCAGCTCCCCTCACTTCCAGTTCCAACTCCCCCCTCTTTGCATCCTCGAAACACAGCTCTCCTTACCCCTTTTCCGAGCCACCTTCAGGAGTCACCAAGCCCGGACGAGATGCACACGTACACCGACGAACAGCTCGCTCAGTACTTGACGCGCATCGGATACCCTCATGATGTCCGACAACAGGTAGCCGAGGACCCGCTCGGGGCTCTGACTGCTCTGCAGAGACGCCACATGTCTCGCGTCCCTTTTGAGAGCCTGTCGCTGCATTATTCGAGGCACCGCACCTTGTCCCTCCATCCCGAGGACTTGTTCAACAAGATCGTCACCAACGGTAGAGGCGGGTACTGCATGGAGGTCAACACCTTCTTTGCCGCCGTCCTCCGCACTCTCGGCTTTTCCCTTTTCAGTGTGGGCGGGCGAGTCAGAACCCCCATCGGGTATAAGGGATGGTGAGTTGGTTGGCAGTCGTCAACCGAAGACGAGGCTGTGGGCTCAGTTGCTGACAAAGACACCCCTAAAGGGACCACATGGTCAACCTCGTCGCCGTCAACGGCACGCGCTACCTCGTTGACGTCGGGTTCGGGTCCTTCGGGGCGCCCCATCCGGTACCCCTGGAGGACGGCCACGAGTTTGTTGGTGTCGCTCCTACGCGGGGACGGCTGCAGTACCGCAGCCTCGAGGAGCACACGGACGCCAGCCAGCGGGTCTGGCTGTACTCGACGCAGGAAAACGAGCATGCGCCTTGGAGAGACATGTACCACTTTGTCGAGACCGAGTTCATGCCAGGAGACTTCGAGGTCATGAACTTGCGAACCATGTCCACGCCGCAGAGCTTTTTCGTGCAGAGCGTCATGTGCATGTGCACAGTCCTGGATGAGGAAGAGAAGGAGCCGGTTGGCTTGCTGATTCTGCACCGGGACTACGTCAAACGCCGGCTGGGGCCCGAATCAGAAATTATCGAGCAGCTGAAGAGCGAGGAGCAGAGGGTAAAGGCACTGGAAAAGTATTTTGGCATTGTGTTGAGTCAAGAGGAGCAGAACGGGATCCGGGGACTGGCGAGCGAGCTGAGAGGGGGGCTAGCGTTCCACGCGTAAGGTCAGAGACCTTACAATGCCCGGTAAATCTGTGCGTCTGGACCTGGGAGCTGAATCTACACTCAAAGTTGCCAACCGCACGTCCAGGGCGAAAGTTGACCGCGTACCGGAAACGCCGTGCCCCCCCACGTCGGTGGCTTCCAGCCCTTCCCCGCATTTTCAAGGAAAAAGCCCTCCCAGTCCAGAAGTATTCTGATCCTCGGTTCCGGGCCAATTCATCCCCGAGCTATGCCAATGTTGGAGCTGAGGTGAACGCTAGGCTCCCTTGTGCCGTCTTGGCCATATCCCGTCTCCAGCAGGTCACACCCACCCAGACACCTCGCACTAGTTTCTGGGCACCACTAACACCCCTTGCCGTTCCCACTAGAGATCTCGCACACCATCATTGCCTCCGCAACCGGAGCACTGAGGTGTAGATGTCTGGATGAGGATGAGGATGAGGATGAGTGCGCTAGACCTCCGCCTCGCCCTCTCACAGCACGCTAGGGAAGCTCATGATGCGAGGAGCCGTCCAAAAGCAGTCAATGCGAGGCGAAAAAGACAGCCGAGTTGAGAGCCAACGCTATCTCGATGTCATCAAAATACCACCAGCCAAATACCAACAGCAGCCACCACACTCCCTCCCAGCGCCATGGTCTCCCTTTTCCATAGTCCAGCCGCCGCGTTCTTGGTCCCGCCATTTCCATTACTATCACTGCTACCACTTCCACTGCCACTGCCACTGCCACTGCCACTGCTAGCAGGCGGCTGCACAAACTTACCGGGCCCGGACTCCCCCGTCCGCTGCAGCACATAAATCTCGCCCGTCGCGTCCGACGACATCCACAACCTCCCCGCGCTGTCAACCGCCAGCCCCACGGGACGGAAGCACTTGTCCGGGCATACGGTGGTGTTCTGGTTCGTGAGCACGTCGGTGAGCGCGCTGCTGCTGTCCGCCGCCGCCACGGGTTCGCCCGTGGCGGCGTTGAAGGCGATGGACGCGACGCGGTAGCCAACGGGCGAGGTGCGGTCGACTGCGAATTGCTCGATTAGTGGGGTGACATGCTGCGAGAAGGAAAAGGACACTCACAGCTCCCCCGAAACGTCACATACGCCGTCTCGCCCCCTGTCGTGAACTTGATGTCGATGGGCGCGTAGTGCGCCGGGAAGGTCAGCCGCGGGGGGACGTAGTCCTGGGCGCACTTCTCGTCGCTGAGCGTGGCGTTCTCCTGCGTCGCAAACTGCTTCCCGATGGCCAGGCCGTCGTTGTCCGGGATCTCGTCCACTTGCCACACGGCGTAGCAGACCGGGTATCCGAAGTTGCGGCCCTGGTTCGCCGACGTTGTGCCGTTGAGGTACCCGAGGAAGTTGAGCTCCTCGCCCGGGTTGTTCTCGTGCACGTCGATGCCGTTGCGCTTGACGCCGTCGACGCTGTTTTCGACGGCGTAGATGCCGCCCGTCACGGGGTGCTCACCGACGCCGACGCTGTTGCGCAAGCCCCAGCCGAGAACAAGGCCAGACGTCGAGAAGATGTAGGGAGCCGAGAATGCCGTGAGGCTGGTGAGATCGAAGGCGCGGATTTGGGACAGGCCCGACGTAATGGTCTGAGTCTGGACCGTGTTTTCGTCGGCGCTGCCGCGCGAGACGAGGAGCGTGCCGTTTTGCTTTTGGGACATGAGGAGTGTGCGCGTTACGAGGTCACTGTTGCTCATGTTGGCGATGAGCGTGCGCGGCTGGCTATTCACGGCAGCGTTTTTGGCATCGTAGGCCCAGGCGAAGACGGCCTCGGCCGAGGAAGCGTAGAGGATGTTGCCATCGTTGGAGAGTGCAAGACCGTGGTTGAGCTCGTTTCGTGTTAGCAGTCCAACCTTTCAAACCCAAGTCAATGAATACTTCAGGAGTACCTACCGTGGCCAGCTCGATGAGCATGTGCGAGTGATTCGCGCCGAGACACGTCCCACCGTTATCGGTGAATCTGTGCCGGCTGATGCCCTTACCGCTCTCAACAACGAGTAAAGCGCCGGTGTTGTCAAAGGCAATGCTACGGGGCTTGGTCAGGCCGCCGACGACGAGCTGGGCCTGCCATCCGCTAGCAACGACGGGCGCCGAGTAGGTCGGTACGAGGATGCTGGAGCAGGCCGTCTGGGCAACGGCGGCCGCCGTGCATAAGCTCACCGCGAGAGCTAACTCGGCTAATGTCTTCATGCTGCAATGTCAGGAACGGGTGGTGATATTCTCGTTGGAGTCGTTCCTCCAAAATCAAGGTCAGGGGACGCCCGGTTGTATGAGCCGGCAGTGTCAACGTGGGGCCTGCTGCGGGCAATGTGCTGAACCGGGAGGGCGGTAACGAGCACGAGGTGACCGATAAGAGATGCTTGGTATAGTATGCCACGCAGCTCGGCTGCTCTGCCCGCCGCCTTACACCTGCTTGTACGTAAACTCCAAAATCCCAACCAAGAACGGCGTGCTTGGCGCCGGCCGTCCATCTCGCCGACCTTAACACAAATGAGGGCTATAAGTGGCAAGTCGATAGCGCCCATGGCCGCACGGGTTGGTGGCCATGCCGTTTCCCCGCACAACCAGCTCACACAAGCCCCCCCCAACCAATCACCCCCCTTGGCCACCATGGCATTCCGGGAGTTGGCACCTCGCGGGTTGCACTGGACCACAAACGGACGGGAGCCATATGCAAGCCCCGCCATCGTCCATGCCGGCATCCCACAGAGGTCAAGCTCAGCACGGCACATTGCTGTCGTCCCGCCCTCGCACTCGCGGGGGTGAGGTGGCACGATGGTCGAGAGCGGGGGATTTTGTCAGCAAACCTGCCGCGTCTGTGATGCCACGATCCCGTCCTCTTGGCCTGCTCATGCTCAATCCAAGGATCCACGCTTAAGACACCCTCGCGTGAGTCGTCCGCAAATAGCCTACTGGCTCGGTGCTACCGCTGCACACCAACTGGCCCTTCCCGGATTCCGGACTGCATTCGGCCATCATATTGTTCCAGTCGGTGCCATCTGTAATCAAGTGAGACTGCGTGAGGGGTGTGTCTCTCCAGCCTTATCCTGCAGCCGAGCTGGCAGGCAACTCGCGTCGTTGCAAACTCCAACATCAATCCAGCCTGGAAGATCAACCGTGTAACCAGGCTCTGAAGAAGGCTTTTGCTCGATCATTATCTCCGCAGCCTCAAGAAACTTGAGGAGAGAAGTCGTGATGAGAGGAAACCACCTTTTACGGCATCTCGCCGTCGCCGCCTCCCTCCTCCAGCCCGCCGTGGCGCTCCCACAAGTCGGCATCACCGTCGCTGCTGCCCCTATCACCTGGGTGACCGTTGACGCCTCGGGCTCGGCGCAAACGGTCACTCCCGCCGTGATCACGACAGAGGGCCATCTCGCAACCATCTCGAACGCCCCGGCCACCCTGGTCTCCACCGCGACGTACACCCTCTCCCCGGGCGGCCACGCATCCACCTACGCGGGCCTGGCCCCCGTGGCGTCGGCGACCGGCACCGGCGGCAGCCTGGCCGGCGTCTTCCCAGCATGCGATGGCAACGCCAACGTCGGCCCAATCGAGCCCTTCTGCCTCCCCAAGGCGGGTAGCGAATTGCACCCGGGCACGACATACTACAGTACGCGCCCCACCTCCCCTTTCTCTTCTCAGGCCCCCTCAACTGGCTGACCTCCCCATGAAAAGTAACCTGGTCTCCCTCCTACTTCTCCCCGTCCTCCCTCCCCCTCACACTCCTCGTCAACTACTCTTCCCCAGCGGGAACTGGCTTCTCCTCGACCCCCGTCCCCGCCTCCAAGGGCTTCTCTGCCTGGACGGTCCCAGCCGACTTCCTCACTTCGCGGGCGGGCAACCCCACCCGTTTCGCCATCACCTTTGCCCTGGAGTACGACGACGGAGGCACGATCGAAGACGGCGATGTCTCCATGAGGATCGGCCCGGAGGTGTTTATCACGCCTGCTCCTGCCGAGGTGTCGACTCCGACCGGTAATGCTACGAATGCCGTGGCGATTGCCGTGCCCGTGGTGGTGGTGGCGGTGTTGGTGCTGCTGGGCGCGGTGTGTGTGGTGACGTGGCGGAAGCGGGGCCGGGTGCCGGTGTTCGGGTCCGAGGGAGTGGTGGGCAAGAGGCTGTCGGGTGCCGGGTACGGGGTGCGGAAGAGCCGCTCAGAGAGGGTTGGGCCGTCGCTGCCGGGCGGCGTGGCTGCGTGGGGAGCTGATAACAAGTCGGAGACGAATGTGGCTGTCGAGTTGACGGACAGGGATAGTTGGTCGCCGACAGGGAGGGGGCCCACCGCCGCTCGGGAGGGCGCGGGGAGGAATGTGTTTCGGGAGGAGGTTGAGCGGCAGGCGAGGTTGGGGTAGTGTGTTGGGGAGGAGAGAGAAGGAAGTGCGAGAGGTGGAGGATATTCCTTGGGTCGTTGATGTTGGGACTGGGACAGGGCATTTGGTTTGCGGGTTCCTTGGCGTGTTGTCGTTATTTGTCTGCACTTATTTGCCATGAGAAACGGTATCCTGAGGTTCGGTCGGTGCAAGCGGAGATGGGTCTTTTTTTGCTTTCAAATTGCCAGTTGAGCGCAGACCTCAAGGATTTGGGTGCCCGGGCAAGCTCCAGCCATGCGGTGCTGAACCTGACGCCCACATCTACAGCAGCCGAGAAGAGAGGCGAGAAGAGTAATTAGAGTGTATTTTCTCGGGCATGCCTTGCATGCGCATCGGTCTTGGCCGATTACAAGGGTATAAATGTCTATCCGCACGTGTTGTGCCAAACCAAGACTGCCGTCGGACCCGCCGCCAGACCAGCACCGAATGAAGCGAGTGTGAGTGACCATGAGCCCTCGTCGTCAGATCATGCCCTCCTTTCCTGTATCCAAAACTTCCTTGCTCCTTATTACACCCGCCGTCGAAAACATCCGTCCACCTGCTAAGGAAACTCCGTGCTTGCAAAGACTGACCCAACCGCGATCCTGTTTCGCTACCCCACGCTGTTGACCAAGGAAATGTTTGACTGCTTGTCGGTTGTGTTGTCTTCTCTCCGCTCCTCTTACTCCCTTCACCAGCCGGCGTCGCTGGGCTTGTAAAATCCCACAGCACTCAACCTGACTTGCTTCTTATTCTTCATGGACATGGACAAGGGCGTTGGGAAGTCCGAGGGCGAGATGGGGGAATCAGGCCGTGGGACTCCATGATCATCGTCTTCTGCCGGGTCTTCCAAAATCCGGTGCGGGAGGTCATTTTGACCCATTGGGGTGCTCTCGGAACTCCGCCGAGATGTGCTCGGATCCCGGCGCGGCGACCTCCGCGGCGCAGGCGCCGTCATGGCGCCCAACGACGTCCTCTGCCTTGCCGAGGCCGACTTTTGGCTGCTGGCCGAGCTAGCCTTGCTGTCGTGCCGCTCGAGCCCGCCAGCGCCTGCCAAGACGACGCTGTCGTCGAAATGGATGAAGTCGCTCATCTCCGAACCGGGCGAGCGGAGAGCGTCGTAGGATGCCCGATCGACCACAATTTTCAGAGTGTCGGCCGCCTTTTCCTTCTTCTCTGCCGGCTTCACCAGCGACTTTTGCCGCGGACGAGCACTAAGCGTACCGGCTTCCTGGCGCATTGTGCTCCGGGACGACTGGCGCGACATGCTACCGACGCTGTCGTTGGTCATTTCGCGCTTGAGGGGGTGCCCCTCGTCCCGGTCCGGGTCGCCCTCAAACTCGGCAATGATGTCCTCTCGCATCCGTGCACGCTTCATCCGGAGTGCTGCCAAGAGCATCTCCTCCTGACGCGTCACCGCCATGAATCGCCCGCTGTTGCCGTCGTGGATGCTGCTGGCGACGCTGGCGGCGCTGCCGCGCCGGCCGTTGGTCGCGCTGCTGAGGCTTGTGCTGCTGAGGATCGATGCGTTGTCCGGCGCCGCGGGTGAGCGCTGGCTCTGCAGGTACAAGTCCACGGTGGACGGCGCCACTGCACGCGGCTGGTCCATGACACGCGAGACGGACGCAGATCGGGAGGCGCGGTTGGTGGGGGGAGCCGGAAAGTCAAACTGAGACTCGCTGCGCATCTTCTTGGGCGCCTTGTTGGCTAGGGGGCCGAGGCTGGCGCTCTGGTTCTGGATTGGGGCACGGGAAACGGTGCGGTCCGTCGAGGTGGTCCCAATTGACAGCCGGGACGTCTCGTGCACGAGGGCATGACCCGGCTGCGCCTTGGGCTTGGAGTTCAACGAGCTCGATCGCGGGCTGATCTTGGGCGCCTTCATCGCCGGAGGCCCCTGACTGGCAGGCGAGACTTGAGGGGTGGTGGGTGCAAAGGTGGCGCGCTTAACAGGCTTGCCCCCAGCCCGATTCCCATCATAAGCGCCCATGCTGGTCTGGGACATTGGCGATCGCGGACTGGTAGGGCTCGCTTGCCCATCGCTCAGTGGCGGAACTGCGAGTGATCCCTTAGACGAAAGTTCGTAATCGTCCTCCGAGTCGGACGACAACGCCAATACGCTGTTCTGCAGCAGGTCGATCTCTTGGAGGCTGTGGTCAGTGCGTCTCGATGCTTTTGACGTGCGAGTATGCCGGCTTGAGATGCTGGCGCAGTCGGCCGGGACGGGGCTCGAGGGAGTCCCGGCGCCTGCCCGTCGGAGTTCGGCCGCGGTCAATCTCGGGGGCGGTTGTTTGGGCAAATGGCCGCTCCGCGATGCGTTTGGCGGAAACGGCGAAAGGAACGCTGTCCCGGATTGGCATGGGACCGGTACAGGATAAGACGGAGGCTGCCTGTCCGACGGTGGCTCCTGGTGGTACTCACCTCTCGCGTGCCCGTGATCTATGGCGTCGGCGAAGGTTCTCTGCTCGTAGTGGTCGTAGAGATGGTAAAGATCGACGCTCGCCTTTGTCGGCTGCTCGGTGCCGGTGCCCGGCCGGCCGGCTGGGCTTTCCCTCAGCGACTCTCTTGTGACCTTCTTCCTGAGCCCCCAATCCCCTCGCTGGTGTGCTGGTGGTGGGGTCGGACTTGGTGATGCAGAGACGGCCGACCTGAAAGATGGAGATTTCGTCGCAGAGTCGCTCGTGAGAAGATTCTTTTTGTTGGAGTCCGGGGGCGGCTGCTTGGGCGACTTGCGTCCGCGGAGCAATGCGGACAAATCCAACCTCGAGGGCTTCTTCCGAGCCTTGTTGACATGAGGGAGTTCATTGAACTCGCCGTCAATGTCCAACAGTGCCTGCGCTTTCGCGGGTAGCCCCTTTGCCATGGCCGAGTTCGAGGTCTGCTGCGAGATGGCAAGCGGGAGGTTGGCCTTGTCGTAGTAGGACGTGATCGTCGAGCTCGATTGGCGGCGGCGCAGGCTCGAGGCGTCGGTTGCACCCTCAGGGGCCATGGACCCAATCTTGTTCAAGGCTGCTGGGATGATTTCAGAGTCCTGCTCCCATCGCCTCTCCCGCGTTACTTGTGGGGTATTGGGCGCGCCCCGTCGATCGCGGGCCGTCCCATGGCCATGGTCGCCATTTGTTGAGTCGCTCACGGCGATGCTGATGCCCGAGTTCGAATGTGTTTCCCAAGCCGGGGCCCCGATGGCGAGTTCGGTGGTTCCAAGAATCTTTTGCGCTTTGGTGGAGAAGGGCCCTGAGGGGTTCGGTATCGGCGGGGGGGGGGGGGGGTTCTGGTTGCGGGGCGGGGGGGGGGAGA